>MDTB01177694.1_pt1 | contig 28085 bp, 29 predicted proteins | sample 811161 | NCBI WGS metagenome assembly MDTB01 (sample SAMN05326650, study PRJNA326480) | marine metagenome | isolation source: seawater | place: Mediterranean Sea | collected 2009
AAAAAGTACAAAAATTTAAAATTTTTAGCACAAGGCACGCTTTATCCGGACATAATTGAAAGCAGATCTTCTACTGGCAGCAAAACCTCAAAAATAAAATCTCACCATAATGTGGGTGGGTTACCTAAAAGAATGAATTTAAAACTAGTTGAACCTTTAAAAGATTTTTTTAAAGATGAAGTTAGAATTTTAGGCAAGTCATTAGGTTTGATTAAAAGTATTAATTATAAACATCCATTTCCTGGCCCTGGTTTAGGTATTAGAATTTTAGGAAATATTACACCTGAAAGAGTTAAAATACTTCAAGAAGCAGATTATATTTTTATTAATGAGTTAATTAAAACTGGGCTTTATAATAAAATATGGCAGGCATATGCAGCACTTCTTCCAATTAAAACAGTTGGCGTAATGGGAGATACTAGAACGTATGAAAATATTTGCTTATTAAGAGCTGTTACCTCAGAAGACGGCATGACAGCAGACTATTTCAGCTTACCTAAGAATTTTGTAGATAATATATCTAATAAAATAATAAATAACGTCAGAGGAATTAATAGGGTCGTATATGATATTACCTCTAAACCTCCTAGTACAATTGAACTCGAATGATGAATAAAAAAATTAAAAATATTTTATCTAAAAAAAATAAATCAAAAATAGTGAGCTTGACAGCTTATTCAAAAAGTGTTGCTAAAATTTTAGACAGGCATGTAGATATCGTCTTAGTAGGTGACTCTATGGCAAATGTTTTATATTCTCATAAAAATACTCATAAGATTACACTTAATAATATTATACAACATGCATTAAGTGTTAAAATGGGTATTAAAAACTCTTTATTAGTGGTCGATATGCCTAAAGGTACTTACAAAAATTATAAAATCGCACTAAAAAATGCAATGCTTGTAATAAGAAAAACTAGGTGTGATGCGATTAAATTAGAAAACTATAAAAAAAACTATAAAATAATTAAATTGTTAGTGAAAAAAAAAATTCCTGTAATGGGTCATATAGGTTTTACGCCACAATTTAAAAAAAATTTTAAGATTGAAGGTCAAACTAAATCAGACATAAATAAACTTATAAATGAAGCAAAATCAATAGAAAACGCAGGAGCATTTTGCATTGTGCTTGAAGGATTGTTACCAAAAGCAGCAAAACTTATTACCAAACAATTAAATATTCCTACAATTGGTATAGGCTCATCTTCTTACTGTGATGGACAAATATTAGTAACTGATGACATGCTTGGCTTAAGTGGTTTTTATCCTAAATTTGTTAAAAAATATGCAAACTTGAATAGAATAATTGAAAAAGCTGTAAAAAAATATAGTAGAGAGGTAAAATTAAGTAAATTTCCAAAATTAAAAAATTTTTTAAATGCTCCAAGGTTCAGAAAATAAACAAGAACTTAATAATAGATTAACAAATTTTTATAATCAGAATAAAATTAAAATCTATATTTTAGTTATCATTTTAATTTCAATTCCAATATTATTTTCAATTATAGGTATTAAAAACGAAAAGAAAAATAACTTAATTGCAGAACAATATGTGCAGGCCACTCTTAATTTATCAACAAAAAATAATGATAAGGCGAGATTAATACTTGAACAAATTATTTTAAGCGAAAACGAATTTTATTCTACCCTTGCTTTAAATACCATAATTGAAAAAAATTTAATTGTAGATAGTAAAAAAATTTTAAAATATTTTGAGTATTTAGAAAATTCGGTTTCCAAAAATGATCAAAAAGATATAATTATTTTAAAGAAAGCTCTTTATTTGATAGAAACTTCAGATGTAAAAAAAGGAAAAGATTTACTAGAGAATTTAATTGAAAATAATTCGAATTTAAAATCTATTGCAAAAGAAATACTTAATAAATAGAAAATGAAATTATTTTATTTTTTATTAATTTTATTATCTATATCAAGCTGTTCTTTTGATAAAAAAACTGGAATTTGGAAAGATGAAAATTCTTCTAAAATAAAAGATAATCAACTTTTCAAAGATTTTAAGAAAATTTCTTCATCAGAGAAAATTTTTAAAAAAAAAGTTATTTTAGATAAAAATTTTAATTTTAAATTATTAAAACCGATTAAAAATAGTAGTTGGAAAGATCCTTTTTACAATAAGTCAAACAATCTTGCAAATTTCAAATATAATAGTAAAAATGAACTTATTTTTCAAAGTAAAAAATTAACAAGATCTAATCTAAGTAAATATTTATTATATGAAAATAATAACATTATTATTAATGATGAAAAAGGTAATATAATTATCTATTCTGTTAAAGATAAAAATATTTTAAAAAAATTTAATTTTTATAACAAAAGATATAAAAATTTTAAAAAAAAACTTAATTTAATTGTTGAAGAAAACATTATATATGTCTCAGATAATATTGGTTATTTATATGCTTATAATATTATTAGTAAAAAAATTGTATGGGCAAAAAATTACAAAATACCATTTAAATCTAATTTAAAAATTTTGGGAAGTAATTTAATAGCGGCAAACCAAGATAATAATATATATTTTTTTAATAAAAAAAATGGGGAAATATTAAAGTCAATACCTACAGAGGAAACAATTGTTAAAAATCAATTTGTAAATAACTTTTCTATAAGTAATGACAATTTAATTTTTTTAAACTCTTTCGGATCTTTGTATTCTATTGATATCAAGTCGAAGAGAATTAATTGGTTTATTAATTTAAATCAATCGATGGAATTAACTACTTCCAATTTATTTAATAGCAATCAAATTGTAAATCATAATAAGAGAATTGTAGTTTCCACAAATAAAAGAACTTATTTTATTGATTCTCAAACTGGAAATATAATTAATAAAAAACCTTTTACTTCAAATTTCGGTCCAATAATTCATAATAATTATATTTTTTTTCTCACAACAAACAATTTACTTATTGGTTCAGATTTAAATACAGGTGAAATCTATTATGCTTACGATGCTAAAGAGCAAATTAAGAACAAGTCAAATACTAAAAAAAAAATTAGTTTCCAAAATTTTATGCTAGGTAACGGTAAACTTATAATATTTTTTAACAATTCAAATATATCTTTCTTTAATATTGAAGGAATAATTGATGAAATAAAAAAACTATCAGGATCTTTTAAAACTAATCCAATTTTTATAAATGGGAGAATTTTATATTTTGACAATAAAAATAAACTTAAAATCTTTAATTAACTGTTTGATTTACTGCTTAACAAAGATAATTGTTTAATTTTAATTCCGTTTAATTTATCTTGTGGTTTTATTGGATAATCTCCAGTAAAATAATGGTCACTAAATTGAGGATAAGATGGATTTCTTTTATCTTTAATTAGAGCTTCGTATAAGCCGTCCAAAGTCAAAAATTTAATCGTTTTTGCTTTAATATATTCACACATTTCTTTATTATTTTTTCCATTGGCTAGCAATTCCTCTTTTGTCGGCATATCCACTCCATAAAAATCTGGATACTTAATCTCTGGACATGCTATTCTAACATGGACTTCTTTTGCTCCGTTCTCATAAAGCATCTTAACAATCTTATGGCATGTCGTACCTCTGACCAAGGAGTCGTCGATTAAAATAATTGATTTATTTTTAACAATTGTTTTTGTAGAACTAAGCTTAAGTTTTACACCTAAGCTTCTAATATTTTGCGTAGGTTCAATAAAAGTTCTACCCACATAATGATTTCGAATTAATCCTAATTCGAATTTCTTTTTAGACTGTTCAGCATATCCTAGTGCTGCTGGTACACCAGAGTCGGGAACTGGTACTACTAAATCTGCATCTAAATCACTTTCTTTTGCCAATTCAATACCTAAACTTTTTCTATATTCATAAGCACACTTATTGTTGATTATGCTATCTGGTCTAGCAAAATAAATATATTCAAAAATACAAGGTCTTTGTTTTTGTTTTGGAAAAGGCTTAATCGATTTAATTTTTTGATTTTCAATTATGACTATTTCTCCATTTTCTACCTCTCTTATAAATGTTGCGCCCACTATATCGAGAGCACAAGTTTCTGATGCAAAAATAAATGAATCTTTTAATTTACCAATTACTAATGGCCTAATACCAAATGGATCCCTAACACCTACAAGTTTTTTATTTGTCAACAACACAAGGGAGTATCCTCCTTGTATTTGAAAAAGAGCATCTATCAATTTATCTGTAAATTTATCTCTTTTTGATTTTGCAATAAGTTGAACTATAGTTTCTGTATCACTAGTAGTTCTAAAAATAGCCCCATCTTTAACCAATATGTCTCTAAGCAACAATGCATTTGTTAAGTTTCCGTTATGAGCTAAACTCAAACCGCCCATGTGTAAGTCGGCGAAAAAAGGCTGAATATTTCTTATTGATGTTTCCCCTGTGGTTGAATATCGATTATGACCAATAGCAAAATCACCAGATAATTTCTTTAACGTTTCTGGATTTGTAAAATGATCACCGACTAATCCTTGTCTTTTTTCAGAGTGATAATTTTTTCCATCAAAAGAGACAATTCCACAACCTTCTTGCCCTCTATGCTGCAATGCATGCAATCCTAAAGCAACTAAAGCAGAGGCATCTTTATGGTTTGATATTCCAAAGACACCACATTCTTCTCTTAATTTATCAGAATTAAATCTTTTCAATTTCTTTTTTTGTATCAATGAAGTCTTCACTTGATGGAAATTCCTCTATTAAAATTTGACTACTTTTACTAATTAAATTAAATGAAATTGCTTTCTCTGCTGATATACCCCAATTTTGATAAGGATAAAACCAATTAAAAATAGTAAATAAACAAACAAAAACAATATATCCTTTAAAAAAACCAAATATAAAGCCAAAACTTTTATCTATTGAACCAACACCAGTCCAGGTAATAGCTTTACTTAAGGTTTTACCAATCAGTATTGTAATAAAAAGTGTAAAAATAAAAATGACTATACCTAATCCAATATTATTAATAAATTCGGATTGGATATATTCGCTTACTACTGGCTGTAATTTTGGAACCAATATAATAGTAATTATAGTAGATAAAACCCATTTCATGAATGAAATTATGCTTAAAGAAAAACCTTTTAAAAAACATTGTATGACGCAATAACTTAAAACAATCAGAAAAAAAATATCAAATAAATTTACGGTATTAGAAAAATAATCTATAAAGCCATTTATCATATAGGGCTATTAATTACATTACCAAATGGTTTAAATGTGAGGATTAATTTTGGCAATAAAGTTAAAACCGATATCATTGCCAACAGCATTGCTATTCCAGTAAATACACCAAAATATATAGTAGGAATAAAATTAGATAAAATTAAGATAGAAAAACCAAATACTATGGTAATCGAGGTATTTAAAATCGCTACTCCAACTGTGCTATGACATCTGTCTAATGTTTTTTCATAATTATTTATTTTTTTAAATTCTTCTCTAAATCTATAAATGTAGTGAATACTATTATCAACTGCTATACCTATTGTAATAGCTGCAATAGTTATAGTCATCATATCAAGTGGAATCTCAAGTAAACCAATTATTCCAAGAATAAAAAATGCAGCAATAAAATTAGGAACCACCCCTATTAAAGAAAGAACAATATTTCTAAATAAAATGAAAAACATTAAAAATATACCAAGTATCACAATACCCAAGGTAAGAATTTGTGATTTAAATAAACTTTGTAACAAATTATTAAAAAGAATTAAAACTCCTGATAATTTATATTCATCCCTTTCAAGGCCAAGTTCAGAATTTAATTCAGAGTTTATTTTATTAATTAAATCATTTCTTCTTAAATCTTTTAATGAATCTTTAATCCTTACACTTATTCTTGCTTCATCTTTTTCAACTGAGATATAAGGTGAAACAATTTCAGATTTAATTGACCCAGGTATTTTGCTATACAAAACAGCTATTTCTAAGCTTTGTAATTCTTTATTATTTAAATCTTCAGCCACTCTTAAAATAGACCCAAAAGATATAACTTTTCCAATTTCAGGCAATGAATCTAAATAATCATGTACTTTGATGATCCTATCCATTTTATCTCTAGTAAACCAATATTTTGCTTTATCTTCATCAGTTGCATTTTCTTCCTCCCACTCATCAAATTCATCCTCCTCTGTTTCAATATTTTTAGTGATCTTCGGAAATTTTAAAATTACATTTAATGGAGTTGTTCCTCCCAAATCTTCGTCAATTTTTTTCATTCCCTTGTAAATTTCTGTTTCTTTATCAAAATAATTTATAAAACTATTTTCAACCTCAAGCTTGAGTATTCCAATTATGCTAAAAACAATTATTAAAAATGTAAAACCAAAGATTATAATTTTATTATTTTTAGTAAAAGATCCTAAAGCAGAGGTGATGAAGGATTTTTCAGTATCTTTAAGACCGATCTCATTATTTTCTGAAAGTAAATTTATTAAAGAAGGTAATAATAAAAATGTGACCAGTAATGAAACTATTAGCCCTAAAGTCATCATCCAGCCAAAATCAATTATCGGTTTTATTCCACTAAACACTAAAGATAAAAATGCACATATTGTTGTAAGGACTGTATAGAGTATTGGTAATATCATTCTTTTACTTGTTTCAAAGACCACTTCATCTTTAGTTAGGTTGGGTAACTCTTTTTTTAATTGTAAAAATCTAACAGTTACATGGATGTTCATTGCCATGTTCAATATAAGCATTAAGGCTATAAAGTTAGAGGAAATTACTGTTACTTTCCAGCCGAACAAACCCAATAATCCAATCATTACAATTACTGAAGTCGCACATCCTAATAATGGCATAATTACCCACTTTAAGTTTCTAAAAATAAACCATAATGTTAGTACTATAAAAATGAATACTCCAATTCCAAAAACGAGTATGTCATTTTTAATATAACTCATCATGTCGTTAGCAATCATTGGAATACCTCCTAAATGAATTTTGGCATTTTGTCCGTATTTTCCAATTACATCTCTTATTTCAGATATATTTTGTTGATTTCTAGTATTGTATAAATTCTTATAATCTTCATATTCATTTATAAATTTTTTATAATTTATTTTCTCTTTTTTGGTTAGGCCTGTATCGTTAGATTGAATGTAGAATTTATTTTTTACTTTTATATACTCATCAAGCCTTTTGTCTTTTTTAAGATAAACAACAATTCCTGAGGTTTTACCATCTTCACTAATAACGTAATTTTTATAAATAGGACTATTAATAATCTCCTCAAAACCTCTTTTTCTATCTATCTCAGGATAAGCTAAAGTTTTATAATTTTTTAGCCTTTCCATTAAGCCTTCATCGGTACTTTTCAACAAAGGTACATCTATTATTGTTATCACACTATCTACCCAAGTTAATTTTTCAATCTTTGATTTAAGAAGTTGAAGATTAAGAATTGTCTCTTTTTCAGTAAAATTTGAAACTGGTGTGTAGGTTAAAACTAAAAAATCTTTAGATCCATATGTTTCATTCACTTCTCTTAAATATTGAAGATCTGGATCTCCATCTAGTAATAGTGCGTCAGATGACGCGTCTAAATTAAAATTTTTTGAGTGGTAGAGAGAAAAAATTACTATTACTGAAAGAAAAAAGAGTGTTATTTTTGAAAAGTCAGTGACTATTTTTTTATAAATACCAGCAAACATTAGACTATTTCAGATATATCTTAATTTTTTTATAACTAAAGGGAAAACTAAGGTTAATTTTTGCTTAAATCTTTAAATTTGGTATAAATTCCTTCAAATTCCACTTTGACAGTGCCTGTAGGACCATGCCTTTGTTTACCTAAAATTATATCCGCTAAACCATTTACATCGTTCATTTTTGATTGCCACTCTGCATGCTCAATAGATCCTAGTTTTGGTTGTTTTCTCTCAAGATAATATGCCTCTCTATATACAAACATTACAACATCGGCATCTTGTTCAATCGATCCTGACTCTCTTAAATCAGCTAATTGGGGTTGTTTATCATCTCTTTGCTCTACAGCTCTAGATAGTTGGGATAATGCTAATACAGGTACTGACAATTCTTTTGCTAAAGCTTTTAAACCTTGCGTTATCTCAGAAATTTCTTGAACTCTACCTTCATTTTTACTGGAACTAGATCTCATTAATTGTATATAATCAACTACAATCAAACTTAATCCAAATAATCTTTTTATTCTTCTTGATCTGTTGCTAAGCGTCGCGATATTAATTGCTGGTGTTTCATCAATATATAATGGTAAATTATAAATATTTCTTGAGGCTTCAATATACCTATTTATTTCTTCCTCTGTAACTTTTCCTCTTCTAATGTCATCAGATTTAATCCTAGCCTGTTCTGATAAAATTCTTGTAGATAATTGTTCAGAAGACATTTCTAATGAAAAAAAAGCTATAGATGACTTTTCTTGTCTTTTTAAAACATTTTGCGCAGCATTATAAGCTATGTTTGTTGCTAGAGCAGTTTTACCCATTGATGGTCTTCCAGCTAAAATAATTAAATCTGATTTATGTAATCCACCCAATTTCTCGTCTAAATCTGATAGGCCTGTGGGCACGCCAACTATACCCTGATCACTTTGCATTGCCATAGTAGCCATTTGAATAGTTTGATCTAAGGCTTGATTAAACTTCAAAAAAGATTGAGAAAAGCTTCCTCGCTCTGCCAAATCAAAAAGAGATTTTTCAGTATTTTCTATTATATTTTCTGCATTTTGCTCTTGTAAATTTGCATTAAGAGTATCACTAGACAAGTTATCAGAAATTTGAACTAATTCTCGTCTAAGATACATTTCATGAATTATTTTCGCATAGTCAACAGCTTGTTTTGAAGAGCCTGAAAATCTTGTAAGTTTTACAAGATATTCTGTCCCACCAACATCATTTAGCATTTTATCTTTCTCAAAAAAATTTTTTAATGTAATTGGATTTGCTATCATTCCTTTATTATTTAAATTTTCAATCACTTCGTAAATTTTTATATGAGCTGGATCATAAAAAATTGAAGAATTTACTATGGTAGAAACTTCATCAATAATATCATTATTGACTAAAATTGATCCTATTAATGCTTGCTCAGCTTCTAAATTTGATGGTTGTTTATTTTGTGGTTTATTTTCAACAGTTTTAATTTCTTTCATAATGAAATGATACGTTAAAGACTCTTTCTTAAAAGCTAAAAGTTACTAACTTTTTTTATATTCTGTGGAAAAGTTATTTTGATTGCGCTTTGTCTATTTTTATTGAAATATTGGCTTTTACCTCTGAATGAAAATTTACATCAACTTTATATAAACCAATTTTATTTAGTTCGTCTTTGAGTATTATTTGAGAGGGGTTAATATCTGCATTAGATTTATCTTTAATTAATGCCGAAATTTCTTTTGGCTTAACAGAGCCATAAAGATCTCCGTTATCTTTACTTTCTTTAAAAAAAATAAAAGTTTTATTATTAATAATTTTAGCTATTTCTTTAAATCTATTTTTAATTTCAATATTTTTTTTGTTAAGCTTTTCTTTTTCCTTGTTAACAAATTTTTGATTTTCTTCATTAAATCTCAAAGCTTTTCCTTGTTTTAAAAGAAAATTTCTACCATAGCCATTTTTAACTTTTACTTTATCTCCAATATTTCCAAGATTTAAAATATTTTCTAGTAAAATTATTTCCATTTTTATATTAATCCCAAAATTTTTGCTTTTTTTATTTCTTTAGCTAGTTTTTTTTGTTTGCCAAATGAGACAGATGTAATTTTAGAAGAAATAATTTTACCATTATCTGACATATATCTTTTTAGTAAACTCAAATTTTTGTAATCTACTATTGGAGCATTTTTTATAGATAGTGGACATTTTTTAGAAAATCTTCCATCATTTTTTTGAAATAAACTTAATTTCGTTAATGAATTTTGTCCCTTCCTTTGAAATTTTTTGTTCTTTCTTTTCATTTTATTTATTCTTTTTTGTTAAAATATTCAATTTTTGTATCTAGTTCTTTGTACTTAACTGTTAAATGCCTTATTATTGAATTATCTATTTTTATTTTTTTTTCAATGTCATTTAATGTTTTTTTATTGCCTTCAAATTTGAAGTGAATATAGAAACCTTTTTTGTAGTTATTAATCTTTCTGGCCAAACTCAATAAGCCCCATTCCTCAATTTTGACAATTTTTCCAGATGAATTATTGATTAAATCACTATATTTTTCTCTAACAACTCTAATTTCTTTTTCACCTAGATCTTGTTTTACAACAATAGTATTTTCATAAAAAGACATAATTTAATGTTAAGTTTTATTAATATTTTTTAGAGAAAGTTTTATACTATACTTAATAATTATAGCAATACTAATAATTATTATATAAATTGATAATAATGAATGCCCTATTATTTCCAGGACAAGGTTCACAGACAATTGGGATGGGACTAGAATTCTTTAAAAATTTTGAAATTGTAAAAAAAATTTTTAAAGAGTCAGATGATAGCTTAAATTATTCAATTTCTAAAATTATACTTGAAGGTCAAGAGAGCGAACTCCAGCTAACCAAGAATGCCCAACCAGCTATTCTTACAGTTAGTTACTCAATATTTAAAGTCTTAAAAGAAGAATTTAATTTAAATTTAAATTCTTTTGAATATTTTGCTGGTCATTCATTAGGTGAATACAGCGCTTTAGTTTGTGCAGAATCTTTAAATTTTAGAGATGCAATATATCTTCTTCACGAAAGGGGAAAAGCAATGCAAGAAGCGGTACCAATTGGCAATGGTTTAATGATAGCAGTTTTAGGTTTAAAAACTGATGAAATCCAAAAACTTATTGATACGAGTGTGAAGAAAAATGGGATTTGTGAGATTGCAAATGATAATGCAGATGGACAGGTGATAATAAGCGGAGATAAAGATTGTGTATCAACATTTCAAAATATACTTAAGGAAAAAAAAATTAAGTCAATACCTTTAAAAGTAAGTGCACCTTTTCATTGCTCTTTAATGAAGCCTGCTTCAGAAAAAATGAAAGAGAAGATATATAATACAAAATTTCTTAATCCAAAAATTAAAATTATCAATAATGTAACTGCAACGCCTGAGGATAACTCAGAAAAAATTAAAAAATTATTAGTTGATCAAATTTTTTCTACCGTTAAATGGAGAGAAAGCTTAATTAATATGTCAAATAAAAGTATTAACAACTTTATAGAAATAGGTCCAGGAAAAGCTTTAATAGGCATGGTAAAAAGAACTGTCAAAGCAGCTAACTGCTTTTCTATTAATTCGATAACTGATATGAAAAAATTTAATGATAGATTTAAAAAATAAAAAAGTTTTAATTACCGGTGCAACTGGAGGAATTGGCAGTAACATTGTAAAAAAATTTAATGACCAAGGCGCCAATATAATTGCAAGCGGTACAAATGAGGAAAAATTAAATAATTTGAAAAAAGAATTTAACAATATTGAAGTAGTGAAATTTAAATTAGAAAATCACAGCGAAATAGAAAACTTTGTGGAGCAAATTGATGAGAAATTAGATGGAATTGATATTCTTATTAATAATGCTGGAATTAATCTAGATAATTTATCCGTAAGATTAACAGAAGAAAATTGGAAAAGAGTTTTAGATATTAACCTGACATCAAGCTTTCTAATGTGCAAATACGTAATAAAAAAAATGTTAAAAAAAAAATATGGAAAAATCATAAACATAACTTCAATAGTTGGTCATACAGGCAACATAGGTCAAGCCAATTATTCAGCATCTAAAGCCGGAATTATTGCTTTTTCTAAAAGTTTAGCATTAGAATATGCAAAAAAAAATATAAATATAAATTGTGTTTCTCCAGGTTTCATACAAACTGAAATGACTGAAAAAATTAAAGAAGACTTTAAGAAAATTTTAATAGAAAAAATACCATCTGGAAACCTTGGCACGGCAGAAGACGTATCAAATTGCGTAGCATTTTTAGGATCCGATATTTCAAAATACATTCATGGAGAAACAATTCATGTAAATGGTGGTATGTATATGTCTTGACAATTCTTATTATTAATCTAATAAGAAATTATTAACTTAAAAAAGGAAATCATGTCTGAGGAAATTAAAGGGAAAATAAAGAAAATTGTGGCTGATCATTTAGGAATAGATGAAGAAAAAGTTACTGAAGAGGCAAGTTTCATTGATGATTTGGGTGCTGATAGTTTAGATACTGTAGAATTGGTAATGGCTTTTGAGGAAGAGTTTGGTTCAGAAATATCTGATAGTGAGGCCGAAAAGATTTTGACTGTTGGAGATGCAATTAAATTTATTGATAGTAAAGCTAACAATTAATAATTTCAAAAATTAAGTATGTCTCATGATGCTAAAAATATCATGATTGTCTTGTCTTCCCCTTCAGGCGTAGGCAAAACTACAATCACGAAAAAAATACAACAAAAGTATAGCTCTTTTAAAATTTCAGTTTCTCATACAACTAGGAAACCAAGATCGAATGAAGTTGAAGGTGTAGATTATCACTTTATATCCAATAAAGATTTTAAACACTTAATAGACAAAAATCAATTTTACGAGCATGCAAAAATTTTTGATCACTATTACGGCACATCAAAAGAAAGCGTAGATACTACTACTAAAACAAATGATATTATTTTTGATATAGATTGGCAAGGAACTAAACAATTATCTAAATTTAAAAATTTAAAATTAATTAAAATTTTTCTAATAGCTAACAGTAAGAATGAATTAAAAAATAGACTAATTAAAAGAAATCAAAATTCAAAAGAAGAAATAGAAAATAGATTTGAAGCGTTTGATGAAGATATAAAGCATTGGCTTGATTATGACTACATTATTATTAATGAAAATTTAGATGTCTGCTTTAAACAAATCGAACATATTATTCTAAATCAAAAAAACTTTATTTTTTCTCAAATAATTCGGTAATCTTATAATAAATTTCTGGCTTTATTTCAGCTGGTCTCAAATTCATTTTAAAATTTGAAATTTCATTAATTTCATCCTCGTAGAGAATTTTTTTGATATTTTTGTTTATCATTTTTCTTTTGTTAGAAAATAAAATATTTGTTACTTTTTCCAAATTTTCAATTCTTCTAATTTTAAATAAAAATTTCTTTTTTGGTTTAAAATGAATAACCATAGAATTAATTTTTGGTCTAGGATTAAAACAATTTGGAGAAACAATAAATTTGTTTAATATTTCAAGTTTATAATTAGTTAAGATAGATAACCTGCCATAATTTGAGGATGAAAATTTACCTATAATTTTTTCACCTAATTCTTTTTGAAACATAAATATAATGTCTCGATGTTTTGGCGGCAAATCTTTAAATTTTAAAATTTTTACTAGAATTTGTGAAGAAATATTATATGGTAAATTTCCAAATATAATTGAATTTTTTTTAATAGTCCTTTCTAAATTAAATGTAAGTATATCTTCATTATAAATATCAATACTTTTAATTTTACTGTATTTATTTTTTAAAAAACTATATAAATTTTTATCTTTCTCAATAATTTTTAAAGATTTAGGGCTAGCTTCTAAAATCTTGTCCGTTAAAGCCCCTTTTCCTGATCCTATTTCAACAACATGTCTATCTTTAATTTTTTTTAAATTGATAATCTTTTGAATAATATTTTTATCAATTAAAAAATTTTGACCTAATGATTTTTTAGAAAATATCATTTACATAATTTATCTATAAAATTAAAACATTTGATTAAACTTAATGGGTTTGCCTGTTTCTTTCGAATTAAATTTAATGCTGTTCCGTGATCAGGTGAGGCTCTAAAATATTTCAATCCTATAGTTACATTTATAGCATCAAATTTATGCAAAGTTTTAAAAGGAGTTAGCACTTGATCGTGATACATACCTACGATTATATCATAATTTTTAAATTCACTAATAAAGACCGTGTCAGAGACTAGCGGCCCGTTAACTTTAATTCCTATTTTTCTTATTCTCTTAATCGCTGGTATAATGATTTTAGACTCTTCTGAATCATTTCTAAGTTCACCGTTATGAGGATTTAGACCAAGAATGCCAAAATAAGGGTCCTTTTTAAAAATTTTAATATACCAGTTCCTTGTAGCTTTTATCTTTTTAAAAATTAAAGCCTTAGAAATTTTAGCAGCTACGTTTTTTAGATTAATATGTGTTGTTAAAGGTAATACAGAAAGGTTTTTATTATGTATCAACATTATTTCAGAATCTTCCTTTAAATTACATTTTTTAGACAAGTATTCTGTTACCCCAATACCTTTTTTTGAGAGTAAACTCTTACTAATTGCACAATTGATTATTCCTACTACATTTTTATCTAAGGCAATTTTATGAGCTAGATTAAGAGATTTTTTTACAAATCTAGAGGATATTTTATTATTTATATTAAAAGGATTAGAAAATTTTAAATTTATATTAATTATTTTTAGTTTAGAGGAATTTACCTCTTCGTATATATTTTTAACAAGTGAGCATTTAATTGAATAATTTAATCTTTTAAATTGTTTTAATAGTAAATTATAACTTCCTATTAAATAAATTCTCTTTTTTGTACTCTCATTAATTTTTTTCCAAGCTTTAAAAATTATTTCTGAGTTAATACTATTTGGATCACCACAAACTAAAATTATTTTTTTTTTCATTTATATTCTATAAGTGTATTATTTTTTTTTATTGATAAATGATTGCTTGAATAAATATTCAGTAAATCATTTCTTTGTTTATTTATCATTGATTTTTTAAGTTCCTCCAAATTTTCTTCATTAAAGTTTAAAATTTCTCTTTTATCATTTAAATTATAAATAAGAATACTATTTTCTCTTAATATAGGTTCTGAATATTGTCCTTTTTTCAAATCTTTAATAAGTGTAAATATTTGATTTGATAAACTATTAGAATTTATCCAGCCAATGTTTCCCCCATTTAAAGATGTACCAGATATACTGTATTTTTTTGCTGCTTTTTCAAAATTAAATTTTTCTATGTAATTAAAAAGTTCTTTTAATTTTGCGTCTGTAAAAATTTCAGTTTCAATTTCAGACAAATTATATTCAATGATTGAGTTTTGCTCATTAATTAGTTTATTCAACTCTTCAACAATTGCTTTTTCATCTAGTTTAATTTTTGGTGAGTAAATTTGGTATATTAAGTTTTGCCAAAGAAATTCTATTTGAATTTCATCTATAAAGAGATCAAGATCTAATCCCTGAGATACAAATAATGCTTCAAGGTCATTTTGATTTACATTTAATTTTTGAGCTAAACTTTGCAAATATTTATTAATTCTGGAATCGTTATTATTTTTAATGCCATATTTCTTTAATTCCTCTTTCTTTAGTTTTGAATTAATCAAAATATTCAATGAAAGATTTTTAATTTGGTTAATATTAAATTGAGTTCGATCTTCGCCTGCTAAAAATAAAGTTGTTTTTATTTTATTTTCTAGATCAAAAGAAGTAATTATTTCATTTCCTACCTTTGTTATTATTTTAAGATTATTAGATGATAAAGCTAATGAACTTGTAATAAAAAAATAGAATATTATAAAAATAAATCTTTGAAAAATTTTCATTATTGATAAAATTTAGGAGAAGATATATCACCAAATGGGCTAAGCGTTATTTTGAAAAGTAAAGAATTTTCAGCTTCAAGCTCTGAGTCGTTGTAAAATTCTCTTCTATAAACTAGTCCTGCTCTTAAACAATCATTAATGTATTCGTAACTTAAATTGTAGTACTCTGAAGCATTAGTTATAATATTCCTTTTATTACTAAATGAAAATAAGCCATTCTGATTTCTTTTTATCTCAATTGAGGATTTAACATATTCTCTGTTGTCTATGAGCTCATTTTCTTTTAAATAATCAACATTAAAACTCATATTACCAATTGAATATTTAGTTTCTATTTCACTGTAATTCATTTCTTTAAGATTTTGGTCTAACGAATAATTATAATTTAACTCTAAATTACTCTTATTATAATTAAAATTACCTACTACATCTGAAAATCTTTTATCCAGACTTGAGGAGTTAGGCATCTTTTTATTTGTCTTTTTTTCATTAATTATTTGTCCTACAGAAATATTGAATTTTTCTTGATCACCAAAATTATTTTCATAATCAAATCCATAAGTTAAACTAGTTCCTCCCTCAAAATTTGTTGAAGAATTAAGTCTATCTAAATCAAAAATACTCTTCCTATAAAGGCTATGATCACCTGTCTCTTTACGCATGTGATTTGGTGAGTACTTCAAAAGTAATTTTGGTTGTAGCAGCTGACTATTTCCCTTTGTCCCCTTGATTAATTCTAAACTAGATAAATATCCTATTGCACCAAAAAGTTCATGGGTTGTATCTTCCTTAAATTTATCTACATTATTAATTTCATAATTTACATTCTTTAGGCTTGTAATGAATTTTCCATCATAGGGAATTTTACCAAATGATTTATCAAGTTCCCATTCAAATCCATTGATAATATATTTCTCGTATTTGTTTGTATCGTAATTACTAACTTTTAAATTAGTGTTAAAACTACCAAAACCATAATTCTGACTGTAAAGATTTTTATTATAATTTATTTCGGGTAAGATAAACTCATACTTATCATTATAATTTTCACTTAAGTCCGAGTGAATACTTGCATAAAAATTAAAAAATTCTTCTTTTTCGTCATCAAAATAATCGTAATTGATAAAGCTTTTTAATGAATTTGTTTCATAATTATCAATTAAATCTGATTTTATTCTGTATAATTTCAAATATTTTTTGTTAGAAATATTTTGGATGTTTATCTCTAAATCACCCTCTTTATTGGCATCAAAATTAAATTTCTTTGTAAATTTTGAAAAAAAATGAGACTTATCACCTAATTTTTTTTTTGATGATTCTTTTTTATAACCTCCAGTATAACCGAAATCCACAATCAAATTAGAATTAAGGAAAGCTTGACGATATTCCCCAAGAATTAGTGGATGCTCATCTAAAAATAGTCTGTTATTGATTGTTAAATCCTTATCATTATTTATTGCCCAGAAATAAGGCACATTAATACTTGAGCCTAAATTTTTTGTGTCGGAATAGGCAGGAATAAGAAAACCTGATCTTCTCACAACAGAAGGGTCAGGATGAGCCAATTTGGGGAAATAAAGAATTGGTACGTCATAAATCCTAATTATAACATTGTCATAATATATGGTTTTTTTTATGTTATCGTGTTTAATGTTTTTCGCTCTAATTTCCCAAGCAGGACATTTATCATTTTCTCGATAGTTACAAGTTGTAAAACTACTTTTAATAAAGTTAGACTCGTTTTCTTTTATACTCACTGTATTAGAGAAAATCCTAGGTTTATTATCTTTATTAATTTTAAAACTTTTATTATTAAAAAAAGCTTTAGAGTCAGTTCCAAGCAACTCTTTAGTGATTTCGTCAATATAAATTTGAGAGAATTTATATACATTATTTAAATTATCATTAACCTTGATATCTCCAATAGATTTAAATTTTTTTTCTTTTGAATTATATTCAAAATTATTGAGATATATTTTATTTTTTTGAACATCCGTAATAATAGTTGGGCTCTCAGAAATTAAAGTGGATTTTTGCTTATCCATAGTTACATTTTCGCTTTCAACCGAGTACCCCTCGCTTGTTAAAATCCCAACTTTTCCTTGAATATTTAATTTTTGAAGTTTTTTATCAAAAATAACATAATCACTTTTAATGTAGTTATTTTGATTATCTTTAATTACAACTTCATCTTGAAAAATTGTGATTTCTTTTTTTTTATCTACTGAAATCTTTTTTGCCTGAATATCTAGATTTTCTAAAGCGGATACTTTTGAAATAAAAAATAATAAAAAGATAAATAGAAAATTATTTTTCATTAATCTGTAAAAGTCCAATTAAACTTAAAATTCCTATAGATATTACTGGGATCCAGTTTGCTAACTTGAGAGATATCCTATTTGTTTGGCCTAGGGCTATACTTAAATCTTTTAAATAGTAAATTATTACACAAGTAAAAATACCAATTAAAACAAATTTTACGTTATTAGATTTTTTAAGTGTACCCAAAGCTATTATACTTGCTAATGAGGACATAATGAGCAAGAAAAAAGGCATTGACAACATAGAATGTAAGCTTTGCTCCAGAAAAATCTCATTGTAGCCTTCGTAAGTTAATTTATTGTTATTAAATAGCAGATCATTAAAAGATAGAGTTTCAAAATTTTTGAATAATTTCATTATTTTATTATATGTATAAATCGAATTTAATGAGGCATTATCCATTTTAGAGTTTTTTTGATTTGAGCCTTCTATTTTTAAAAAAGACACGTCATTTAAAACCCAGTCATTATTTTTTATATTTGCAGTTTTAGAAAAAATTTTTTCTTTTAAATTAAAGTCTTTATCAAAATTAAATATCAAAATATTTTTTAAATTTTCGTCATTAAATTCAGGCGATGTAATTATTCTATAACCTTGTTCAAGATTTTCTTTGATCCACATGCCGTTATTGTTAAAAGTTACTAAATGATTTATATCTTTTGAGTAATTGGATTTAGTCTTTTCATAGTATTTTGACATCGTTGAAGTTAATGGATTTACTAAAAAAAGTATAATCCAGCCTATTAAAAATGAAGTTAAAGATAAAATTATAAAAATCTTAAAATTTGAATATCCAAAAATTTTTAAAGATAATAAATCCTTATTATTTCTAATTTCTACCAAAAATTTTAAACTAGAGACAAAAATTATAAACGGAAGTAAATTTATTAACATCCCTGGTATATAAATTATTGATAAAAAGAACGGTGTCAAGAAAGACACTTCGATGTTTTTAAAAAATTCAATCTCTTCAAATAAATTTAGAATTAATCCAAATGAATAAAAAAATAAAAAAACTTTCAAAAAAGATTTTAAATAATTTTTTAATAAATAATTTAATAATACACTATGCATAATTTTGCGTTTCTTTTTTAAATTTATATTGTATGAAAATATATGTTAATAATGACAATATTAATGGAGATAAAATAAATATACTTGCAATTAAAAAATTTTTTCCTGTGAAACGAAGAATAAGCTCTGCATAAAGCAAGATAATAAATGAGTAACTAAAAATACTAAATTTACTATAAAAAAATTTATTTTTAGTTTTAATTAAAAGCAAAGATGAAATTAAAGCTACTAAAGGAATAAAAAAGGGAAGAACTATTCTTCTGTTGAGCGTAGGTATAGTTTCCTTTTTAAAGTTTCCACTACAATTTCTATCATTAAAGAAATTATTGTTAGCACAACCAATTAATTTCAAAGTAGATGTTTCTTGAATTTTTGGTTGTTTAATAGTTGTATTTGTTAAATCATCTAAATTTAATTTTATTTGCTCAAATTTCACTATATCATTTTCAATATTTTTTTTAGCTGAAATTATGATTCCGTTGAATAAAGTAATTTTTTTATTTTCTACTATTCCACTTTTTGCAATTACAGTTGTAGAACTATTTATACCTTGATTAATTATAATATTTTTAAAATTACTAGACTCATCATGAAGAAAAATGTTTGAGATTTTATTTTCGTACTTGTCATCAACTATAAATGTCAAATCTTTAAAAGAATCGCTAAATTTTTGAATTTTAAAAGTTGGTAATATAGAAATTAAATTTTCATCAGTTAAAAGCTGTCTAGATTTATTCAGTGCAGACGGAGTAAGCAGTAAGGAAAATAAAAGATGAAATATAGTTACGATTAAAGATATAAAAACAAATAAATTTACAATTTGTATTTTTTTAACTCCAGATGTCCATAGGATTACTAGCTCGTTTTCTTGTATTTGTCTTATTATAAAAATTGTTAATGCTAACAAAAATGATAAAGGAATAAATTTTGTAATGATCCCAAATATATTTAGTAAAGAGTATTCAAAATATGTAATTACCGGATAACCACTGTCAACTATCAAATCTAAAAAATTTACCGCTCTGACCGTCCATGCTATAAGAGATAAACTTAATAAAATCGTTATAAATAGTTTAACTATTTCAAAAAAATAATTTTGATAAATTTTGTTTTGAAGCATTTGTATTTTTTTGTATATAAGTAATTCATCCAATAAATAAATTCAACTTAAGAGTGAACAATGATAAATTTATCGTTGAAATATGATATATTTGAACATATATACCAGACAACTTTATTATAAATTATATAAAAACGTATGCCAATAAAAATTAGCTATTCAAAAAAAATAAGTAACAAAACCTCGTCTAACGTAGTTTTATTTACCAATGAGAAATTCAACATAAACCATTTAAAAAAAGATGTTTCTAACACTGAGTTCTCCTACATTAACGATTTATTGAAAACTAGTGATTTAAAAAAAAATATTTTTATTTACGAGTTAAATTCAAAAAAAAAAATAGTTTTAATATCTATTAAAAACAATTTAAAAGCTTCAGATATAGAAGCTCTAGGATCTGAATTTTATGGACGTATAAACTATGGCAAGAATAGTGAATACTTTATAAATTCAGATACTATAATAAGTAAATATAAAAGCTTCCTAGGTTATTTTCTTCATGGTCTTAAATTAAAATCCTATTTATTTAATAAGTATAAAACTAAGAAAGAAATGCGGCTTATATTAATTAATATATTGGGAAGAAATAAACCGTCATACAATACTCAATTAAAATTTAATGCGTTAGAAGAAGGAACTTTCTATGCAAGAGATTTAGTTTCAGAGCCTGGAAACGTATTGCATCCAGATGAGTATGTAAAAAGATTAGCTAAGTTAAGAAAAAATAATTTAAAAATTAATGTATTTGATGAAAAAAAATTAAAAAAATTAGGCATGTATTCTTTGCTTGGCGTAGGCATGGGCAGCGTGAGAGGATCATATCTTGTAACAATTGAGTGGAATGGAGCCAAAAATAAGTCTAGACCATTAGCATTTGTTGGCAAAGGAGTTACTTTTGATACTGGTGGTTATTCTCTGAAGCCGGCAAGATTTATGGAGGACATGACATATGATATGGCAGGCTCTGCCGCTGTCGTTGGCTTAATGAAAAATCTTGCACTAAGAAAAGCAAAAGTTAATGCAGTTGGTGTAGTTGGACTTGTTGAAAATATGGTAAGTGGAAAAGCCCAAAGACCTGGAGATATAGTTAAATCTTATAGCGGTAAAACCATAGAGGTATTAAACACTGATGCAGAGGGCAGATTAGTTTTAGCAGATGCTTTAACTTATACTGAAAAAAAATATAAACCTGAATTTATTATTGACTTAGCAACTTTGACAGGTGCGATAATAGTTTCTCTAGGATCAGAATACGCTGGACTTTTTTCTAACAATGACAATTTGTCTAAACAAATTTTAGAGGCCGGAAAAGAAGTGAATGAGAAATTATGGAGAATGCCCTTACATAAAAATTACGATAAATTAATAAACTCAAAAAATGCTGATGTACAAAATATTAATTATGTTGGTGGAGCTGGATCAACAACCGCGGCTCAATTTTTGCAAAGATTTATCTTGAATAAAACTCCTTGGGCTCATTTAGATATAGCAGGAATGGCTTTTTCAAAATATGGAGGATCTTTAAATTCAAGTGGAGCAACCGGATTTGGAGTTAGACTGTTAAATCAACTTATTGAGGAAAATTACGAATAAAATTTATGGAACAAACTTTATCAATAATAAAACCTGATGCACTTGAAAGAAATTTAGTTGATAATATTAAAGCAATCTTTACTAAAAATAATTTAAAGATTAAAGAAAGTAAAAAAATTCATTTAACTAAAGACGAAGCAGCCGAATTTTATAAAGTTCACCAAGCTAAACCATTTTATAATGATTTATGTAGCTATTTATCTTCTGGACCAATAATTGTAATGATTTTAGAGGGCAATAATGCAGTATTAGCAAATAGAAAGTTGATGGGGGCTACTAATCCTAAAGATGCCGAAGAAAATACAATTAGAAAAATTTACGGAATATCAATTGATAAAAATTCTGTGCATGGATCAGATTCCGCTGATAATGCAAAAAAAGAAATAGAATTTTTTTTTAAAAACTAGTTATTTCTTAAAATTTTGATAATTGCTTCAGGATAAGCTTTATGTTCAAGCTTTTGTGTTTTTCTCTTTAAAGTTTCTTCATCGTCATAAGCACCAATAAAAAAAGATTTTTGAATAATTATATTTCCATTATCCAGTTTTTCGTTAACGAAATGAACTGTACATCCTGCTTTTATTTCTTTGCTTTTTAGAATTCTAGAAAAAGTATTCAAACCTTTAAATTTTGGAAGGAGAGAAGGATGAATATTTATAATCTTATTTTTATAATTTTTTATTAAGCGATGTGAAATAATTTTCATGTATCCAGCAAGACATATTAAAGAAATTTTATATTTCTTTAGATAAAATAAAATTTTATTTTCATAAAACTTTATTTTAGCATTTATAAAAATGTAAGGTATATTATGTTTCTTTGCAAAGTAGATGCCTTTAGCTTTTTTATTATTGCTTACAATTAAACTTATTTTAATTGGGAAATTATTATCTCTAGAGTGAGCTATCAGATTTTGTAGATTTGACCCTTGTCCAGATATAAAAACACAGGTATTTTTTTTTACCATTTCATAAAATCTAGTAAATTAATTTTTTTTTTTATCTTTAGTAATTGTACCAATTTCATAAGGCATAAACTTTTTTGGAAATATCTTTTTTATTTTTAAAATATTTTTTCTTGGGACAATTAAACAAAAGCCAATTCCACAATTAAAAGTCCTAAGCATTTCTGCATCGGAAATATTTTTACTTTTTAACCATTTGAAAATTTTAGTTATTTTTATTTTTGAAAGATCAACTCTTAAAGATAAATTTTTCGGAATTGATCTTAATAGATTTTCAACTAAGCCACCTCCTGTAATATGCGCCGCAGCATTAATCAAGTTTTTTTTGGTTAATTTTAAAACTTCATTAGAATAAATTTTAGTTGGTCTAAGAATTTCTTTAACTAATCTATTGGGCATTTTATATTTTTTTAATATTGATCTTACAAGTGAATAACCATTTGAATGTATTCCATTAGATGGTATTGCTAAAACAACATCATTTTTTTTTACCTTATTTTTGCTAAGAATTTTTTTTTTGGAGACTATACCAACACTAAAACCAGCTAAATCAAATTTATCTTTTGAATAAATACCTGGCATTTCAGCAGTCTCTCCACCAATTAGTTTACACTTAGATATTTTGCAACCTTTAAAAATACCTTTTAAAATCTTTTTAGTTTTATTTAGATCTAATTTGCCAACAGCAATATAATCTAAAAAAAATAATGGTTTGGCGCCTTGTACAATTAAGTCATTAATACTCATTGCTACTAAATCAATTCCAATAGTGTCAAATTTTTTGAATTTATTTGCCAAGTCAATTTTGGTTCCAACTCCATCAGTGCATGAAACTAATACCGGATCCTTAATTTTAAAATTAGAAATATCAAATAAAGAACCAAAGCCTCCAATTCCATCTACTTTGGTATAGCCTTTCTTTTTTTTGACATCTTTCCTAGATACATCAGATATATATTTTACTAGTTTATTAGCTAAAGAAATATTAACACCGCTTTTTTTATAACTATTTTGGTTTCTTTTCATTTATACATTGATAATTAAATTTTTATGAAATTGTACAAAAAAATATTCTTTATTTTAGTTATTTTTTTTAAAACTGAAACTCTTTTTTCCGAAAATAATTTATTTAGTGTTAATAATATAGAGTTAGAAAAAAAAGATAAAATTTCAAATACAGTCCTCGCTGACCGAGCTATTAAAAAGGGGTTTGATCAATTAAAAATAAAAATCCTATTAAAAGAGGATATTAAAAAGATTTCAGATTTAAAATTTTCCTCAATCAAACAATTAGTCAAATATTACCAAGTTACAAGCTTTTCGGATAAAAAAAAAAAAGAAAAATTATCAAATTTTAGCGTCACGTTTGATAAAGACAAAATACATAACTTATTTTTTAAAAGAGGAATATCTTATTCCGAAATTTTAGATAAAGAATTATATATTTTGCCTGTACTAAGTAAAAATAATGATATCTTTATTTTTAACAATAATTTCTTCTATGAAAATTGGAATCAACTTCATGAAAATGATCTAATCGAATTTATTCTTCCGTTAGAAAATATTGAAATTATACAAAAAATTAATAATTATAAGAGTAATATAATTGATTTAAATTTACTCGATTTATTTAAAGAATATTCTGATAAAAATTTAGCTTTAGTTTTAATCGAGGAAAATCAACAAAGACAAAGTAAAGTTTATATAAAAACAATTATTCAAGGAAAAAATATATCAAAAAATTTAAATTTAAATATACAAAAAAATACAAATGATATACAAAAGAAAAAAATTATTTCTGATATAAAAAAAGAATTAATTAATTTAGTAAAGTCAAAAAATCTTATAGATATAAGAACTCCCTTTTTTTTTAAATGCGAAATTAAAGCTAAATAAAAAAAATAACCTAGTAAAATTAAATTCTAAAATTGAAAAAATTGACTCAATTGAAAACGTTTATGTTCAAGAATTTAATAAAGATTACATGAAGTTAAGAATAAAATATTTTGGAAAATTAGAGAAGATAATTAGTCAATTAAAAAAAGAAAATATAGATTTAAAATTAATAAATGACGATTGGGTTATAAAAAAATTATAAAATGGATCAACTTACATTTAAATTTCCATTCTCAAAAAAATATTATGAAGAAGATTTTTTTGTATCAAGTAATAATTTTTCTGCATTCAAATTGATAGAGAGTTGGCCATCTTGGCCTGGTAAATGGCTAAATATTTTTGGCTATTCGGGATCAGGTAAAACACATTTAGCCAAAATATTAGAAAAGAAAATTGATAATATTAAATTGATTGAAGCAAAAAATGCTAATGACGAAATAATTCAAGATTTGAATAATTTTAATTGTCTAATTATAGATAACTTTGAAAATAATATAGATGAAAAATTACTATATTCAATTTTAAACCAATCAAAACAATTGGAAAATTACATTTTAATTAATTCTATTTCTCCAATTAAAAATATTAATTTTAAACTAAACGATCTCATATCAAGATTGGATAGTTTTGTTTTTATCGGAATTGATCTACCAACAGACGATTTACTTAAAGTAATTATTTCAAAAACGTTTTCTGATAAGCAAATAAATATTAATCCTAAAATTTCAGATTTTATTATTAAAAATGTTGAAAGATCTTACGAGAAAATGTTTAAATTTCTTAAGGATGTAGACGATTTGTCTTTATCTACTGGAAAGTCTATTAATATTAATTTAATAAAAAAAGTATTAGACCAATGAATAAATATAGAACACATAATTGCTCAGAATTAGGTGAAAAAGAAATTCATGAACCTGTTCTTCTATCTGGATGGCTGCATAGGAAAAGAGATCATGGTAATCTTTTATTTATAGATTTAAGAGATCATTACGGCATTACCCAATGTGTTATTGAAAACAATAATAAATTTTTTCCAGTTTTAGAAAAATCAAAGCCAGAGTCCGTAATCAAAATAAGTGGTAAAGTAGTAAAAAGAACCAGTGGCACTGAAAATTTAGATTTAAAAACTGGTAAAATAGAAATTGCTATTCAGTCAGTTGAAGTTCTATCTGATGCAAAAGAGTTACCTATGCCAGTTTTTGGCGAGCAAGATTACCCTGAAGATATCAGACTTAAATATAGATTTCTCGATCTTAGAAGAGAGGAAATGCACAAAAATATAATTTTAAGATCGAAAGTAATTTCTTTCATTAGGTCTGAAATGTTAAAATTAGGTTTTTTGGAGTACCAAACTCCAATATTAACATCTTCTAGTCCTGAAGGTGCAAGAGATTTTTTAGTACCAAGTAGGTTAAATCCTGGAAAATTTTATGCTTTACCTCAAGCACCTCAGCAATTTAAACAACTTATAATGGTTTCAGGATTTGATAAATATTTCCAAATCGCTCCTTGTTTTAGGGATGAAGACGCTAGAGCAGATAGAAGTCCAGGTGAATTTTATCAATTAGATTTAGAAATGTCGTTTGTTGACCAAGAAGATGTTTTTAAAATTGTAGAAACACTAATGGTAAATCTATTTAAACAGTTTTCCTCAAAAAAAATTATGAATGAAAAATTTTTAAGAATACCCTATGAAGAATCTATGAAAAAATATGGTACCGATAAACCAGATTTAAGAAATCCATTAATTATTCAAGAAGTTACTGATTTATTCAAAAGAGATGATGTCAAATTTGATATTTTTAAAAAATTAGTAAAATCAGGTTCTATTGTAAGAGCAATAATAACGAAAAACACCAAAAATCAACCAAGAAGTTTTTTTGATAATATAGACAAATGGGCAAAAGAGCAGGGCGCTTCTGGTTTAGCTTATTTTACTATAGAGAAAGATAAAGAGATTAGAGGTAAAGGCCCAGTCGGAAAATTTTTTAGTGAAGACTCTCTAAAAGAATTAATGAAAAAATATAATGCAGAAATAGGTGACAGCATCTTTCTTGCATGTGGAAAAGAAAAGGAGATTCAAAAAATTCTTTCTTTAGCAAGAGATAAAATAGGTCAAGATTTAGATATTATTGTTAAAGATCAATTTGCTTTTTGTTGGATCGTTGATTACCCAATGTATGAATTTGATGAAAATGATAAAAAAATTATATTCAGTCACAATCCTTTTTCAATGCCTCAAGGCAATCTTAAAGAATTAAATTTTGACAAGCCCTTAGACATAAAAGCATATCAGTACGACATTGTTTGTAATGGTATCGAATTATCTTCTGGAGCAATAAGAAATCACATCCCAGAATTAATGTATAAATTATTTTCTGTAGCCGGGTATGGTGAAAAAGAAGTAAATGAAAAGTTTAGCGGAATGATCAATGCGTTCAGCTATGGAGCGCCACCTCATGGAGGTATAGCCCCAGGTATTGACAGAATTGTAATGCTGCTTGCTGAAAAAGAGAACATTAGGGAGGTAACACTTTTTCCTATGAATCAAAACGCTCAAGATCTTATGATGCAAGCGCCTTCTGAAATAGATGAAAATCAATTAAAAGAACTTAGTATAAAAAAGGATATTAAAAAAACTAATTTTTAGTCTTAAGATTAATTCTGATATCAGTAAGGTCTACCAGTTTCTCTTCATAATTGCTTCTTACAAAACCTTTAGATGTAATATTTTTCACAATTTTAAGAAACTTATCTTCTCCATCTTCAGTACCCAAGTTTTTTGCACTAGCTATAGATGGTGTGTGAGCTAATTCTTCTTTTCCTAAATAAGAAATCGCAAGTTCTCTAAAAACATAATCAAGGATTGACGATGCACTTAGTATTCTATCATTTCCAATTACATTACCAGAAGGCTCAAATTTAGTATCAATAAATGCATCCACATACTCTTCAAGTGGAACGCCGTACTGCAATCCTAAAGAAATTGCTATTGCAAAATTATTCATCATAGCCTTAACAAGCTCACCCTCTTTATTTGTATCAATAAATATTTCCCCGATTTTTCCATCATCGTATTCACCTGTATGTAAATAAACCTTATGATCTCCAATTTGTGCTTTTTGAATATACCCTTTACGCCTGTCTGGCATTTTAAATCTAGCATTATTCTTAATTTTTAGATTTGTAGATCTATCTATTTGCTCGTTTTCAGATCCTTTTATTTTATTAATAACATCTTTAGGTAAAACTTTATCTATTTTATTATTATTTCCCTTTTCTTCGTTTTTCCCACCAATTCTTTTGGTTTTTCTGTTATTAAGCTTCACATCTATGACCTCAACATCACCATCAGTTCGTTTATCAATTTTAGATAACTCTACGTCATCCAAATTATTTAAAGTATGAACAGTCTTAAACGTGCAAGTATAGTAAGTTTCAACAATATATTTTTTCATTTAATTTATGGAATCTCTTTATTAAGATATATATTAATTGTATAAAGTGTCTATTA
>MDTB01103876.1_pt1 | contig 28074 bp, 26 predicted proteins | sample 811161 | NCBI WGS metagenome assembly MDTB01 (sample SAMN05326650, study PRJNA326480) | marine metagenome | isolation source: seawater | place: Mediterranean Sea | collected 2009
CTTTTTTTAAAAAATAAAATTTAAAAGAGTAAATACAAAATTTTAAAATAATCTTTATTTTACGAAAAAAATTCAAATTACTATTAAGCATTGAATAATTGTTTTTTATAGAATTTGGTAAAGAATTAATTGTAAGATTATCTTTATTGGGAACAAAAATATACTGTGTATTAAGAGAATAATGCTTTTTTAAAATATTAGGTAATTTTCCGAATTGTTTAAATAATAATTTGCCTTTTTTTTCTCTTTTAAAATGAGCAAAATAAGTAAGAATTAAAAAATTCGACTCTGTGTCTTTAAAATTATTATACTTTAATTCTATAAAGATTTTTTTAATTAATAGAAGAAGATAATAAATAAATTTAATTAAAAAAAAACTTTTTAAAAAAATTTTAATTGAACTATTAAAACTTTGGTTATCAAAAAATTTAAAAATAATTTTTTTATTTTTAAGCAAATTATGAATAATCTTTTTTTTAACAGGAATATTATAAAAATAAATTTTATCAATCTTATTCTCATTTATGATTTTTTTGAGTGCTAAAAATATAATAACGTTATAAATACTCTTAGATTTCAAATTACTTTTTTCCTTAATTAAAGACATCTCCCACAAATTATGATTATTTTCAACCTCAAAATTTTCGTATAAACTTTTATTACCTATTTTAATTTTTTCTAATTTATTAGAAATTGCTAAAAATTCATTTTTTAGATAAATTGAATTTTTTTCTATATAGTTTTTGATGTTAATTGTTTTTTTTTTATTTAAATGAAATATTTTAATTTCTAAAACTTCAGAATTCATTACTAATTTACTTTTTCTTAAATCTAAGAGTTATTTTTTTTTAATTAAATTTTTTTGAAACCAATGTGCTAAAATATGATTAATAATTAGGTGACTATCTTCAACTGGACCATAATCACCTTTTGCACTTTTAATTATTAAACAATCATCTGATAAATTTTTTAATTTTCCACCATTAAAACCTAATAATGAGAATGTTTTACCATTATTTTTTTTTATCCAATTACATGCCATAATTAAGTTCATTGAATTACCAGATGCTGAAATTAATATCCCTATGTCTCCTTTCTTAAAGTGTATTTTAAGCTGGTTAACAAATAAGTTTTTATAACCAGTATCATTTGAGATTGCTGTCAACACTGGTGTATTATCTGTAAGTGCAAAAAATTTAAAAGGTTTACTAGTTCTAGTTTTTTTAATTATATCAAATCCAAGGTCATTAGCCATTGAAGAAGCTGTAGCTGCTGAACCTCCATTACCAAGTACAAAGATATTTTTATTTTGTTTTCTTGCTAATAATAAAATTTTTTTTAATTTTTCTATTTTGTCAAAATTAATTGATAATAATAATTTATTTAAATAGTTGATATAAGATTTAGAAAAAAACTTCAAAGATTTGTTTGCACTTGCAATTTTACTAATACTATTTTTTGAAAACTTTTTTGTCATTTTTGTATATACTATCTATCATACTCATAACTTCTAGTGCTTCTTTACTAGTGCCTTTAGTTACACTTTTTTTATTACTTTTTAGTAAAATCTTGCCAAATTCTTCTATTTCTTTTTTCCAAGAGTTGTCTTTTTTATAATAAATAGTTTTTTTTGTTATATTGTTTTTAAATTTATTATTTTTTACCTTTACTAAAGTTAAGCTCTCAGATCCATAAGATTTTGTTCCTGAAAGTATGCCGTTCAACTCAATGGAACCTTTTTGTAATGTAATTTCTATTCTAAATTTATGTTCCCATTGTATTGCAGTTGAATGTATCGATGCTAATACTCCATTTGCATTTTTAAATATAGCGAATACATCATCTTCTATATCATATTTCCAATGCTTATTTGAAACAAAGCTCTTAAAATTATCAAATGGTCCACAAAAATAATTAATTATATCAAGCATATGTATTCCTTGATCTAATAAAATTCCTCCACCAGCAAATTTTTTTTTAGAACGCCACTCCCCTTTATTATAAGTTACAATTTTACTTTTACCATAAAGTCCTCTTATATTTAAAATCTCACCTAAAATTTTTTTTTGTATTATGTTTTTAGCTTGTTCAATAGATCCATGATAACGGTGATTAAAACCATACATTAATTTTCCTCTAGATTTTTTTTCAATCTTTATAATATTTTTTATATCATTAATATTTCTTCCTGGTGGTTTTTCACAAAAAACAGAAATGTTTTTTTTTAAAAATTTAGAAGTTACAATTGGGGCCAAATAATTCGGTAGTGTTACAAAAACACAATCTAACTTATGAAATTCTATACTTTTATAATTTTTATAATAATAGATATTATTTTTTTTTATATTTTTTTTAAATTTAATATCACTTATTGCAACTATTTGATAATTGTTATTTTTTTCTATGAAATATTTTCTTCGCTTTCCAACAACTCCCATCCCAATTATAGCTGTTCTTAATTTTTTCATTTATATAAACCAATATTAGCAAAAGTAATTTCATTTCTTATATTTGAAAATTTGCTAGCATACCCATTGTAATAAAATTTTTTTAAGCTATATCTTTTAAGCTTTAAACTTATGAAATTTTCTAAATAATTTTTTTTTACTAAATAATAATCTATTCTAAATTTTTTATTTTTATTTTTAAAATCTAAATCTAAATAAAAAAATTTTTTTTTATTTTTTTTAAATTCTATTCTATGATCAAATATTAAAGCTCTTTTAGAAACTCTTGAAGCATTTAATATTATGTTTTGCCAATTTGGGTTTAGATGCAAAATTCCAAATATAACAACAACATCAAATTTTTTTTTAAAAAATTTTACATAATTCTTTTTTGTAAGATAATAAAATTTGGCTTTTAAGTTTTCAGATTTTGCAATTTCAATCATATTTTTATTAAAATCAATTCCTGTATATTTTATATTTTTATATTTTTTATCTAAAATCTTAAATAACCCTCCTTGGCCACAGCCTATGTCTAGAATGCTATCATTATGTTTTATAAATTTAGATATAAGAAATTTTTCTCCTTTATATAGTTGGCTATATTTTGACCTACTTTCTTCGATATGTTTTAAAATTGTGTAAGAACTCCAAGTATTATTTAAATTCATACTAAATAATATTTTTATATTTTTTATAAATTTGGTCTTTTTTCATGTGTTTAATAACATTTTTTAAATCTTTCGGGCAATCTACAGAATAAAAGGGTTTAAATGGATATTGTGCAATAAATTGACCTCTACCATTATCGCAAATTCTATTTGAGTCACATGCCTCGACTTTCTCTAAGAAAGACTCTTTAGTTCTATTAAATTTTTTTAAAAATTGCCATCTAAAAGCAAATATTCCCCCGACTCTTTTGGCTTTTATATTTCTACTAAATTTTTTACAATAAGGAACTGGGGCTCTAGATGTAAATAAAACTTCTCCACTCAAATCATGAATAATCTTTACTATATTTTTGTCATAAAATTGTTTTTCATGAATGATATCCATTGCAAGAACAGAACATAAAGCTTTTTTATTCTGGTAGATAGATAATATTGTTTTCATAATCATTTTTGGAGCTAACATTGGTTCGTCACCTTGAACACATACAACAATATCATTATTTTTTAATTTAAAATTTATTTTTTTGGCTGCTTCATATACTCTATCTAAACATCTATTGTGCTTGTTAGAAGTCATAACACATGGAATTTTTTTTGTTTTACAAAAATTTAATATTTCTTTATCACATGTAGCTACTACTAGAATGTCCCAATTATTAAAAATTTTTGATCTTATATAAACATGTTCTAACATTGTAAAATTCAAAATTTTTTTCAATGGTTTACCTGGAAAACGAGAAGCTTTCATTCTAACTGGAATTATTCCTATAATCTTATTTTTTGTATCTATAGAGCTTTGCAATTTTTTCATTTTTTTTTCCTAAATTTTTTGATTCTATTTTTTTATTAATATAAATTTTTTTTTCCTTTTCATTTGAAACATAAAAAGCATTTAATAATAATATTGTTTTAAAGCAGTCATTCTCTGATATAATAAAATTTTTATTTCGTGAAATACTTTTGTAGATCTGTCTATAAAATTCATAATGACCAAAACCATAGGCATCAGGAATTTTTTCACTAAATTTTTTACAAATTTTTGGATTAGGTGTGTATAATAAGATTTCATTCACAGCCAACCCTCCAATCTGAATAGTTCCTTTTGACCCTAAAATTGAAATGCTTGCTTCAAAATCATTAGGTCTCGCAGCCGTTGTAATTTCTAGACTTCCTGCTGCTCCATTATGAAATTTAAATAAAGCTAACCCTGTATCCTCAACTTCAATTTTTGCTCCTAAAGTCAACATCTTAGAACTTACTTCTTTCACTTCACCAATTAAATATCTTAGGAGATCTATATGATGAATTCCTTGATTGGTTAGAGCTCCTCCATCATGAGAATAGGTTCCTCTCCAAGGTGCCAAATTGTAATATCTCTGAGGTCTACACCATCTGACACGAATACTAACAATATTTATTTTTCCAATTTTTTTTGTCTTTATCTCTTTTTTGATCTTTTGAATAGATTTATTAAATCTGTTTTGAAAAACAGGATATATCTTTAATTTTAACTTATTGGCTATTTTATAAATATTTTTTACATGAGATGGTCTTAAAAAAGTTGGTTTTTCAACAATAAGATTTTTTTTATATCTTACCAAAATATCTTTACAATGTTCATAATGGCAACCAGACGGTGTCATTATAGCCACAATATCTATAAATTTTTCTTTTTTTAACATCTGATTGTAATCTAAATAAAATGGAACATTGTATTTTTTACTAAAATTGTATGCCTTATCTTTATTCAAATCACATATCGCAGTTAAACTAAAACCTCGAACTTTTTTTATAGCTTTAAGATGGTGTTCAGCAATTCTACCTGCTCCAATTATTGCTATATTTATATTTTTAGTCATTTTTTTTATTATGCTTCTTTATAATGTTAATAATTAATCTAAAATTTTTTTTTGAGGTAAGTGATATTCTAGAATAACCTTTTAAAGACTCATGATTTTCTTCACCTCTAAAATAAATAGAATTTTCAAGTTTAGTAATAATTTTTTTTTTGAAATTTCCAAAATTTACATGAATGAAATTAGCATGGCTTTCAAAATAATCTATGTTAGATTTTTTTAAAAATTCTATAAATAATTTTTTTCCTTCAATAAGTCTTTTTACAGATTGTTTTATGAATTTATAATTGTTAGGTTTGATAATCTCTTTTATAAAAACATTTCCTATAGAAGAAATTTCATACATCGGTTTTTGCATAAAAATATTAGAAATTAAATTTGAGTTAGAAATTACAACTCCGACTCTTAACCCTGCGATAGCCATTGCTTTACTTGCTGATCTTGTTACAATTAAATTGTTATATTTATTCACATACTTTATGAATGTGTTTTTATAAAATAAAAAATAAGCTTCATCTAATAACACTAAACTTTTGTTTTTTTTTGCAATTTTAAGAATATGCTCAATATTTTTTTTTGAAATTATTTGTCCAGTTGGACTATCAGGATTAGGTATACATATTAATTTTGGTTTATGTTTTTTAATCAAAAATAATAATTTTTTGATATCCAGATATGGTTTTTTTTGTGAAAATTTATAATCCAATAATATGTTATTAGCTCTAAATATTTTACAATAAATCCCATACATTGCGTATGTTGGATTTGTTGTAAGAACCTTATCGCCAGGAAATATTAAAAAATCAAATATACTTTTTATTGCTAAATCTGAACCTGAAGTTAAGAAAATTTGTTTTTTATTTACTCCAAGAAATTTAGAATATTTTTCATATGTCTCAGTCAAATCTGGATATGCTGAAATATCTGAAAACTTTAATTTTTTTAAAATTCTTAAATAAAATTTTTCAAGAAAAATATCATTATTTTCATTTTTATCTAACCATAGCTTAGCAGGATTTCTAACTGAGGAATTCCAAGGAGTTCTAAAAATATTTTTTTTATACATAGAGTTTTAATTTATTAACACCATTTTTCTTAATTATAAATTTTTTCCCAAATTTGATTAAAAGTTTTGTTATGAAACATTGAGTCACTAGTTAAATTTTTTGAAGTAAGTTTAAAATTATTTTTTTTTAAAATCCTTATAACCTCTTTATATTGATCTAAAAAGTTTTCATTTACTTCAATAAGAATTGAATTACATTTTTTAAGTGTATTCTCTGCACCCAGTAAGATAATATGCTCTATACCATCTACATCAATTTTTATATGATCAGGATATGGTAAATTAAAAATCTCTTTTAATTTATCTAAACCCATACCTGTGGTATCATAAGCCATTTCCGCGTGCATTTTTTTTCCGTCATGTGTGTAAACCTCAGAAAAAGTTGATAACGCTCCTCCTTTTTCTATATTTGATAATTTAAATGATGATATCAAATTCTCTTTATGAAGTGAAATAGGTATAAGTGTTATTAGTTTATTCAAATTATTTAAATTTATATTTTTTACAAGGGTCTCTGTATTAAATATCGATGGTTCAAAGGCAAATGTTTTTATACCAAATTTTGCAGCAAAACAGGAATACAAGCCAATATTAGCGCCTATATCATAAAAAATATCTTTTTTCTTAAATTTTTTAATCCAAGTAATTGTATCTGGTTCTTTGCTCAAAATTGTATCAATTCTATATTTGATTAAATAATTTGGGCAAAAGAATTTTAAATCTTTATCTGGTGAATTGATAGTATAATTATTTACCTCGTCACTTATTAAAAAAAATATAAATCTAAACAATCTAAATTTTAAAAGAAAACTTAATATTTTTTTTAAATTTTTAATTATAAAATTTTTCATTATTAATTTTATTAAGTTATAACTTTTATACTATTTATTAAAATTTAATAAATTCAATTCATTATCTTTTGAAAAAATAAATTTTTTTAAATCATTTATTGATTTTTGAATTTTACGGTCATTCCACCAATTATCAATATTATTATAATTGTTATTAATAAAAGTAGCACACTTTTGTGGACTATCATGTATAATATTATTTTTTTTTAGTTCTGATAATAACTTTAAGGTTTTAACATTAAAATCATATTTCTTAAGATTATCAAACATCACAATCGGTACACCACAATATAGGGCTTCAAAAAAAGCTGTGGAAATATGATCACATATAAAAATCTTAGAATTTGAAATTGCTATCTCAGCTTTATCAAAATTATTAAAAATTGGTGGTTTTATTTTTTTCTTAAGATTTTTTAATTGCTTTATCCATAATCCTTTAAGATCCCATTCATAACTATGTTTTGGAAACCTTATTATTAATAAATCTCTTATTTGACTATTAAGATTTTTATAAAAAACAATATTATTTTTAACAAAATCATTATTTGTTTTAAAATCAGTAGTTTCAGACTCATACCTAACAATATTAATGTTTTTAATTGTAGTAAAAAGTATAATATTTTTTTTTTCAATATTTGTTTTTTTTTGTAAAAACTTATGATCAAAAAAAGCTCGATAGGATAATGACCGATCCCAACCTAAAAATGTTGAGTTTTTTTTTTCAAAGTCTTCAATTAGATTTTTTTTTTGCATATTATATAATCCACCATGTTGAAGTGTAAAAATTTTTTTTTTTTCTAATACAGAAATCATAAATCTAAAATAATCTTGAGAAGTTAAATTTATGGAACTAAAAATTCCTTTAATATTTTTTAAAAAATTCAATTTTTTTAAATCAAAATTTTGGTATAAAATTTTAGGAAAACATTGATTTATTAAATTATTAATAATTCTATCAAATTCATCTTTCTCACTTATTCTTAATGTACTGTATTTTAAATTTTCCTTTTTAATAATCATTTTAGTATCGTTAAAAATACTTTCAAATGATACGGGTAAAAACCTTCCATAAGACTTTAAAAAACACTTAATCTTAAATTTTCTTGAAGCGTAAACATCAACTAACAAGTATGGTTCTCTCAAAATACAATATAAATTAATAAACATGAATTTAATTTTTCTCAAGATTGTTTTATTTTGCTGAATTTTTTTTTCATGATTCCTATTTTTTAATAATTTAGGAATTTCAGTACCTTTAAAATCACAGTCTATTAATTTAATATTTAATACTTCAGCAATTTTTTGATAAATATAAACATTTAATGCATCAGAATATTCTATCAATTCTATAAAATCTGAAGTTTGATTTATAGGGTGAAGTTTTTTTGGATCTAACTTAAAAACTCTAATATCAGGATATTTTTTTTTAATTTTTTTTAATTTTTGATATTTTATGTGAATAGATGACAAAAAATGAATCAACCAATAATCTACTGTTTTATCCCAAAAATTTTTTCTTTTAGGAAATTTGATTTTAAGATATTTAATAATACAATTTTTATATAAAAATTTTTTTTGATTTAAAAAATCGTAACTTTTTCTAAATTCAATCAAGCTATATGGTATGTCAATTTTTGTAAAATTTATCTTTTTGTCGAAATTATGCTTATCTATATAAAATTGTTCTATAAGAAAATTTTTTTTGGGGTAGGTTTTTTTATTTAAAAAACCTGTAAAAAAGACTTTAAAACTCATTTATTAAAAAATTAATCTATAGTTTTACTGACTTTCCATTTTTAGCAGAAATGTAAAGCTTTTCACATATTTCCAATGATTTTCTACAATCTTCAAATGTAACACTTGCTTTTCTATTTTTTAAACAGTTTTCTATAAAATTATCTAATTGATCAATAAATGATTTTTCATACCGTTCTAAAAAAAAATTTAAATGCGGTTTTTCTGCTGCAGTATTATTTTTTGAATAATACAAAGTCGAATTTTCATTTATATTTTTTGTCATTATCATCCCTTTGCTTCCAAATACTTCTATTCTTTGGTCATATCCATAAATAGATCTTCTTGAGTTATTTATCATGGCAATTTTACCTTTTTTAGTCTTAAACAAAGACATAATTGTATCATGGTCGCCTAATTTTTTTACTCTTTTATCAAACAGTATCGAAGGATAACAAAAAACTTCTTCTATACTATCATTTTGCAAAATATTAATTAATAAGTCTATATCATGTATTGCACAATCTCTTAAAATTCCTCCTGATTCTTTTAGATATTTTATTGATGGTGGTGGTGATTTGTCTCTACTTGTAATTATTATTTTTTCTATATTACCTACTTTATTTTTTTTTACTTTAGTAATTAGTTCGTCAATGCTTTTATCAAATCTTCTGTTAAACCCAATTTGAAAAGTTTTTTTATAATTATTACATTTATTTTTTAATTTATTTATTTTTTTTAAATCTAAATCTATTGGCTTTTCTGAAAAGATCTGTTTATTCGATTTTATAGCTTTTACTATTAAATCAAGGTGTGTATTTGTTGGTGATGAAATAAATACAGCATCTACAGTTTTATCATCGAATATCTCTTGAATATCTTCAACAAATTTAACATTATGTTTTTTACAAAGTTTTTTTCTTTTATTATAGTCGGTGTCATAAATGTAAAGTAAATTACATTTTCTGTGTTTTATAATATTTTTTAAGTGAACTTTACCTATTCTTCCAATACCAAAAATTGCTAACCTGAGTTTTTTCATTAATTAATATATTTTTTTAAAATATTATAAAATTCATCATACTTTATAGGTGTCAATTTACTACTAATCTTAAATTTTTTATCTATTAAAATAAAATGATTATTACCATCGAAATACCTCTTATCTTTTTTAATAGCGCTTTTAAATAATTTTTGATTAAAAATTTTTTTACTAATCACCTTTGGAAGATTAAATTTTTCAATTAAAAACAACAAATCTTTCAATATTCTTTTATTTAGTCTATTTCTACTGATAGAAAGTTCTGTTGCTACTAACATGCCAATGCTTATAGCTTCACCATGAAAACATTTATGCTTTGAAGCTATTTCTAAGGCATGACCAATGGTATGTCCAAAATGATATAGTGGCTGTAATTCATTATTTTTTTCATTAAATAATTCAGTCTTACTCTGGATAGTCATAAGTAATATTTCAGAGATATCTTTTAAAAACTCTTCTTTTTCTTTTTTATTAAGCTTATTAATATATTTTTTTTTGATATAAGTAGAATTATTATTCACCAAATGATTGTATAATTTTCTTGAATGCCCAATCGCATGCTTAATAATTTCTGCAAAACCATCCCAAAAATATCTAGTGTCTAAAAAATTGTATACATATTCTGTTTCAATAAATATTTTTTTGGGTAAAGCGTAGGTGCCAATTAGATTTTTTGCTCCACTTAAGTTTAAAGCATTTTTACAGGATATTGCCGCATCAGCAGATGCTAGAAGTGTAGTTGGAATAGATATGAAATTAATTCCTCTATAAATCATTGATGAAATCATTCCGGCTAAATCAATTATGGTTCCTCCTCCTATTGCAACTATATAGCTATTTACATTTACGCCACTTCGAAAAACTTTATTAATATAATTATAAAAATAGTGAAGAGACTTAGCTTGTTCTCCACCTTTTAATAAAAAAATGTCCGCATTTAACTCTTTTTTTAGTCTTTTACAGTAAAGCCTTAAGTCCATCTTTTGATAAAGGTTCTTGTCAATAAAAAAGAAGCATTTTCTATCTCTGATGATTGGCTTAAATATCCTTGCAATATTCTTTTTTAAATAAATATTTTTGTTAAAAATTATCTCTCCTCTCTCATTTTTTTTGTAACGTAATTGTAAATTTTTAATTTTTTTCATTTATTCAGATAAAATTTCACAAAAATAATTGTGATCTAAATTTTTGTCACTTAGATCATCAGACATATCTTTATAAGGATATTTTTCTCTGTCTAAAAAAAATTTCCAAATTTCAAAATGATGAGAATCTTTTAAATTTACATGTTCAAACGGAATCTTCCGCTCAGAAAAATTTATTAAAATTTCATTATGAGAAATATCTTGATTTCTTGTAAATCCAAGGAATGCATAATTTGGAGTGATTGAATTTGAAATATTTTTTTGAAGGATTAAACCATTATTAATCAATGGTTCTAATAGTTCTAAAGCTTTATTCCAATTTAATTTACAACCATTTATAATTTTATCAATTTTAGATAATTGAGCTAAAGCAATAGATGCTGTCACTTCAGACATTCTATAATTCAAACCCACAGAGACAATTGAGTTTGGTCCAACAGGATCATTTGTTTTTGTTGGATCCTCTCCAACTTTTCTATCCATACCTAAATTATGAAATCTTACACATTTTTCATGACTTTTTTGATCATTCATCATTACTGCTCCACCTTCACCAGCTGTAATCATTTTGTTGTATTGAAATGACATAGTAGAATAATCCCCATAGTGTCCTACTCTCTTACCATCTATCATTCCTCCAAAACATTGGCTACAATCTTCTATAATTGGAATGTTTAATGATTTAAATTTTGGAATTACATCTCTAAAATCACATGGGTACCCTCGCATATGAATGACTATCAAAGCTTTTGTTTTTTTTGTAATACATTTATCTATTTTTACTAAATCTAAATTACAATCTGAGGAGATTGGAGCAATAATTGGTATTGCTCCCATCGCTACTATTGTCATTAAATCTGCACTCCATCCATATGCAGGAACGATAACTTCATCACCTTTTTTAATTCCACAAGCGTGTAGAGCACAATGTAAAGCTGCCGTACCTGTGTTAACAACCAAACAATATTTTTTACTTACAAATTTTGACATCTCATTTTCAAGTTTATTGCAATATTGTTTTAAATTTAAACCTGAGAATCTATATGGAGATCTAGAGGAAATTACATCAGTAACATTTTTTATTTCATCCTCTCCTAGATGTCTTCCTCCAGGGAATTGACCAAATATCCTCATATTATTAATGCTAGATACCTAGTTCGTTGTCTTTTAATTTTTTTGGACCTGAATAATCTGCGTACCAACCACTGATTATTTGATCAAAATCAATAATACTACCTGTCATTAAACCAGACTCGCTTGACGTCATAAAAGCAATTGCTTTTGCTGCCTCAATTGGTTGAATTAGTCTTCCCCAAGGTAAATCTTTTCCATGTGTTGTTGGCCAATTTTTATCTTTAGTTACATATTTTTCCATTGTTTTTTCTTCACCTGGAGTATGTGTCCATCCAAGGTTTAAACCATTAACCTTTATATTGTCTTTAGTTAGCGCAAAAGCGACACTCTTTGTTAAATTTACCAAACCTGCTTTAGATGCTGAATAAGGAGCTTTGAATACTGCTCCACTATGTGATGACATTGTTATGACTGAGGCAATTGCACCTTTTATTTTTTCTCTTCTCATAATTTTTACACAATCTTGAATTAAGAAAAAAGGTGCTCTCAAATTTACAGCTATTATGTCATCAAATAAATTTTGATCTGTGCTTAAAATAGTAGCTCTTCTAGTATCACCTGCGCAATTAGCAAGAATATCTACCCTACCAAATTTTTCATCTGTCATTTTAACTATTTTTCTACAATCATTCACATCCTTTAATTCAGCTTTGACGAATAAGCAATTTGTACCCATTGAATTAAATTCTTCACAAACTTTGTCACCTTTAGATTCATCTCTACCAACAATAGTTAAATTACTTAATCCTCTTTCAATGTAAAGTTTTGCAACAGCATAACCAATACCTTGCGTGCTACCTGTTACTATTGCTGTTTTATTTTGAAATTCATTAGACATTTATTGTTCTAGTAGTTTATTTCAGCTAAATTTTCAAGATTTTTTTAACATTGTTATATCCCATTAATGAATAAGTGTAAGGAGAATATTTTTTTGGATCTTGTTCTGCCTCAACAATAACCCAACCATTATAGTTATTTTTTTTTAATTTACTCAATAAAGGTTTAAAATCATAAAATCCATCCCCAGGAACTGTAAAAACACCATTAATAAAAGATTTTAAAAAAGATGTGTCATATCTTAAACATTTTTTAAGAATATCTTTTCTTAAATCTTTTAAATGAACATGACTTATTCTTGATTGATATTTTTTATATATTTTCATTGGTTCAATGCCAGCAAAAATTAAATGGCCTGTATCAAGTAATAATTTTATGTTTTTAGAAGTATTATTCATTAGTAGATCTATCTCTTTTTCATTTTGAATTAGTGTTCCCATATGATGATGATAGCAAATATTAACATTGAATTTTTTTTTTACTATTTCAGCTAGATTATTTAATTTAGAAAAAAAATTTTTATTTTCAATATCTAAAATTGATGGTCTTCTACTTAATTTAATATTTTTACCCTGAACTGAATTAGTTGTTTCACAGAAAACAATATTTTTTGTTTTCATTTCTTTAAATACTTCAAGAATTTTTTTCATTTTTTTAAACTCTACATCAACACTATTTTGAAGTAGATTTGCACTGTACCAGCCTCCTGAGAATTTAAGATTAAATTTTTTTAATAATCTTTGTATTTTTTGTTTTTCTTTTGGAAATGAGCCACAGTTTTCAACACCTGTATATCCACATTTAACTATATCTGATAAACATTTTTCAACTGTAATACCTTTGCTCAACATCGGCATGTCATCATTCAGCCAAGCGATTGGAGAAATACCTATTTTAATTTTCATCTTTTGTAATTAATTTTAATATATTTTTGTAAGAATAATTAATCCTTTTTATCTTATTTTTTTTAATGATTTTATTGAATAAAATTAAATCATTTTTAAAATCTACAGTCAAATTGTATTTAGATAAGTTTTTTTTAGACTCAAAATTATAAATTTTATATTTTTTTTTATTTTTATAGAAAAAAGGACTTACATGCTCTTTTTCGAAAGAGTTAAGTTTTAAATTTTTTGGTTTTAGAAATATTTGTTTATTAAATACTTCTATCGATTGTCCTTTAGGATAAGTTCTTTTAAAAATATTTGTAACAATATCAACTCTTTTAGTAAGAAATAATCTTATAGATTTATCTATCAATTTTGAGTCTATAAAAGGGCTGTCTGCTGAAATTCTAACTACAATATCTGGATCATAAATCTTTATGATATTTCTGAAACGTAAAAAAACATTATTTAGCGAACCACGATAACATTCAATATTATTTTTTTTACATAGTTTGTTTAAATCGTCATCTGATTTTTTTTTAGAAGTTGCTACAACTATTCTATTGATATACTTTGAGTATTTAACTCTATTATATACCTGCAACAATAATTCTTTTCCATTAATTTTTTTTAATACTTTATTTGGAAATCTCTTTGATGAGCATCTAGCACAAATTATTAAGATAATTTTTTTTTTAGTCTTTTTTACAGAAAACATAAGATGTATATTTGGTGCTCGGTTCATAGATTTTATCAAACTTAAGAACTTTTAAATTACATTTTTTAAGTAATGTAAAAATAGATTTTTTTGTAAAACCATGGATATGCTCTATAGTAAATTCTTCTCTATTTTTTGAAATCCTTTTTGCTTTTTCAATATCTGGAAGTTCTAAATACATATATCCATCTTTTGTTAAAAATTTCTTAGCTTTATTCAAAAATTTATTTGGATTTTTAACGTGTTCTAAAACTTTGTTTAAAGTAATTATATTAAATTTTTCTATTTTATTTATTTTTAAAAAATCACCGTATAGTGTATCTAATTCTAAATTTTTCTTTAAATGATGTATGGTTACTAAACTTGGATCGTTTGCTTTACATTTCCATCCTAATTTTTTTATCTCATATGGAAAAATTCCTATTCCAGACCCTATATCTAAAAGTTTTGGAGCAACTTTGAGATTCTTTTTAATAAACTTTTCAATTCTCTTAACTCTAAAATAATTGTCAGAATTTTTTTTTTTTAAATTCTTAATTTTATTAAAGGTTTTTAATAAACTATTTTTATAAGTTTTTTTATTATATTCTTCACTATAAAATACATCCAAATTGAGATTAATATTTGAATACCAATGGGTACAACTCAAGCATTCAAAATAGTGTCTTGAATATCCATTTTTAAAAATATTAAAATCAGTCTCACATAAAGGTTTTTTTGAGTAAGAAAATGTAATTTTTTTATTATTTGATTTACAAATTGGACAATTCTCAAATTTTTTTTTCATCTAACCATTCTATAATTTTTTGGTCTTCTTCTTTACAGTACTTTTTGAAGTTATTTAATTTTTTCCTATCGATGACCATAATATAATATTTACTGTACTTATTTTTTACTAAAGCTGTTTTAAATCCCTCTTTTTTTAATCTTCCATTTATTGAGGGTGTTGCATAATAACCCCAGCTTTTTTTGACAAAATCATAATTTTTTTTATTTTCATTAATAATTGTAATTTGCTCATTGTTTTTTAAATAAACAAAACCTACTTCTTTAATTTTAATATTATTTTTTTCACCAACTCTAAATATCCTTGGTTTCTCATGAATATTAAATTTTACCATTTAAAATCTTTTATAATAAAATTTCTAATAAACCATTTCTTATTCTTTTTTATCCAAATTTTTTTGTTTCTAAACTTTTCAGCAATTTTAAAAAATTGATTTTTTGTTATTTGAGTATATTTACAAAATTTTTCAATTTCTTTTAATGGTATAGAGTGTTGATCCTTTTTGATAATTCTCAAAGCTGTTTCTCTTGTAATTCTTTTATTTCTTATCTCGAGTGATAAATTGTCGTAAAGTCTTGTGAAACCAAACTTATAAAGTTTCATCCAATGATGAACAGGAATAAAATATTCATCGTCAATATCTGCATAATTATATAATCCAGTTTTAACTGTTTTAGATGATTGAAAACCATATTTCTTCGCAATTGAATAAATTTTCTGTGGGTCCCACTTAAAAAAATATCCCAGAAAAATTTCAATTACTTGAGATTTTTTTTTTTCTTTTTCGCTTGGTAAAATATATGGGGACAAACTTTTTTTGTTTAAATCTTTATCTATCCAATCAAGTGCTTTAGTCTCATTAGTGACACCAAATTTTTTTCTCCATGAATTAGTTAAAATTGCACCTTCTAATTTTTTATTGATTGATCCATATTCATCTGCAGAATTTTCACCCCATATAATTAATGGAATCTTCATAGAAGTTGCAATTTGTAATGGTATTGAGTGTAACGCCATATGCATTGGTAAAGCTGGGTTTCCTAATTTTTTAAAAGATTTTAAGACAAATATTTTTTCTGTTTTTGGATTAATTGTAAAATCTATATGATCTACACCTAAACTTATTAAATTATCTAAATTTTCTTTTCCAATTTTATTCCTTGCTGGCGTTTTCCAAGTTACACATAGAGGATTTAGCTGGTAATTAAGTGCTGTAATCACTTGCCAAGTGCTATCTTTTCCACCTGAGACTGGAATTAAACAATCATATTTAGCTTTCTTTAGTTTTATCTTTTTAATGATATTCAAAAATTTTTTTTTTCTAATTTTCCAATTAATCTTTTTTTTTTTTGAATGAGACAAGCATGCATTACAGATACCTTCTGAACCTATATATAAATTTGGTCTAGTATTAGGTAAAATACAATTATTGCAATATTTTAAATCTTTCATTTTTATTAAATTAATTGATGATCAAATTTTTTAATTTTTTTTCCTATCAGTTTATATTTTAGTATTTGTAAATTAATATACCTGCACTTTAAACAAATTTTACCTTTAATTGTTTTTAAAGAACCATAATTACCAGTTATTTTTTTTTTCAACAACTTAGCTTTATAAAATATAATTTTTTTTCCATTTAAAGACGCCCATGCCCCTGGATAAGGAATTGTTAAAGCTCTTATATATCTACCTATTAAGTAACCCGAAAACTTATTAAAAAAAATTTTTCCATCTTGTTCGTTTCTTTGTCGCCAATAATTTTTTTTATTTTCAGGTTGAAATATAAATTTTTTATTTAATTCAATTTTTTTTATAGATTTCAGCACCATAGATGGAAAAGCCTTATTTGCTATCGAATGCAATTTTTTAATATCATAATTTTTTTTAATGGGGAATTTCTTAGTTTCAATTATTGGTCCTGTATCAATTCCTTTATTCATTTTTAATACACTAAGAATAATATTTTTTTCATTGTTAATTAGTTGCCAATTTAATGGTGATCCTCCCCTATATTTAGGAACAGGACCGGCATGTAAATTTATTATTCCATATTTAGGTATTACTAATAATTTTTTTTTAAAAATATTTGAAAAACCTGCGCTCACAAACAAATCAATATCTTTTTTTTTTAATAATTTATGAGTCCTTTCTTCATTTATATTTTTTGAGAAAATAATATTTTTTTTAAATTTTTCTTTAATTTTCTTTGAATTAGTCAAAATTAAAGTAATTTCATATTTATTAATTAATTTTTTATAAACAGAAATTCCTCTATCTCCATTAAAAAACAATGCAATTTTTTTTACTTTTCTTTTAAACATTAATAATCAATTTTTGAAGATTACTAGAAGTGATGAATTTGGATTAAGATTGTTTGTTTTTGGCCCATGGGTAATAAAATTCAGTCCATTAAAAATCCAAAATTTCCCATTTTCATCTTTTAGTGTTCTATTCCTAATTTTTGAAGCTTTGTTTGAGTATTTAATTGGTATGGGAAAATCCCAATTAAAGTATTTAAAATTAAGCTTATGTTTTTTTAAATAATTTTCTAAAAATTCAGATGAAATAGAATTAAATCCGGTTTCCCATTTTAGTGGTTTTGATTTATTGTATCTAAATTTAACATTCACATCATAACCATTAAAGTTTACTCCTCCTTCTATAACTAAAAAACCACCTGTCTTAACAAATTTAAGTAAATCTTTGATTAATAATATTAAATTGCTTGCATATCCGGATATACCCAGGCCAATAACCACTTCATACTTTTTAATTTTTGTAAATTTCTTGTAACTACATTTTACAAAAGTCTTATTATCAGAATTCTTACATTTTAAAATCAGTTTTTGACTAATATCTATTCCAGTAAATTTACACTTTGTAAAAAATTTTTCCAAAAAATTTATCAAATTTCCATCTGCACAACCAACATCTAGAATATTGTAGATTTCATTTTTTTTATGATATTTTGTCAAAATTTTCTGAATTTGATAAAATACTTCTTTACTTTTTTTTTTATTTTTAGTGTAAGCTTCAGAATCGCTCTTATTAAAGTATTTCATTATTATCTTTTATTTTTTTAACCCACATGATTGAGTTTATTAATTGCCAAACAAACATTGAGTTAATTATTTGATTTTTTTTTATATCATTATTTATTTTTTTTAAATCTATAAACTTGAAAATTTTTTCATTTTTTGCAAAATTTAAATTGTCAAGTATAAACTCCTTAAGTCTTTTATTTTTTTTAATCCAATATTCAAATGGGACATCAAATCCTGTTTTTGATATATCACTGATAATTTTTTTAGGTAATTTTTCTTTCATCATTTCACGAAGCATTACTTTTCCTACTGCATTTTTAATTTTATACTCGCTTGGAAGAGAAAAAGTATAATCCTTTATTTTTTCACTTGCAAAAGGATCTATTGAAAAAACATTGGTTTTTTTATGTATTTCGTTAAATGATAATATTCCTGGAGTCCTCTCGGAATACCAAAGTGAAAATATTAAATATGCGCTAATAAAACTTGATGATTTAATACTATATGATTTTTTTGAAATCATATTAATTTTTTTTTTTTCAATTAAATATTTTTTTCCGAGCATCTCAATTTTAGGTTTAATGGTAAATTTTTTATTTTGGCAAATATTCTTTCTATAAAATTCTTTAAAGACAATTTTATTTTTTGGAAAACTTTTTGTTGCATGATTTTTTATCCAATGTTGTAATTCATTGTTAAATTTAATTTTATTTTTGTGATATAGGTCGCATAAATTATAAAGATATGCTGGATAATTTCCTAAAAAATAATGATCAGGATTACCCGCATTAATTATCAAATTATATCCTAACTTTGAAATTTTTGAGTATAAAATCATATAACCTAGACAAGAACTGGTAGGTAAAGGAAAATCATGATAATCATAACAAGTTTTCCAGAATTTTAAAAAATCATCAGAACTTATGTTTATTGGCATCCATGACTTACAAAATTTTTTTGCAACTAATTTAGCTTTTTTAAATTCATTAATTTGTAAGTCAGTTTCATATTTTGCTGTAAATGAATGAACTGGTTTATTAATTTCTTTAAGGAATACAGCTGCAGAAGTTGAGTCTAGACCACCACTTAAAGCAAGTATAGATTTATTGTTAAATTTTTCTCTCTGATTATAAAAATTTTCTTTTATTAATTGATAACTTTGTTTTTTAGACTCTTTATAACTAATTTTATTATTGGTTTTTATCTCAAAATAATTATATCTCGATAAATAAAGTTTTTTACTTTTATAAAATAGATATTTTCCTGCTTCCAAAAAATATAAATTTTTAAAAAAAGTATCCTTTTTTCCATACAAAATATTATATCTGCACATTATATATTTCATAAAAAAAACTTTATTAATTTTTTTTTCTTTTAATGAATTTAAAATTAAATTTGGAGAGGGACTAAAATAAAATTCTTTTTTTTTTATATTGTGTTTGTAAAATAGAGGTTTAAATCCATCTTTATCTCTAAAGAGCAAAAAATCTTTTTTTGTAAAAGAGTAAAAAAAAAGATTAAATGCTCCACTTAATGAATTAAGGAAATTTTCTAATTCCTTTTTTTTTTTTAATTTTGTCAGATTATCGAAAATTTTTTTTATATTTAATTTTCTATCTAAATTATCATTAACTATGCCATCGATTAGACAAAAAAAATTGTCATTATATCTAGTTGAAATATTTTTTTTGTCTTGAAAATTAATCGATAATTCTTTTTTTTGAAATAAAAATCTTTTTTTCTTTAACTTATTTTTTTTGTTTAAATTAATTTCAATTAGATACATAATTTTTATTCTCAATATCTAAAAAAATTTTAGCATTAATAAAATTAAATAAAAATTTACTTAAATAGTTTGGTTTAGATTTTATTTGAAACAGTTGTATAATTTTATTTCTATTAACTAAATCATATATCTCAGATTTTTTATCAAATAAAAAATCTTTCGTTCTTTTATTTTCAATATTAAGAATACTATCTATTGATGAATTGAAGCCAACTTTTTTTCTGTCTACCCTTATATCCTCATTTAAAATTCCTTTAAAAGCTTCCCGTAATAAATATTTGGAGTATCCATTTTTTATTAAATATGATGATGGTAAACTGTAAACAAATTCTATTAAATTTTTGTCTAAATACGGACTTCTATTTTCTATTGAATAGTTCATAGAATTTAAGTCATCTTCATTCAAAATCACAGGGGTTATTTCTGAAAATAATTCATTTAACATTCTATTTCTAAATAAATCTTTGGAAAATTTTTTTTCTTTAAATTTAGTATTATTTTTTATTAAAAAAAAACTTTTTAATAGCTTACTTTCATCAAAAATATGCTCTCTACTAAGTTTATTTTTTATATATTTTTCAGGGTCTTTTAACAATCCATTTCTAATATATTTTTGGATATATTTTAAGAAATTATTTTTCTCTTTATTGAAAATTTTTTGATTTCTAATTGAATGAAGATGTAACAAATAATGATCATAATAACCTGCAAAAATTTCATCTGCAGCAGTGCCTAATAGACCTACTTTAAACCCTTGTTTATTCATTTTTTCTAACATTAAAGAGTGATTATAGTAACTAATTGTTGCTACAGGAGCGCTTCTATATTTTATTAAATTGATTAACCTATCTAAATTATTATCTTTTTTTAACTTAATAAATTCATGTTCACATTTTAAATCTTTAATATTTCTCAAAATATTTTTCTGTTCACTATATCTACTATCTGCATCTATAATTGAAAATGTTTTAACTTTTTTATTAAAAATTTTTATAGCAACTGCTGCTATAATGCTTGAGTCTATTCCACCACTTAGACATAAAGCAACTGGAACATCCGACCTAAGTCGTAGACCTATACTCTCAATGACTTTTTCTTTGGTGGATTTTATTGCATCCTTAAGGTTAATCTTGTTATCTTGTTTAAGATTTAATTTCCAGAATTTTTTAATTTTAAAATTTTCGTTTATATTTGAATATATATAACTTGAATGTGGAATTTGTTTTATATTTTTAAAAAAATTTTCTTCATATTTGTATAAAGATTTATATCCAAGTGTTAAATAGTTTAATAAATGTTTTTTATTTATTTCTATCTTTTCTGAATATAGATTTTTTATATAATTAATTTCTGAGCCAAAATAAAATCCATCATTTGTTTTTAAAATATGAAGCGGTTTTTCTCCAAATCTATCTCTTGAAATAAATATTTTATTAGTTTTTTTATTATATATTACTAGGCTCCACATACCCTCAAAGTAATCTAAACATTTTTTTCCATATAACATAAAATATCGAAGAACTACTTCCGTATCAGATTTAGTATAAAATTTTACACCTTTTAACTCTAATTTTTTTCTCAATTCAAGGTAATTATAAATTTCACCATTGTAAACCATTACAAAATTTTCAATAATAAATGGCTGGTTTGATTTAGAATTTAAATCTATAATACTTAATCTTGATGAGAATAAATTAATATTAAGCCCCTTTTTATTTTTAAATCTAAAATAATCTTGAAAGTTTGGACCTCTACTTTTCATAATATCTAAAATATTATATATTTTTTTTTCAGAAAAATATTTTTTGCCAAAGTAACCTGCTATTCCACACATACTATTTATTATGATATATCTGACATTTTAATAACCTGATCGGATTGAAGGTTTTTTTTTAACACTTTATTAATAATTTTTTTTATCTGATTTGGATTTAAACCATTCCCAGGTCTAAGATATTTAATATCTTTTTCAGTCAATTTTTCACCTTTTTTTAAATCTCTCCTGCTGACTATTGACCTTCTAAATTCTTTTACATTTTTAGATTCATTTTTTTGAACTATTTTATTTTTTTTTCCTAACATTAATTCTATTTTTCTTGAGTTATCAACAATATTTTTTAAATCAATAAAATCTGCAGACAATTGGTGATCTCTAAAGCTTGAATATTTTTTATCTATTGTAAAATGTTTTTCAATTATTTTCGCTCCTAAGCTAATTGCTACTAATGAAGCTTCATTTCCAATCGTATGATCACTATAACCAATTATACATTTGAACTTCTCTTTAAGAAATTTGATTGAATTTAAATTAGCATATTTAGATTCCACAGGATATGCACTGACACAATGAAGTAAAGCAAAATTTTTTTTAAATTTACTTTTAAGTACTTTTTTAGCTAATAAGACTACTCTTTTGATTTCATTTATATTAGCCAGTCCAGTAGATACTATTACTGGTTTTTTTGATTTCAAGACTAATTCAATTAACTTAAAAAAATTATTATCGCTTGAGGCAATTTTTATAATATCAGAATTTTTAGTTAAAAAATTTGCACTTTCTAAATCGAAAGGCGTTGATATAAAAAATAAACCTAATTTATTAGCTAATTTTTTTAAATTTTTAAATTGAGAGTAGCTTAATTCAAAACTTTTAAGTTTTTTAAACCTCTTCTTATCGTTTTTATTAATAAAAAAAGATGTTTTATATGTTTGAAATTTAACAGCATCTGCACCACTTTTTGATGCTAAATTAACCATTTTTTTTGCTAATTGATAATCACCCTCATGGTTATTACCTATTTCTGCAATTATAAACGTTTTATTTGGGTTAAATTCTTTTAGTTTCACAGATTATCCCAAAACTTTTTATACCATTTAATATATTTAATATATCCTTTTTCAATTGGGTTTTTTGGTTCATAGCCTAACAAATCTTTTGCCTTTTTAATACTTAAAGTGCCTCTTTCGGGCATAAATTTTTCTCTTTCCTTAAAATTTATTTTAGTTTTAGGAAATTCAGATTTTAATACATTTATTAATTCAGAAATTTTTTTAGCTGATCCATAAGTTAAATTAAAAATTTGATTTATTGAATTTTTATTTTCACAACAAAGTTTTAAACCACTCACTAGGTCTTCTATATAAGTAAAATCTAATTTATCCTCCCCATCACCGTTAACATTGATTTCCAGGTCTTGTAGGGAATTTTCAATAAAAATTTGACCTACTCTTCTACTAACACATCTTTCTCCATAAAGAGCAGAAGGTCTAATTATTGTGTAAGGTAAATCAAATACTTGATTATAAGCCTTCACAATTAGTTCGCCGGAAAATTTAAGACTTCCATAAATGCCCATTGGATCACATTTATCATTTTCATCAACTTCCTGTTTTTCAAAATTTCCGTAAACCATACTTGAAGAAATATAAATCACGTGAGTTTTATTATTTCTTGCCAAGTCTAGAGTGTTTTCAAGTGTTCTTAAGCTATGATCAAAGGTTGTATGTGGATCCTTATTTGATTTGTTTGCGTGAGAAACTGCTGCTAAATGAACAATAATATCTGGTGTAACTTTCTCGATTAATCGCGACATAGCGTGATATTCTCTAGCATCTTGTATCAATAGATCTATGTTAGATTTTTTTAAAAGATCTATTCTATTATTTAGAATAGAGTTATATAGATTTTTATTTTTTATATCATTGCCAGTAAAAGTAAGAATATTATTTATTGCGAGACTATCTATTACTGTTACAGAATGGCCAACTGACTTTAATTCTAAAGCTAAATTATGACCAATAAAACCACACCCACCAACTAAACAAATTTTTTTTTTCATATTAATTTAATGTGTCTTTTAAAATTTTACATATACGAGAAATCTGGAAACGTTTTAAGCCTGGGTATACAGGTAATGAAATATTCTCCTTGGAATAACTTAAGGCGTTTTTAAAATTAGTGACAGAATAATTATATTTTTTTTTATAATAAGTCATTAATGGTAATGACTTAGCATAATGGATAGAAAAACCAACACCATTATTTTTAAGTGCGTTAATTAACTTATCTCTTTTTTTTGTAAAAATCTGAAAGATGAAATATGAACAGTCATCAGAATACTCGGCAAATTTTATATTTTTAATTTTGCTTAGAAATTTATAATAAATTTTAGCATTTAGTTTTCTTTTGATTAAATTTTTCTTGTATCTTAAGATCTGTGTATATCCCATTACTGATTGAAAATCAGTCATTCTATAATTCAATCCTAACAACTTAACATCATAATGCCCTGGTTTTGATCTATTATTTATATCTTTGTCTATACCAAAGGCTTTCAACATTTTTATTTTGTTATAAACTGCCTTATCATTTGTAATAACCATGCCGCCTTCTCCAGTAGTAATTTGTTTAGTTGGATAAAATGAAAAGCAACCTGTCATTCCAAACAACCCGGCATGATGTGAATTATATTTTGTTCCTAAGGCATGTGCACAATCTTCTATGAGTTTTATTTTATATTTTTTACAAATTTTTAGTATTTCTTTCATTTTACAAGGATACCCAGACATATGAACTATAATTAGTGCTTTTGTTTTTTTTGTAATATTTTTTTTTAAACTTTCTATAGAAATAGTTCCATTAAACATTTCTATATCTACAAATTTAGGAGTCGCCCCCACATACTCAACTGCATGAGAAGTTGCTGTATGAGTCATAGCCGGAACCAAAACCTCATCACCTTTTTTTAAATTTGCTACTATACATGATAGGTGTAAGCCTGCTGTACAACTTGATACAGTTATACAATATTTTGCTTTTGTAAATTTTTTAAACTCATTTTCAAACAACTCAGTATATTTTCCATGAGTTAACCATCCACTTTTAATAGATTTTATAACTGTTTTTAAATCATTTTTTTTTATTTTTTGTTCAGAAAACTTAATAGCATTTTTCATTTTTATAAATACTTCACTTTAACTTTTTTAAAATTTTTTAATGACTTTTCTGCAGCTAAAGCCACACTCATCGAATTAATTACTTCGTTTTGATCAATAATATGTTTTTGATTTTTATCTAATAATGAGTTTATAAAATTATTAATAAGAATACCTCTATTTTTTTTCTGTGGGTAGGGCTCATCTAAATTTAAAACTTTATTTTTTTTTTCAAATCCTTTAATAATTTTAGATCTATCGATATTATGAATTAATGAATACTTGTTAGAAAATATTTTCAATTCATGAAAATGCCTATAAGGACTTGTTGCTATTACTGAAATTTTAACACTTATATTTTTATCATATTTTAATAACAACAAACAATCTGAGACTTTTTTAAATTTTTTCAAATTTTTATTTATTGAGCCTAAAGTTATAACCTCTGAAGGTTTGTCATTTAATATCCAGTTCACTAAATCTATCATGTGAATTGCTGCACCATGAATAATTGAATATTCTTTTTTTTGAGACCGCCAGCCTTCAAGCTTCCATGGTCTAGCCCATATGTAATCTGCCTCAATTATATTAATTTTCCCAAAGTTTTTTTTAGAAATAATCTTTTTAATTTTTTTAAAAATAGGTTCAGTTCTTAAAACTAAGTTACTAGTTAATTTTAAGTTTTTCTTTTTTTTTAAAATTTTTGAGATTTTTTTTAATTCTAAGTTATTTAAACAAATTGGTTTTTCAACAATAACATTTTTATTATTATTTAAAGATTTTTTCACTTGATTAAAATGATCATCATCATAACTTGCTATAGAAACTAAATTTACTGTTTTATCTTTAAATATCTTATTGTCATCATTTGTAAATTCTATATTTTTATATTTTAATTTAAGCTTTTTTAAAATTTTAATATTTTTATCACACACAATTTTTACCTGACAATTTTTATTTTTTCTCATTGTATCAAAATGTTTCATACCCACACCCAATCCAATTACAGCAGAATAAATTTTGTTATTTGATTTAATCATATTCTAATTACTTTTTTATACTTTCTTTTATATGCAAATCTTGTATCAAAAACTATTTTTGAAAATCTAAGAATTTTTTTATAATCGTAATAATCATGATCTGCTAAAATTAATACACAATCAAATTTCGATAAATTTTTCTTATTTATACTGATATTTTTTAACTTAATACTAAAGTTTTTAATCTTTGGAATTTTTTTTATATATTGATCTGAATAACTAATTTGATAATTCTTTTTGATTAAGGCTTTTATTATAGGTATAGATGGAGACTCTCTCATATCATCTATATTTTTTTTGTATCCCATTCCAATGATTAAAATTTTAGCTTTATTAACTTTTAATTTTTTTAAATAATCAACAACTTTTTCAACAATTCTTTTTTGAGTATCCTCATTAATGACACCAGCTAATTTTATAAATTTTGCATTTGCACCCTTTTGTTTAGCTTTCCAAAACAAGTAATAAGGATCTATAGGAATACAATGCCCCCCTATCCCTGGTCCAGGCATAAAAGGTCTAAATCCATATGGTTTCGTTTTAGCTGCTAATATTGTTTCATAGATATCTATATTCATCCTTTCAGCAACAAATTTCATTTCATTTATAAAACCTATATTTACAGCTCTATAAATATTTTCTAACAACTTAGAAAGTTCTGCTACTTCAAGAGATGATGCTAAATGAACTTTTTTAAAAATTTTTTTATAAAATAAGTTCATTAATTTTTTACATTTTGCTGAATATCCAGATACTACTTTTGGTATTTTATCTAACTTGTTTTCATTTCTATTTGGATCTATTCTTTCCGGACTAAAACCGACAAAAAGTTCTTCTCCTATCTTTAATTCTTTTATAAAAGGATTTACAAAAAACTCTTTTGTTGTACCTGGATAACTTGTGCTTTCGAGAGCAATTAATGTGCCTTTAGATAACTTTCCTTTTAAATTTTTTAAAACAGATTTTAAATAACTTAAATCAGGAGTTTTATTAATTAATAATGGAGTGGGTACACAGATAATTATTAAATCACTTTGAGGAATATTTTTATAATTACCAGAAATTTTAAAATTTTTTTTCCAAGTCTCTCTTAACTTAGTATCAATCTTGTTTGATAAATAATTTTTTTTGTATTTTCTTAAAATTTTTTTTTTATCTAAGTCAATTCCATTTACTAAAAAATTTTTTTTAGAAATAAATAATGACAACGGCAATCCGACATACCCTAGTCCAATAACTGATACTTTTAAACTTTTATTGTTAATTTTATCAATTAATTTTTGGAAATAATCTATTTTTGCCATTTAATTTTGTTTCATTTTTTAATTGATTAATTTTTTCTCTAAATTATTAATTAAATTATTCTTAATTTTAAACTGTGATGTAATATTTTCATGTTTGTGGATTTTTACATTTGTTATTTTTAATTTTTTTTTAATACTTGATGATTTTGAAAAAAAATATTTTGTATTCTTTAACAATTCCTCATAAGAATGGCAAAATAAATAATTTTTAAAATAATCGCTATATCCATAAATTGTTCGTTCAATATTTGATGAATAATCATGAAAAATTACTGGAATACCTACAGAAAGAGCTTCATCAACAGCCGAAGTATATTTAGCAATTATCAAATCAGCTCTGGATAATAGATGATAAACATACCTATCTTTACTATATTCTGATGACAAAACGATATTTTTATTATTTTTTATTTCGATCATTTCTTTCATAAAGATTTTATTTTTAGTCCATTCAAGATTTTTAAACCTTAAGACAAACAAATCATTATTAAAGTTTTTTGCCAATCTAATGATATCATTTAAAAATGCTTTATGTGAATTCCAATTAGTCAGAAATTCTATATTAGAGTCATAAATTGTTTTTTCCGTCGTGTAGCCTAATATAACAATTAATTTTTTATAATAAGATATTTTTTTTTGAATCTTATTCTCTAATTTTTTTTTATTATTTTTAAAAATATTTATCCATTCAGCTCTATATGGTCCAATTACAAATATTTTATTAATTACAAATGATCTATTTGATTGAATTTTTCTTTTAAAAAAATCACTTGATACAAAATACTCA
>MDTB01237034.1_pt1 | contig 28071 bp, 22 predicted proteins | sample 811161 | NCBI WGS metagenome assembly MDTB01 (sample SAMN05326650, study PRJNA326480) | marine metagenome | isolation source: seawater | place: Mediterranean Sea | collected 2009
AAACCAATATGAATGTTAATGAAGTAATTGCGAATAGAGCAATTGAAATGATGGGTGGCAAGCTAGGTTCTAAGAAACCTGTTCATCCTAATGATCATGTAAATAAATCACAATCAACAAATGATGTTTTTCCTACTGCAATGCACATAGCAATAGCTCTAAAAACTAAAGAAAAATTACTTCCGTCATTAAAGATACTTGAAAAAGAATTAGGAAAAAAAGTTAAAGAATTTGGTAAAATTGTTAAAGTTGGTAGAACTCATCTTCAAGATGCTACACCGTTAACACTTGGTCAAGAATTTTCAGGTTATCAATCTCAACTAAAAAAATGTATTTCAAGAATCGAACAAGCTACTAGAGAAATATACTATCTTGCTCAGGGTGGGACTGCTGTAGGAACAGGATTAAATACAAAGAAAAATTTTGACAAAAAGATAGTAAAACAAATTTGTAAAATTACAAAACTTCCATTTAAAGTTGCTCCTAATAAATTCTCAGCTTTAGCGGCTCATGATGAAATAGTAAATTTTTCAGGAACACTTAATACAGCAGCTGTATGTTTAATGAAAATTGCCAACGATATTAGATTTCTCGGTTCTGGCCCAAGAGCAGGCTATGGGGAATTAGTACTTCCATCGAATGAGCCTGGATCATCTATAATGCCAGGAAAAATAAATCCTACTCAATCTGAAGCGGTTACCATGGTGTGTGTTAAAGTTATTGGTAATCACAATGGTATTACAATGGCAGGCTCACATGGTCATTTTGAATTAAATGTTTTCAAGCCTTTGATAATACATAATATTTTACAATCAATTGAAATAATGAGTGACTCAGCAAAAACTTTTTCTTTGTATTGTGTTAAAGGTATTAAAGCAGATAAAAAAAGAATTAAATATTTATTAGATAATTCTTTAATGCTTGTGACAGCGTTAGCACCTAAAATTGGATATGATAAAGCAGCTAAAATAGCAAAGTTGGCCCATAAAAACGGAACTACACTTAAAGAAGAAGTTTTGAAAAGTGGTATTATAAAAAGTAAAGAGTATGACAAAATAATGAGCCCGATGAAAATGACAAAACCAAGTTAATCTTAGTAGATTTCTTTTAAAAAGACTTTAATTCTCTCTAAATTAATAAAGTTAGTGTAATGTTTTTTAAGAACAATTTCATTATAACTATCACTATAATATATTAGATCTTCTTCTGGTACTATAAATTCATTATTTAAAACAATTTTCTCAATATTTATTTTATTTGAAAATAAATTCAGGTTGCCATTAAGATTGATTGATGAAGGAATATCTTTTTTATTTTTTTTATCTTTAATCCAGTTCTTAATTTTTTTTTGATCATTAATTGTAATTAAGAAATCAAATATAAATTTATTACTACTGTTTATTTTAGAGGTTCTACCAGTAAATTTAGCTGATCCACCATCAAAACTTATATCGCTCTTATCAATTAATACTTCTCCATTTTCTAAAATAAGTTTTGATAATATCTTATTAAAAAAGGTATTTTTAAATTTTTTTTCGTCATACCTGATATTGATGTTGCCATTAAATTTTTTTAGAGAATTAAGTTCATTTATAGGTAATATGTCTTTTTTACTTTTAAATATTTTAGTTAAATTTATCTTTTTTACATTTAAATCTATATTATAGAAAAAATAAGGGTTTAGATTTAAAAAACCTTTGAAAGAAGTCTCTATATTCTTATTTCTGACGAAAGAATTATAAATTTCTAATTTTTTGTCAAATTTAAAATTTATAACAGAATTTGTATTAAGAACCTTAGCTTTTAATTCTCCTGAATATTTTTCTAAATTACTTTTTTCATCCAAATCAAAATACAAATTAATTCCTAATTTTTTTATATCAATTTTTAAAATATTATTATTTTCATTTTTTAAAAATAATAAATTAAATTTATTTCCAAAATATTTTCCTTGTAATTCAATTTTATCATTAAGTTTATTCAAAATTTGAATATCAGTTAATTTAATAATCTCATTTTTTTTTTGCTCTAAGATTAAAATACTTGATATTACTTCTATCTTTTTATTTAAATTATTTAAATATTTAATAAAATTTTTAAAATTACCTGTATTAAGGTTTAAAGTAGAATCTTCAAATTTGATAACGTTTATATTTGCTTTTTTTAAATTATGAATATCTCTTAAATTAAAACTTATAATCAAATTTTTTACTTTACCATCCAATAAACTATTATTCTCTAAAAAATCCACATTTTTTAAATTAATTCTTGGATAAGGAAAAAGTGAATAATCAATTTTTGAGTAATCTTTTATTTTAATATCATAATCTTCTTTTAATTTTTTTTTAATTATATTTGCTTTTGTCTCATAATTATAGAATTTTGGAGTAACAAGATATGTAAGAATAGAAAGAATGAATAGAAGAAATAAATATTTAATATTAAAAATAAATTTAACTATCTTTTTAGTAGATTGACTTGAATTGTATTTTTTTCTTGAAATTAGATCTGATATTTTTTTTTTCAACACATTAATCATTTTTTTTCTTGTTATAACTAGTGTATAAATGCAAATTTATAAAGATGGATTCATTAAATAATTTATTAAGTAATTTAAATAAAGAGCAAAAAGAAGCTGTTTTAAGTACAGAAGGTCCTAATTTAATAGTAGCTGGAGCTGGTTCTGGTAAAACAAGAGTTTTAACCACAAGACTGGCCCACATTATTAATGAAAAAAAAGCTTGGGCAAGTCAAATACTGTGCGTAACCTTTACAAATAAAGCTGCAAAAGAAATGCAAAGCAGAGTAATGAGTTATATTAAAAAAGACTCCAATGCAGTTCCTTGGTTGGGTACTTTTCATTCTATAAGTGTTAAATTTTTAAGAAGACATGCTGAAGCATTAGGCTATAAAAGTAATTTTACAATTTTAGATACTGATGATCAAAAAAAATTGATCAGAAAAATAGTTAAAGCCGAAGATTTAGATGCTAAAAAGTTTTCACCACAACTCATATTATATCATATTGATAGCTGGAAAAACAAAGGCTTGTTACCGGATGATGTCAAATCAGAAAAATCTAATTCAATAGAAAAATCAATTTTAAAAGTTTATAAAATTTATCAAAATAAAACTAAAGACTTAAACGCTTTTGACTTTGGTGACTTAATTCTTTTTTGTGTAAAACTTTTTCAAGAACATAATGATATTAGAGAAATTTACACCAAAAATTTTAAATATATTTTAGTTGATGAATTTCAAGATACTAATTTTATTCAAAATAAATGGTTAAATTTATTAGTAAATAAAGATCAAAATATTTGTTGTGTAGGCGATGATGATCAATCTATATATAGTTGGAGAGGAGCAGAAATTAAAAATTTTTTAACTTTTGATCAGATATATAAAAATTGTAAAGTTTTTAAATTAGAACAAAATTATAGATCAACAAAAAATATTTTAGATACTGCATCATTTTTAATCTCAAATAATACTAATAGAGTTGGTAAAAAATTATGGTCTTCAGCATCAGAAGGTGAAATGGTAAAATTAAATTGTTACCAATCTGGCAAAGAAGAGGCGCTTGGTGTTAGTGATATAATTGAACATAAATTGAAGAAAAAATATTCATTAAATAATATCTCTATTTTAGTGAGGGCTATTTATCAAACAAGAGAATTTGAGGAAAGATTTTTAAAAGTTGGAATTGGTTACAGAGTTTTAGGTGGTATAAAATTTTATGAAAGAGCAGAAGTAAAAGATGCAGTTTGTTACCTTAGAATTATATCGCAAAAGTACGATGATTTAGCTTTAGAGAGAGTTATTGGAGTTCCCAAAAGAGGTATTGGTGAAAGTACACTTAATCAAATTTACTTATTTTCTAATAAAAATAAATTCTGTTTAGAAGATTCTATTATTAAATTATTAGAAATGAATGAATTTAAACCTAAAATAAAATCTAGTTTAAAACAGCTAATTAATATGATTCATAAATGGAGAGCAGACTCTAAAAAAATTAAACATTACGATTTATTGAAATTAGTTATAGATGAGTCAGGTTACTCTGCTATGTTAAAAAATAAAAAAGATTTAGAGAACGAAAACAGATTAGAAAACTTAAAAGAACTTTTAAGAGCCATGCATGATTATGAAAATTTGCAAAGTTTTCTAGAACATGTCGCGTTAGCAACATCTATAGATCAAGAGTGGGAAGGTGCTAAAGTAAATTTAATGACCATGCATGCTGCAAAAGGTTTGGAATTTGACGTAATTTTTTTACCTGGTTGGGAAGAGGGAATGTTTCCTCATCAAAAATCCCTAGAAGAAAAAGGTGATTTTGCTTTGGAGGAGGAAAGAAGACTTGCTTACGTTGGGATCACTAGAGCAAAAAAAGAGGCATATTTGTCTTTCGCTATGAAAAGAGCATACCATGGCGACTTTATGGACGCTCTGCCATCTAGATTTATAAATGAAATACCTGATAAAAGTGTTCAAAAAAATGATGTTGTTGTTGAAAAAGAAATTGAAGACTTTGAATTTAATCAAGATACTTCGATAGAATTTGATAACGAATATAGAAGTCCTGGTTGGGAAAGATTAAAAAAAAATAAGATACTAAAGTGGAAAAAATAAAAGAACTTAGAAAGCAATTTTCAAAATATAAATTAGACGGATATTTGATTCCGAAAAATGATGAATTTTTTGGAGAATATATACCTGAGAAAAAAGATAAATTAAAATATATTAGTAATTTTTCTGGATCTTACGGTTTTGCTTTAATTTTAAAAAAAAAAAAATTATCTTTTTGTTGATGGAAGATACTCGCTGCAAGCTAAAATACAAAGCGGAGCTAACTTTAAAGTAGTAACTTTACATAAGCAATTACCGTCAGATATTTTAAAGAAAAATATTTTTACCATAGGTTATGATCCTAAATTACATACAAAAAAAAATTTACAATTTTTTTTCAATAATACTAAATGTAAATTAATACCTATTTCTCAAAACCTTATTGAAAAAATATCAATCAAAAAACAAAACAAAAATAATAAGAAGTTTTTTATTTTACCAAAAAATGCTGTAGGTGAAAGCTATAAAACTAAAATTCAAAAATTAATTAAAGAAATGAAAAAAAGGAATGCTAATTTTCACTTTATCTCCGCAAGTGAAAATGTTGCTTGGATTCTAAACATAAGAGGACAAGATTCAGAGTTTACACCTCTTCCAAATAGTTATTTAACACTTGATAATAATAGTAAAATTAATTTTTTTTGTGATCCAAATAAAATTAATAAAGAATTTAAAAATAATTTTAAAGATGTAAAATTTGTAGATATAAAAAAAATAAATATATTTCTTTCTGAGGTGCAAAATAAAAAAATTTTAATAGACTCAAAGACGTGCTCGATTTACTTTGAAAATATTTTAAATAAAACTAATAACATTGTAAACTTTGAAGACCCAACTTATTATTTAAAATCTATAAAATCTAAAATAGAGATAAATAATACTATAAAGACACATATATATGATGGTGCTGCTCTAACAAAATTTTTAATATGGCTAAAAAAGAATTATTGTAAAAAAAAGATTACAGAAATTAGTGCTCAAGAAAAATTACTAAAATTTAGAAAAAAAAATAAATCATTTAAATTTTTAAGTTTTCCAACAATATCCGGCTCCGGTCCTAATGGGGCAATTATTCATTATAAAGCGACTAAGTCTTCCAATAGAAGATTGAAAAAAGGAGATCTCTATCTGGTTGATTCAGGGGGGCAATATAATTTTGGAACAACCGATGTTACAAGAACTATTTCGCTTGATAATAGTAATGAAAGAATTAAAGAAATTTTTACAAGAGTGTTAAAAGGACATATATCAGTGGCTAGTTATAAATTAAAGAAAAATACTTTTGGATTTAAAATCGATAAAGCAGCAAGAAAATATTTAAATGAAATTAATTTGGATTATGCTCACGGAACAGGACATGGAGTTGGTTACTTTTTAAATGTTCATGAGGGGCCTCAAGGAATTTCAAGTCGTAATAAAGTAAGTTTTAAAGAAGGCATGATTGTTTCAAATGAACCAGGTTATTATGAAGAAGGAAAATTTGGAATAAGAATTGAAAACCTTGTAAGAGTTGAAAAAGATAAAAAAAATCATATTTTTCAAAACTTAACTATGGCTCCGATAGATAAATCACTAATATTAAAAAAAAATTTAAAAAAAAAAGAAATTTACTGGCTTAATCAATACCATAAAACAGTTTACAAAAATCTTAAAAACTTCATGAATAGTTCTGAGCTATTTGATTTAAAACAAGCCTGTTCAAATATCTAAAATTTTATACCAATCATTCTCTTTAATAACTTTGATATTTAATCTTTTCGCGCCTTCAATTTTTTTTTTTGTGGGTTTGGAGTTACCGATAATTAACATATCCAATTTTTTTGAAATTGTTCCAAGTACTTTGCCACCATTATTCTCTACTAATGATTTAGCTTCAGATCTACTAATTTTTTCAAATCCCCCAGTAAACATTACAGATTTATTAGAAAACTTTCCTTTTTTATTTTGAATTTTAAAATTTTTAACCGAAAGCTTTGTAATTAGATTTCTTACTATTTCAGTGTTATTTTTATCTAAGAAAAAATTATCTAGAGACTGAATTTGAGTATCTCCTATGCCATCAAGGTTTAGCAATTCTAATAAGATTTTTTTTCTTCTATCCTTTTGAAATAAATTTGAAAATTTATCAATATTTTTAAAAAAATTGGCTAGAATTTTCGCATTTTCTTGTCCTATATGTCTTATTCCAATAGAAAAAATTAATTTATCAAGTTCAATTATTCTTGCTTTATTAATTGCATTTTTAAGATTATTAATTGAGAGTTTACCCCATCCCTCAAGATTGCTAATTTTATCATATTTAATTTCAAAAATATCAGATGGCTTTCTAATTAATTTTAATTCCCAGAATTGGTCAATTACTTTTTTTCCAAGACCATCAATATTTAAGGCATCTTTTGAAACTATGTGTTTTAATTTTTCCTTTGCAATGAAATCACATCCATATCCTTTTGTACATCTTCTCACAGCATCTTCTTTATTTGTTGATTTGCTAATTTCTTTTTGGGTAATAGATCCGCACAAGCATTTTTCAGGAAAAATAAACTCATTACTCTTCGAGGCTCTTTTTGAAATATCTACTGATATAACTTGAGGAATAACATCTCCTGCTCTTTGAATTTTTACTGTATCACCTATTCTTATATCTTTTCTTTTAATTTCATCTTCATTGTGCAAAGTTGCGTTTGAAACAATTACTCCTCCCACATTCACTGGTTCTACTTTCGCTACAGGAGTGATGGCGCCAGTCCTTCCAACTTGAATTGCAATATCTCTAATTTTAGTAATAGCTTTTTCAGCGGAAAATTTATATGCGATTGCCCAACGTGGAGAATTTGAAGTATTTCCTAATCTAGACTGTAATTTTAAATTATTAACTTTATAGACTAATCCATCAATGTCGTAATCCAATGATGATCTAATAGAGTCTATATAAGAATGTTGTTTTTCAATTTCATCCAGATTTTTAACAATTTTACAAAAAGGATTAATTATAAAACCCCATTTTTTTATTGTTTCTAAAAATTCTGATTGCGAAAAAAAAATCATTGGTTCTACAGCTCCAAACCCATAAGCAAAATATTTAAGAGGTATTTTAGAAGTAGCACTCGAATCTTTTTGTCTCAATGAACCGCCTGCAGCATTTCTGGGATTGGCAAAATTTTCACTAATGTCTTTAAAATCTTTTTTACCGATATATATTTCTCCTCTTATTTCCAATACTCTTGGCACATTAGTTTCAGTTATTTTTTCAGGAATATCTTTTATAGTTTTAAGATTTTCTAGAATATCTTCACCTATTACTCCGTCACCTCTTGAAAGACCTTTAACTAATTTACCATTTTCATAAATTAAAGTAGCTGAAATTCCATCAATTTTTGGTTCTGTACTCAAATCAATATTTTTTTCTTTACTATTTAAGAAATTAGCTATCTTGCTTAAAAAATCTTCCATATCGTCTTTATTAAAGGCGTTTGATAGAGAAAGCATAGGTCTTAAATGTTTAATCTTTTTAAATTTGTTTGAAAGAGGAGAGCCAACAATATTTTTAATTGTATCAATATTTTTCAAAAAATCATATTTTTTTTCAAAAGTTAATATTTTTTTTTTAAGTTCGTCATAATCTTTGTCTGTTATAATTGGAGAGTCTTTTTGGTGATATAAGATGTCGTGTTTTTTTAGTAATTTAATTTTTTTTTGGTAATCCTTAATTATTTTTTTTTTATTTAAAGGGCTCATTTTTTAATTTGTAATTTTTTTAATATATTGTTTAAAATTTTACCTTCTTTTTTTTTATTATTTTTTTGTGTAGGAATTTTATATTCTTTATTTAAAACTTTGTAACTTCTCGCGTACCATTCGCTAGAATTATAGTTATAACCCAATAAAGCTGCAGCAGCTTGAGCCTCTTCAACGAATCCAATCTTATAATAAATTTCAACTAATCTATGTAATGCTTCCTCTACAAATATGGTTTTTTCATAATCATTAACAATAATTTTTAATCGATTAACTGCTGGTACCCATTTTTGAGTTTTAATATAATATTTTGCTACGTATAATTCTTTAGCTGCTAATTGATTATCAATTAAACCTAATTTAAATTTTAAATCTAATGCGTAATCGCTGTTGGGATAATTATTAAGTACAAAATTAATTTTATCTTTTGTTTTTATTAAAGGTTTTAAATCTTTTTTTTCATCTAAAATTTGTTCATATAAAGTGAGGGCTATTAAGTAATGAGCATAGACTATGTCTTTATTAGCTGGATACCTACTTACAAATCTTTCTAAGGATTCTTCTGCGTCACTATAAAAATTAATAATATACAAACAGTAACTTGACATTAATGCTGCTTTTGCTGAATTATCAAATTCAATAAAGAGTGACTCTGCTTCAGAAAATTTTTTTGAAGCATATAAAAATTCACCTTCTTGCATAGAATTATAAGCTTCTTCATAAACTTCGTAAGCTTTGCTTGCGTCCAATACTAAATCTATTTCAGCTTCTTTTTTTGAACACGAGACACTTAGAATTAATAATAAAAAGAAAATTAAAAGTTTATGATACATAATAATATATCATATCAAATTTATGTGATTAGGTAAATTTTAAGGTTTATTTAGGCGTTAACAACAAGTTTATCTTGGGAAAGATAAGAGGTTTCTTTATTAATTGAATTATGTTCTGTATTAATTTCTATGAAATTTTCCTTTTGGTTGAACAGCTCTCTTAAGAAAGAATTACTTAAATGATGTCCTCCTTGAACACAAATGACAGACCCAATTATTCTGAAACCCGACAATAAAAAGTCTCCAGCTAAATCTAATATTTTATGATTTACAAATTCTTTTGAATTTCTTAATCCACCATCGTTCATCACTTTTTCGCTATTAACAACCACAGCATTTTCAAGTGATCCCCCTTTTGCTAAACCATTTTTTTTAATTTTTTCTATATCCTCATAAAGACAGAATGTTCTAGAGCTATAGATATCTTCTAAATTCTTTTCATTAAATTTTACTTTGTTTTTTTGATTACCAATAATTTTATTTTGGTATTTTAATTCAAATGATACTTCTAGACCAGAAGTACAAGGTTCAATTGAAATAATTTTATTATTTTCTTTTATCTCAAATTTTTTTAAAATCTTAAGAAATTTTCTTTTTTTATTTAAATTTTTTATACCTGCTTGATTAATAATATTAATAAAATCTTTTGAAGACCCATCCATAATCGGTATTTCTTTGTTGTTTACTTCTACTATAGCATTATCTATACCAGTTATATAAAAAGCAGCCATTAAGTGTTCAACAGTAGAAACTTCTGTGCCGAAAGAATTTGAGAGAGTAGTACAAAGTTTGGCAGAAGAGACATTTTTAAAATTTGCCTCAATTATATTGTTTTCTTTTAAATCCACTCTTTTAAATTTTATGCCCTCATCTTCACCAGCAGGCAATATTTTAATTTGTGAAATAACTCCAGAGTGAAGTCCTATACCGTTAAATGAAATAGGCTTAATAAGTGTTTTTTGAAGTAATTCTTGCATGGAGCTATATATAGAGAATAAATTCATTAACCTTAAAACAACTAATGTTTCAAAAAATAACTGAAATCATTAATTAAAAAATGATGAAAAAATCCTTGAAATTATTGACTTTTTAGTCTGAACAATGGGTATAGCCTCTTTCTCCCAACCTTTAGCTATTAATTCAGCAGATGCAGCAGGATCTAAAGTATAGCTATTATTTGTTGAGTTTAAAAAATTTATATTTTCTTGAGAATTAAAATTATTCTCAAAAAAGCTATGAAGATTTTTCATCAAACGATCTTCTAAAAATTTAATATTAATTATTTGATTTGATTGCTTGCAACTAACTAAATTAATATTTTTAATATAAATTATATTTAGCATCTCGTTTATTCGAGCAGAAATTATTTCATTCAAGTGTGATATGGATATTTTTCTATACAAATTTCCATTAAAATAACTTTTATTCAAAAATAATTCTTTTTTATTCTCGTCTTGAAATTTATCTAATTTTTCATTTAAAAGTATTTTTTCTACAGTTTCATAATCTAGTGAACATAGTTTACAAATATCATTTAAAATTATTTTAGATCCAAAGTTAAATGACTCATTGTATACATATGAGGAATTGCTAAAAAAAGATATTGAACTTTTATCTTTTTCTATTTTAATATTAAAAAAATTTTTATTTTCTTTATATCTATTAATTAATTCTGTTCCTTCTACAAAATTTTTTAGTACTATTTTTTCAATATTTAAATTACATTTATTCATTACTAAATTTAAATTTTTTAAATCATTTGTCGGTAGTAAAAAAAAAGTTAATTGCTGATTGTAAAAATTACCATGCAAACCTATAGGTAAAGTTTTAACCTCGGTATTGTCTAAATTAAATTTTGAATTGAATAAATGAATTAAACTTAAATTTTTATTATTTTCTAATATAAGCTTTTTTAAATTATTTAAAACAAACGAAATATCATCTTTTTGGACTTGTCTCCCATATAATTTTTTAGAACCTGAAATATTAATACACTTAGCATTATTTTGATCTAGAACTATAGAAACATCTTTAAAAGTAAAATTAATTTTATCTTCAATAATTTTCATTTGATTATAAATTATCTCATATGATTTATTTGCATCAGTTATTTTTCCGTTTGTAACTCCTTCACTTTTAATATCAATAATTTCTAAAAAATTTGGATTTAATTCGTGATTAAATTTGAGTACTAAAAAAATAAATTTTTTTTCACTTATTTCTATGATCAATTTTGGTTTATTTAATTGCATGAGTCTAATTTAAAATAATTTGATTATTTATCCTATAATCAAATATTTTATATTTATTAAAGTCCTCTTTATTGCCAATTTCAATATAGTTTTTTAAACTTTCTAAATAATTGATCTCTGGAAGTTTAATTATAATATCATTTTTTAAAATTATATCCCATCGACCTACTTCAAATGATAAAAAAGATTTTATACTATACAGAGGAAAGTCAATTTTATTAAGATCCAAATAAAGCTTATAGAATTCTTTATTCTCTCCGAATACTGTCGGTAATTTATTATATTCTTCTAATTTTTTAAAATTGATTAAATTTCCTTTATCTGTGATATAAAATTTCTTTTTTTTTTAATTAAAATTGCCACAGGTTTTTTTTCATAAATAGAAATTATAATTGTAGAAGGGTAAATTTTTTTTGTTTTAATTCCATGTATAAAATCAATATCAGCGATTGCATTGTTAATATCTTGATTGTTTATAAACATCAAATTTTTACCTTTAATGTGATCTAATTTATAAACAATTTTTTCACTACTTATTATATTATTATTTCGTATCGATATTTGTTTGACCGGAAATAAAACACTAGAAGAATATTTTTTTATATTTGGGCTGTAGGTTGACAGTAATAATAAAGTTAATAATAAAATAAAAAATTTAGATGTCCTAGTCATTAATATTTATTAATTTTTGCATTAGATATAATCTTCTTGACAAGACCCTTAAAAGAAATTCCTTTATATTTGGAGATTTCAGGTACTAATGATAAATTTGTCATGCCTGGTTGGGTGTTAATTTCTAATAGGTAAAATTTGTTTTTGAAAAATTTAAAATCTGACCTTGTAACACCGCTGCATTTTAATGCCTTATGTGTTTTGAGTGAAATATTAAGTACTTCATTGTATTTTTTTTTATTTAAATTTGCAGGCATAATGTGTTCTGTTTTAGATGATTTTAAGTACTTCGCTTTATAATCATAAAATTTTCTTTTTGGTTTTAGTTCAATAGCTCCTATTGCTTTATTGTTAATCACTGCAGCCTGAATCTCTTGTCCACCTATAAATTGTTCAAATATTAGATTGTCATAATTGATAAATAAAATTTTTGTATTTTTAATCAAACTCATGAAATTTTTACATATTCTCACTCCTATACTAGAACCTTCACATGTAGGTTTTACTACTATTGGATATTTTAATCTTCCCTTTATTATTTTTTTCATCAAAAGTTTATTGCTAAATTTATTTTTGTTTAAAAAAAAATATTGAGGGGATAGTATTTTATTTTTAAAAAAAATTTTTTTTGAAATTACTTTATCCATTGCATTCATCGATGAAATCACTCCTGAATGCGTATAAGGTATTCCTAAATACTCAAAGTAGGTCTGGGCTATTCCGTCTTCTCCGTCTTTACCGTGTAAAGCATTAAAAATTATATCAATTTTTTTTGGATCTATTTCATTAAAAGATTTTATCAAAGGATCAAATGTAATTACTTTATAACCAAGATTTTTAATAGCTCTAATACAAGCCTTTCCACTTTCCAAACTTACTGCTCGCTCTCTGGAAGTTCCACCCATTATAACTAAAATTCTCTTTTTTTTTTTCATCTATCCTCTCCAACAATCTTTAATTCTAAGTCTAATTTTATTCCTGTTTTTTTAAAGACAGCAGATCTTACTTTTGCAATTAATTCCTCTATATCTCTCGAAGTCGCTTCTCCTTTATTTTCAAAAAAATTACAATGTTTTTTCGATATAAAAGCATTTCCAACAGAAATATTTTCACATTTTGATTCTTTGATTAATTCCCAGGCTTTTTTATTTTTAGTATTTTTGAAAGTGCTTCCACAAGTATTTATTTTACTTGGCTGGGAATATTTTTTTTTTTCTATTAATTGTTTTTGGTAATTTCTAATAACTTCTTTATTTGAAATTTCTCCTTTAAATTTGGCACTTATAATAACAAGATCTTTTTTTAAGTCACAACCTCTATATGAAAAATTAATATTATCTTTTTTGATTTCTAATTTTTTCCCTTCAAAAGTAATTACAGTAACTGACTCTAGAATTTGTGAAACATCAAATCCATAACATCCACTATTCATTCTTATTGCACCTCCTATAGATCCAGGAATACATGACAAAAATTCTAAACCAGCTAATGAATTTTCAGTTGCAAAATCAGATACTTTTTTATCGATTGTTGCGGCTCCTGCTTCAATAATATTATCCTTTAATACCCTGATAAATGAAAAATTTGGACTTAACTTAATAGCAATACCTTTAAAACCTCCATCTCTATATAAGGTATTTGATCCTACTCCCAGGACGTGGATAGCTTTCTGCATTTTTTTTGCAGTTATCAAAAAATTCTTTAATTGCTCAACATCACGTGGTTTAAAAAAAATCTCAGTTGGTCCACCGATTTTAAACCAACTGTATTTATTGAGGTTTTCATCATAAATAATTTGGTCACCAAAATATTTTTTTAAATCATTATTTTTATTTATCATAAGTTGTTTTTTAAGTTTCTCATCCACTGGGAAATAGATCCTGCACCCATACCTATTATTATCTCATCCGAAATTAGATTTTTTTTTAAATATTTTTTAATATCAATTTCATTTTTTATATTTACTACTTGTACTTTAGAATTTTTGGCAATAGATTTGGCAAAATTATCTTCATTAAATTTTTTATCCTTTTTTTCACCTGCTGGAAAAATTGGACAAAGAATTAATAAGTTTGTTTTTTTGAAACATTTATTAAATTCTTTTTTTAGTATTTTTACTCTTGAATACCTATGAGGTTGAAAAATAGTGATAATTTTTCTATTTTTATAAACTTCTTTAACACTCGAAAGAACAGACTCAATTTCAGTAGGGTGATGAGCATAATCATCGTAAAAATTATTTTTATTTTTTGTAAAAATTTTTGTCATTCTTCTTTGAACCCCTGAAAATTTTTTAAGAGCTCTTTTGATTATATTGTGGTTTATTCCTAAGTTATCGCATATTGCAATAGCTGCTGCTGCATTAGAAATATTATATCTTCCTATTAAGTTTAAATTAATATTTTTAATATAATTTCTTTTTCTATAAATATTTATTTTTAAATCAAAAAAAGAGTTTTTTAGATTAGTTTTAATATTTAAAATCTGGTAGTTAGATCTTTTATTAAAACCATATGTTAAATAGTTATTGGACTTTACTTGTTTTAAAATTTTTTTTAGCTTTAAGTTGTCTAAACAAACTATACATTTTCCTATGGGTGGTGTTTTATTTATGAATTTAATAAAAGAATTTTCCAAATTCTTGTAACTCTTATAATAATCTAAATGCTCATGATCTAAATTTGTAACCACGGAATAATTAATAGGAAATTTTAAGAAACTGCCGTCTGACTCATCTGCTTCTAATACAGCCCAATCACCTTTACCAAATTTAGCATTGTTTTTAATAGAGTTAATCACTCCTCCATTAATGATTGTAGGATCTAGCTTCGCTTCAGATAGAATCTTGGAAACTAAGGACGTTGTTGTTGTTTTTCCGTGAGATCCTGTAATCACTATATTTTTTTTGAGGGCAACTATATTTGCTAACATGTCAGCTCTTTCATAAATTGGTAATTTTCTTTTTATGGCTCCAACTAATTCAATATTATTAGTTTTAATTGCGGATGATTTTACAATTATAGTTGCTCTTGAAATGTTCTTGAGGTGATGACCTTTAAATATTTTTATACCTATTTTTTTACAGTTATCAGAATTCCTATTATATCCTAAATCACTACCCTGAATATTAAAACCCATTATTTTCATCACTTGAGCTAGACCGCTCATACCGATACCACCAATTCCTACGAAATGAATTATTTCTTTGTTACCAATATTAATATTTTTCATATATTAAACTTTTAATTACTTTATCTATTTTTTTATAAACAAAAACATCTGAATACTGATTTTGCTTTTTTATAGTTTTTTTTAATAAAGATTTATCTTTGCAAATAGATTTTATCAATTGAAATAAATTTTTATCAATTTGACTTTCTTCTATAAGAAAAGAAAAACCTTTTTTTTTGTAATATAGGGCATTTTTAAGTTGATGATTGTCAGCCGATGTAGGCAATGGTATCGAAATAAATGGGATTTTGCAGTTAATAAGTTCTGCTGACATGGAAGCTCCCGAACGAGTTATAACTAGATTAGATTTGTAAAGATAATTAGTAATATTTTTAGTAAAACTAAATAGTTTAAAATCAATTTTGTTTTTTCTATAAATAGCAGATAGGGATTTTTTTTGACCATCTAAACATTGTTGATATATCTTAAGACCTAATTTCTCTTTGGTACATTTAATTATAATTTTCGGTAATTTTTCAGCAAATACTTTTGCAGCTTGACTGCCACCTAATATTAATAAGCTTAATTTCTGATTTATTCTACTGAAATTTTTCTTTTTTAGTTCTAAAATTTCTTTTCTAATTATATTTCCTGTTACCACTATTTTAGATTTATATTGAGATTTTATACCCTCTATATTTCCATAAGAAATAATTATTTTTTTTGCAAACGGTAGTAAATATTTATTTGTTTTTCCTAAAATAAGATTATTTTCATAAATTATAAATGGAATACCGATAATTTTAGCTGCGATGCATACAGGAAATGATGAATAGCCTCCCATTCCAAAAATCATATTAGGTCTAGAGTGAAGTAGATAAATAATTGAAATAATTATTGCTTTTAAAATTCTTAAAAAACTTAGAATTAAAGTAAAAAAATTTCTTTGAAATATAGTTGAAGATGAAATTATTTTCACATTATAGTTTCTAGATTTTTTTAAATACTTTAAGCCTCTATTATCAACCGTTATATCAACTAAAAAATTATTTTCTATTAGATGCTTAGCTAAACCGTTGGCTGGCATAACATGTCCTCCAGTTCCTCCGGTAGCTATTAATATTTTAATATTTTTAGATCTCATAATCATTAAACCTATTCTTAGTATAATTTAAAATTACACCAGCTAAAATTCCACTCCCGAGTAATGAGGAGCCTCCATAACTTAAGTAGGGCAGAGTCATTCCGGTAGTGGGTAATAAACTTGTATTTACGCCTATATGAATAAATGTTTGAAAGACTAAAAGAGAAGCAAGTCCGCACAGTGAAATTTTAATTATAAGATCTTTTTCTAAGACTGTTTTTTTTATAATCCTAAAAGCAATATAAAGAAATATAGTAATTAAAATTATAGAAACTAAAGATCCAAATTCTTCTGAGATAACTGCAATCACATAATCTGTATGTGCTTCTGGAACGCTATCTTTTAAAATTCCTTCTCCCATTCCTTGACCTTTAATACCGCCTTGTTTAATAGCATCTAAAGCTTTTTGTGTTTGAAAACTATCTCCTTTATTAGGATCCATAAAAGTGGTTAAACGATTAGTAATGTAATTAAATTTTTGAGGCAAAAACATTAATAAGCTTGATAAAGAAATTAAAAAAGTTACAAAAATAAAAAAAATATAAAGAACACTTATACCAGAAATAAATACCATAGACATCCATGTTCCCATTAATAAAATAGATTGACCGATATCTGGTTGATTAATCAAAAGTATAATTATAGATACAAGTAATAAAAAGCTTAGAAAGTAAGAAGTGTTGGATGTTTTTTCTGAGTTTTGCGCTAAGATATTTGCAACAACTAAAATAAAAAAAGGTTTGATTAACTCTACTGGTTGTAACCTAAAAAGATAAAAATCCAACCATCTTTTTGCTCCTTTAACTTCAATACCTATAATTGGGACTAGGCATAGTAATATAAAGACTATTATGAATGAAGGTATAATAATTTTCTTTAAAAAATTTTGATTTAAAAATGAAATTATTAACATCAAAAATAACGATAAAAGAACAAATAATAAATGTTTTAAAAAAAAAAAGTAATAATCTTTATTTAATCTCTCTCCAGCTAAAGATGAAGTAGAAGCAAAAGAAAAAAAAAGTCCAAGTAAAAAAAGAATAATAAAGCTTAATAATAATTTCTTATCAATATTTCTCCAATAAATATTAATTCTATTTTTTAATAGTTCTGTTAACATAAAATTTAACTAATTTTTTAAATTGATTTCCTCTGTCTGCAAAGTTTTCAAATTGATCATAAGAAGCGCTTGATGGACTCAATAAAACTACTGATTTATTGTTGAAGTTTTTAATATCTATCAAAATTTTTTTAATTGCTTTTTTTAAATTGAAAGATATTGAGTAATCAATCCTATTTTTAAAATATTTCTTAAAATAATTAGTATGGTTACCTATGATATAGGCTTTGCTTATATTATCTTTAAACTTATTAAGTTTAAATTTATCTTTGTACTTTGGAAGACCTCCTAAAATCCAGAAAATATTTTTATTATTGCTTAAAGCAAATTTGGTTGACTCGAAACTTGTAGCTTTAGAATCATTAATAAATATAACATTCTTTTTTTTATAAAATATTTCATATCGATGAGGTAATCCTTTAAAGCTTTCAAGAGCGGAAATGAATTTTTTTTTATTAATTTTTAATACTTTTGATAAGGTGTAAACAAAGCTCATATTTTCTCTATTTGCACTTGAGTTTAAATAATCATTTTTAATTTTAATTTTTTTGAAGTCATTTGAATTAACTAACTTTATTTTGCTTTTTATTTTTTTTAAATTTACACTTTTTTTTAATTCTTTGTTCAAAAAACCTACATCTTTTACATTTTGTAGTTGAAAAATTTTAATTTTAGATTTTAAATATTTTTGCTTAGAGCCATGCCAGTCTAAATGATCATTTGCAAAATTTAAAAAGATTGCATAGTTGGGCTTGATAAATTTTGAATATGAAAGCTGAAAGGAAGAAACTTCAAGTACTAAATAAGTTTTTTCGCAATAATCAAGGTCCAATACAGGTTTGCCTATATTTCCTCCTAATTTTACTTTAAATTTATTTTTTTTTAATAAATATTCAATCATTTTACACGTGGTAGATTTACCATTTGTTCCTGTAACAACTATTGATTTAAAAAAAGGTTTGTTCAAAAATAAAAGATCTATATCTGTGATAATTTTTTTTTTGTTTTTTTTAAGTTTTTTACTGAAAGATGCTAGGTTTATATCTATACCTGGGCTAATTACAATATAGTCTATGTTATCTATCTCTTTTGATGATTTTATAATCTTATTTTTTTGCTTAAAATTTTTCCTAAGATCTTTTTTGTCATCCCAAACAAAGTAATTCTTAATCTTTTTTTTTTTAAAATAGTTTAGAACCGAAATTCCTGTAACTCCTAAGCCATAAATTATGAAACTTTTTTTTTTTAAATTTACAAAAGTATTCATTTAATTTTATCTTAGCTTTAAAGTGGCTAAGCCAACTAACGCTAATATTATTGCTATGATCCAAAATCTAATAACTATCGTTGACTCCGCCCACCCTTTTTTTTCGAAATGATGATGTATTGGTGCCATCATAAAAACTCTTTTGCCAGTTAGTTTAAAAGAAATTACTTGAATGATTACTGATACAGTTTCTAGAACAAATAACCCTCCGATTATCGCCAAGACAATTTCATGTTTACTGATTATTGCTACTGCAGCGAGAGAACCACCTAATGAAAGTGAACCTGTGTCTCCCATAAATATTTTGGCTGGAGGAGCATTATACCAAAGAAAACCCAAACAAGACCCAACTATTGAACCACAAAAAATCGAAAGCTCTCCAACATCAGGGATATACTGCAACTTTAAATATTCTGAGAAGATAGTGTTTCCAACTACATAGCTAATTAGAGTAAAAGATAAAGCCACTAACATCACTGGGACAGTTGCAAGACCATCTAAACCATCTGTAAGATTCACAGCGTTAGATGACCCAATAATTACAAATAGTGCAAAAGGAATAAAAAAAAGTCCCATCTGCCAAATTAAATTTTTAAAAAAAGGAAAATATAAATTATATAAATATTTGTGATCAGAAAAGTGAATCAATATGTATAATGCAATTGCACTAATTGCTAATTGCCCAAAAAACTTAAGCTTAGAATTCAATCCTCTGGAGTTTTCATATTTAATCTTTAATAAATCATCAATTAAACCTAGAAGACCTAGACTTAATGAAACAAAAATCAATGTCCAAATATAAACGTTACTTAAATCAGCCCATAATATAGTGCCAGAAATCATTCCTATTATAATTATTAGACCTCCCATAGTTGGTGTGCCAGATTTTTTTATAATATGGTCAATCGGTCCATCTTGCCTTATGGGACCAGTTATTTGTTTTTTTGAAAATAATCTGATTAATGGTCCACCTATTATAAATACTACAATCAAAGATGTGATCAAAGAAAGCCCTGTTCTAAAAGTAAGATATTTGAAAACATTTAAAAATGAATAACTATCAACTAAAGATGTTAAAAAATTAAACAACATTATTTAACCCCTTTATAATTTTTTTTGACAACATGTTTAATCCGGTAGCATTGGACCCTTTAATCATTATATAATCTCCATCTTTAATAATACTTGAAAAAATTTCATCAAAATCACTCATATTCTGTAAAATATTTCCTCTCATATTATGTTTAGTATATTTATAAGTATTCAATATCTTATCTCCATAAACAAATAACTTGTCTATATTAGATTTGTTTATAACTTTTGATAGATCTTTGTGGTAAAAATTTGACTTATCGCCTAATTCGAGCATGTCACCTAATAATAAATATTTCTTGAAATTTTTTTTCTTTATATTTGACAAACTAATTATTGCATTTTTTGTAGAAAAAGGATTCGCATTATAACTTTCATCGATGAGTTTAAAGTTGGTGTGAAATCTTTTAATCTTATGAACTTTACCCCTTCCTTCAACTAGGTCAAAATTAGAAAAAAAATTTTCAATTTTTTTAAGATCTAAGCCTAGAACTTTTAAAACTGCTATAGAAGATAATATATTATAAAAATTAATTTTTTTTGATTTAATGTTTATAACTTTATTAAAAACTCTAATTTTTAAATCAAATTGTTTTTTTAATTTTTTTAATCCTGCAAGTTGAATATCTGATAACTTTGAAAATCCATACGAGATAATATTAATTTTCTTTTTACTTGCAATATTATTTAAATAATTGAAGAATTTATCATCGCGATTTAATATAATATATCCTCCAGTAGTAATATTATTGATAATTTCTGATTTTGCATTTGCTATTCCCTTTAAGTTTTTGAAATTTTCTATATGTGCCTCTGCTATATTTGTAATAATTCCAATATTTGGTTTTATAAGTTTTGTAAGCTTATTAATTTCTCCAGGTTTGTTCATCCCTACTTCAAAAACACCAAATTTATCAGTTTTTCTTAAATTTGATAAGCTGATAGGTACTCCAAAATTATTGTTAAAGGATTGCGGTGAATAATAAGTTTCAGAATATTTTAAAAGTAGTTTGCCCAACATAGTTTTTAAAGTTGTTTTTCCTGAACTGCCGGTAATAGCAATAATTTTTGCTTTTGAAGCTGCTCTTTTTGTTTTGGCAAAATTATATAAAAAACTATATGAATTCTTAACTTTCAATAATTTATTAGATTTTTTTTTGGTTTTTTGAGAGATTATACAAATCTTTGCCCCATTTTTAATAGACTCGTTAATAAAATTATGTCCATCCTTGTGCTTTCCTTTTAAAGCTATAAATAAATCATTTTTTTTTATTTTTTTTGAATTTGTAGAAATATTATTAAAATTTAGATTTAATTTCTTACCAAATACCTCATTTAATATTTCTAAATTGTGCGATAAATTAATTAACTTTTTATTAGTTTTCTCAAATTTGATTTTGGTTTTATTTATTATATTTTTATCAGATATAAATATTATTTTATTTCCATAATCTTGATAATTTTCATGACCTTTACCAGCAACAAGAATTATTTCTTCACTTTTGCTATGTCTTAATGAAGTTTGAATAGCATCTTTACGGTTTGCTATTTCATGGAAAGTATCTTTTGATAAATATTTTATTATTTCTTTACGTATTTTTTTTGGATTTTCTTTTCTTGGATTATCATCTGTTACATAAATATTATTACTATAATGTTTTGCAATTTCTGACATTATGCGTCTTTTTTTTTTATCTCTTTCACCGCCGCATCCAAATACTAAAGTTATTTCTTTTTTAAAATAATCACTTAATGAATTTAAAACTGTTTTTAATGCATCGGGCGTATGTGCATAATCGATAAAAACTTTTGTACCGTTAGGAAGATTTCTAATCAATTCTAACCTACCTTTTACACCCTTGATTTTATTAATTGATGAAAAAATTTTATTTTTTTTTAAACTACAAATTTCTGCAGCTTTCATTGCCATTAATAAATTTTTAAGTTGAAAATTTCCAATTAGATTTACTTTATTTTTTAACGTCTCTAATTCATCATCATTAATAGACAAGAGTTTTAATTTTCTTTTAGTGGAAATTTTTCTTATTTTAGAAAATTCTTCCAAATTTTTATCGGTTATTATATATTGGTTTTTTTTAAGAATATTTGAAAATAAAATCATTTTATCTGAAAAATATTTTTTCATAGTTTTATGATAATCCAAATGATCTTGGGTAAAGTTAGTAAAAATACCGCATTTAATATTTAAACCATCTAATCTTCCTTGAGATAAACCGTGACTAGAAGCTTCTATTACAACATTATCAATCTTAGATTCTTTAATCCTTTGAAGCTCTCTATGTAAAGTAATTATATCAGGGCTGGTTAAATTAATTTTTTTAATTTTTTTTTTTTGATTTAATACCTAATGTGCCAATTGTAGCTACTGGATATTTATTAAGAGATAATATTTGAAAAAAAAAATCAGCAACTGAACTTTTTCCATTTGTTCCAGTAACTGCTATTAAATTTTTTGGTTTTTTATTATAAAATTTTTTGCAAGATTCAACTAATATTTTTTTTACATTTGTGCATTTAATTATCGGTACTTTAAAAAAATTTTTTTTTTTGTAGTTGTTTGAGCATACAATTGCTAAAGCTCCATTATTTATAGCTTCATTAATGAATTTTTCTCCAGATAATTTACTTCCTTCAATTGCAAAAAAAAGATCTCCCTTTTTTGTGATACGGCTATCAAGCGATAAATTTTTAATATTTATCATCCCTGCTTTTTTATCTTGTAAATTTTTAATTATTTTTTTTAACAACATGGTAGTTGTGAAATTCTTCGTTATTTATGGCTAAAATAGGTCCAATTTGTTTTATAATTTCACCAGATACATAAACAGCATTCCAGCCCGACTCGTTTCTTGACCCTTTAATTTTCATACCCCTGTAATTATAAGTTAAATGACTAGCTATTTGTGGTTCGTCTAACATTACGAGCAAAACATACTTGGGTTTTTTATAAGGAAATATAGAAATAAATGTGTTTATATTTTTATTTTCATATCCATATTTTTTTGATGTTCCTGTTTTACCGGCAACTTGGTATCCATAAATATCTGCTAAACTAGCTGTCCCTTCTTCGTCAGTTACAACTTTTCTTAAAATTTTATTAATATTATTACTAGTTTCACTTGTGATGATTTGCTCTTTGGTGAGTCTCTTATTATTTTTTTTTAAAGTAGGTTTAATAATAAAACCACCATTGGAAATAGTTGCATAAGCTGCTGCGGCTTGTAAGGGAGTAGTTGTAATTCCATGACCAAACGAGACTGTTTCAAGCTTACATTTGTTCCATTTAAAATTTAAAGGTTCTCCAATTTCATCTATTTCAAAATCGACCCTATTTATTAAATTTAGTTTTTTTAAAAATGATTTGTACTTATCTTCACCTATTTTTCTAGCAATCATCAAAGTTCCGATATTAGATGATCTTATTAGTATATCTTCTGCTTTTAAATCAGAGGGAAAATCTTTTAGTTCAGAGATTGTATGCACTGAGCATTTAATTTTATTTGGAATATTATTTATTACTGTTTCAGCTTTTACTATTTTTTCTTCAATAGCTAAAGCTAAAGTAAATGTTTTAAATACTGAACCTAATTCAAATACTCCTTTAGTAATTTGATTCATGTACTTCGTATCATTAATAGTTTTTCGTTTATTGATGTCATAATCAGGTAAGGAAACTAAAGATAATACTTCTCCTGAATTCACATCCATTAATAAACCTGATGCTTGTTTGGCTTTAAAATCAAACATTGATTTTTCTAATTCCTTTTTAATTATATGTTGTAAATTAGTATCTAAAGTTATTTTAAATGGAGTATTAATTTTTTTTTGATCTCTTAAATCTTTATCAAAAAAGCCTTCTACACCAGATATTCCATAATTATCATAATCGATTTGACCAATAATATGGCTGTATAGATTTGAGTGTGGATTAATTCTTCTTTGATAAGATTCAAATACTATTCCTTTTTCACCTAAAGACCAAAGTTTCTGTTTTTCTTCATCTGTAAGGCCTTTTTTGAGATAGAAGTATTTGTTTTTAGATAATTTTTTTTTTAAATTAGATTTATTTATTTTTGGAAATATTATCTTTATATTAAGTAAAAATTTATCTTTATCTTTAACTAAATTTGGCTTAACTGCGGCATGAAATGCTTCAACATTTCTAGATATTAAATCCCCATTACGATCAACTATATCTCTTCTTAACGGCGAAAAATTTAAAGTGTTATTTTTATAAACTAGAAAAGCAGGTTTTTGAAAAGAAATTATAGAAATTTTAAGAGCAAATAAGGTTACTAAACAAAAAAAGAAAAAGAATAGAATGTAGATTCTATCCTCTGAGATCTTAGAATTTATTCTTTTTTTTTTAATTTGGTTTGTCTCCAAATAGTCTTCAAAATAAAAGCTTTTTTGACTAGAATTATAATATTTGTTCTTATTTAATTTCTTTTTCATTTTCAAAATTTTTCGTGGTTTTAAATTTTTCTTCCAAAAAATCATCTAGGCTTAAATAAATTTTTGAGTAATCCATAGTTATATAAATTTCATCCGAAAATTGATTAATTTGCCTTTCTAATATTTTAGGTGAAGAAAGATAGTGATAGTCTAATTGTATTTCGTGTAAGTTATTACTTAATACTGAAATTTTATTTTTATATGAGTTAATATTCTTCTCTACTAAACGAGTTTGTGTTTTTATTATAGATGTTATCACCATTAAAATAGAAAAAACTATTATTGATGTTACAAATTTTGATTTAATCATTTGAAGCTTCCAATTCTAAATATTTTTTAAATTTTAACTCTAACTCTATAGGATTTTGAAAATCATTTTGATTTCTTAAAGCATATCTAAGTTTAGCAGAACGTGAAGCGGGATTTTTTTTTAATTCATTTTCAGATGGTCTCATCAGAGAATTATCATAATCTTCAAATAAAATATTTTGATTATTTTTATCTTCAGGTAAATATCTTGAAGGTTTAGATTTGTTTGATGAATAATTGCTAAAAAAAAATTTTACTATTTTGTCCTCTATAGAGTGAAAGCTTATTACAACAATTTTTCCACCAGGCTTAATAACCTTGGCTGCTTTAATTATTCCTTTGATTAGTTCGGTTGTTTCCTTATTAACAAATATTCGTAAAGCTTGAAAAGTTTTAGTACAAACATTAATTTTTTTTTGGAAATTTTTTTTTTTACTTCTTTCTACTATTTCTACTAATTGATTTACAGTTTCAATTTTTTTGTTTTTTCTTGCAATTGAGATATTTTTAGCAATTCTAGAGGCTTCTTTTTCTTCGCCAAAGATTTTTAATATTAGTTTTAATTTTGATTCTTCGTAATTATTTATCACATCTTCGGCTGATATTGCAGATAAACCCATCTTCATATCTATTTTATCCTTTGATTTGAAAGAAAATCCTCTAGATAAGTCCATTAATTGAAAACTAGAAATTCCCAAATCAAAAATTATATAATCAATATTATTCTTTTTTGAAATTACTTTATCTAAATTACTAAATTTTTCATGATAGAATTTAAATCTGTCAGGATATTTTTTTTTTAAATTATTTGCTATATTGATAACAAATTTATCTCTATCAAAACTTGTAACATGAGTGTTTGGAAAATTTAATATTGCCTCTGTGTAACCTCCCCCTCCAAAAGTACAATCTAAAAAATTACCTCCCTCTTCGGGTCTGCAGGTATTAATTACTTCTTCCAACATCACTGGAAAATGCGAATCTTCCAGTGATGAAGTGGGAACGTTCATAAATAATTGGACTTTCCATTAAAATTTTTGTCTTCTAAGAAAAGCGGGAATTTCAAAATCTTCTTCATCGCTTACCTCTTGATCAAAAAGTTTTTGATTTTGATTTTGATCTATATTTGTATCATTATTAATATTTTCGTCGTTAGTACCGTCTAGGTCAGTTTCGTCCGAAAATAATTGTGGTGTGTATTCGCTATCATTCATTACTTCAGAAGTTATATCTTCATTTTTTTCAATATAAGAAGCACTTTCCATTGACACTCCATCGGCAAGAACTTCACTATTTATTTGATCAATATTTTGTTCTGCTTCATGTAAAGTGTCATTTTCTATTGTAGTCTTTATCTCTTCAGACGTATCTACTTTAAATTCTTCATCAAGCTTCAATGCGTTAGAACCGCTTATTGAATTTAAAGTGTTGTTTTCAATGTGGGTTGATTTAGCAAACATACCATCCGAATATCCAGGATTTCTGTTTTGTATTCTGCTGACCATATTAAGAACTGTTTTGCTTTCAGGTTTGTGACCATCTAAAGCTGTTGCAACTATAGATACTCTCATTTTACCGTTCATATTTTCATCTTTAATTGCTCCAAATATTAATTCAGCATCTGGATCGACTTCGGCTCTTATTTTGTTTACAGCTTGATCAACCTCAAAAAGTTTAATATCACTCCCGCCAGTTATATTTACTAGCAGTCCCTTAGCACCCTGTAATGAATATTCATCTATTAAAGGATTGTTTAAAGCCATTTCTGTAGCAGCCATAGCTCTATTTTCTCCTTCAGCCTCTCCTGTTCCCATCATAGCTTTACCCATTGAGCTCATAACAGTTTCTACGTCTGCGAAATCTAAGTTGATCATTCCAGGACGCACCATTAAATCTGTAACACTTTGAACTCCGTGTTTTAAAACATCATTAGATAAAGAGAACGATTCTTCAAATGTTGTCGTCTCGCTTGCTATTTTAAAAAGATTTTGATTAGGAACTACTATAACAGTGTCTAAATGTTTTTTTAATTCTTCAAGTCCCTCTAATGCTCTTCTCATTCTTTTTGGGCCTTCATAAGAAAAAGGAAGAGTTGTTACTCCAACTGTAAGTATATTTAATTCTCTTGCAGCTCTAGCAATTACATGAGATGCTCCTGTTCCGGTTCCACCACCCATTCCAGAGGTAATAAAAACCATATTGCTTCCTTGTAAATAACTTACTATTTCATTTAATGACTCATCTGCAGCTGCTTGACCAATATCATGTTTTGCTCCAGCTCCAAGTCCCTTTGTTAAATTCATTCCGATTTGAATTTTTGCGTCAGCTTTATTTAATTTTAAATCTTGGGCGTCAGTATTTACAGCAACAAATTCAACACCAGTCATACCAGACTCAATCATAGCGTTTATTGCATTACCACCAGCTCCACCAACACCTAAAACTAAAATTCTAGGTTTTAACTCTTTAAGTTCTCCTCCACCAATATTTATACTCATACTTCCTCCCTTTGTTTTTTGTTATCCCATTTTAATTTTGATCTATTTTGAAAAGCTTTTTTACCTGCTGTCTTTTTAAATTTTTCATATATTTTTGGATCCCAAATTTGAAAAGTTTTTCCCAATCCAATAAACAAAATATTATCTTTTATTTTTGCATGTTTTAATAATTTTTCTGTTAAAGAAACTCTACCTTCAGTGTCGAATTGTAAGCTAATGCTTTCAGATAATATTGAGGTTGCAAAATAATCTCTTTTTTCTTCAAATGGATTGAGTGTATCTATGGCATTAGATAATTTTTCTATTCTATCTTGTGAACATGCTTCTAGCGCTGAATGATTAAAGGATGGATAACTTAGAAAGCCATTATAGCCCATTGAGCTCAAATATGATCTAAAAGCTGATGGCACTGAAACCCTTCCTTTTTTGTCTAACTTGTTTTCGTAGCTTGATAAAAACATTATTTTTTAAAACCTTATTAAATATTAATTTTTTCAAATCACCCTCCATTATGGGATTATTTGGGATAGTATGGGATTTAAAAAAATAGTCAATATATTAGTTGGCTTAAATAATAGTACAAAAGTGGAACAATTTTATAGGAAATTTATATTGAAGCCAGATAGTCTATAAGCCGGGTTCTGTCATTTAAGAAGTCATTTCTCTAGGCTTAAATTCACACTTAAGCTCAAGCAGTTAACCCAGGAGACTAACTAAGGACTGTTTTTAGCATTATTTAATGCAATGTCTCCTCTATTTAACCTTGCTCCGAGTGGGGTTTGCCATGCGTTTTTTGTTACCAAAAAACCGGTGAGCTCTTACCTCACCGTTTCACCCTTGCCTTGATAAGGCGGTTTATTTTCTGTGGCA
>MDTB01039734.1_pt1 | contig 28069 bp, 33 predicted proteins | sample 811161 | NCBI WGS metagenome assembly MDTB01 (sample SAMN05326650, study PRJNA326480) | marine metagenome | isolation source: seawater | place: Mediterranean Sea | collected 2009
AATAAAAAAAAAATGAACAGTACACCGCAACATAGTATTTTTAAAGAAAAATAGTGAATTTTAAAAAAAAAAATTAGCTAATTATATATGAAGAGTAATTCAAGTTATTATACTGCCAATCAAAGACTTCAACAGTTCATAGCAAATCACATTTTAGACTATGATAAAAAAAGAAACTTTGATTATGGTGTTGAAAATAGAAATAATACATCAAATTTATCAATGTTTGTAACTCATAGAGTGCTACTCGAATATGATATTATTGGCAGCGTTTTAAACAAGTACAGGATTGAACAAGTTGAAAAATATATTCAAGAAGTTTTTTGGCGAGTTTATTGGAAAGGGTGGTTAGAAAATAGGCCAAGTGTTTGGAATGACTTCGTTAGAGATTGTTCAAATATTAAAACTAATATTGGTTACGAAAAGGCAATAAATGGACAAAGCAAGATCAATTGTTTTAATGAATGGGTGAACGAACTGAAAGAACATAATTATTTACATAATCACACAAGAATGTGGTTTGCAAGTATTTGGATCTTTACGCTAAAATTACCTTGGCAATTGGGTGCGAAATTTTTTTATGAGCATCTTTATGATGGTGATTCAGCATCGAATACACTTAGTTGGAGATGGGTGGCGGGATTGCAAACAAGGGGTAAAAATTATCTGGCAAAATCATGGAATATTAAAAAATTCACAAATAATAGATTTTGTGAAGAAAAATTAAATGAGGTAGAACAACCTTTAGATGATTTTAAAGAATATAAATTAGAGGAAAATAAATTTAAAAAAAGCTTTTCAAAAAAAAATTCAAAACTAATTATTTTTGAAAATGATCTTTCAATTCAAGGTAGAGATGAATTATACAAATCATATGAAAATATTTTTTTTATAATTCTTAAAAATGATAAAAGAAAGTTACCATTAAATAAAAAGGTCTATGACTTTAAATTGTCGTTATGTCAGAATTTCTGTAATCACTTTTCTAATTGTCATATTATTGAAAAAGACGAAGAAAATTTTTTAAAGGATATTGGAGAGTGCGATGTTATCTATCCCTTTGTTGGTGAAAACTTGGATTTTGTTCTTAACAGTTGTGATACAGGATTGCTTAATTTCGTAATTAGGGAAGAAGATATTTATTGTAAGCAATTTTCTAAAAAGGGTTTTTTTAATTTTAAAAAGAATATCAATAGAATCATTGATCACTTAAAATTGACGAAATAATAATCAATTAATTGGAGTTGCGTTATGATGAAAGTAAATTTGGGTCTAACAGGGATTTTAGTAATAATTTTTTTAATCCTTCATAATTTTTTTCACTTTAAACAAGAGCGCAAAAAAATTTACGATGATTTAGATGTAATTAAATTGATTCTGGAAGATCTTGACGATGATCTACATGCAATTGAGGAAAAAATCAAATAGTTACTCCGGTGGATATTTAAAATATAAAATAATTGTTAGTAATAAACCTGATAAATATATTGTAATAAAAAAAATAGTTGGAAGATCAAAGTAGATTAATTCCGATAAATATCTATTAACAAAAGTATCATAAAAATACTTGCCTCTTAACTTATTTTCTATAACGGTTAATGGGCAAATTAAACCAAATATACTTTCCATCGAAACAAATCCGATAATAAAAATATGAATATATCTTAACTTTCTATTTTTTATCCAAATCCAATTATTGCCATACCCGATGGGCACCAATAAAAAAACGCTTATCACAAAAAAAATTATACAAAAATGTATAATTAAAATTAAATCCGCTAACCACATTCTAAAATAATACTCTAGAATTAAATTTCTTGTATAATTAAATTTATAAACAGTTTAAAATATTCAAATCAAATTTGATTATGGATGAAACCTACAATATGAGAATATTAAAAAGATTTATAAAAACCAAATAAGAAAAAAACAAGAACTTTTTAAAGATGAAAAAAAAAATAGTTTTAGGAATAATTTTTTTTATTGTTGCTATTTTTTTTCTTAGTATTAGTTATGTATTTCTTTATAGCCTTGTTTATGGGGATCAAAACTATACAGATATTTGTTATGTATCTAGTGACATGCCAATGGACAAAGAACACAAGTTATCTGATTGTTTAAAAAAAAGTCAAGAAATAGAGAGTTCCTCAAAAGCATTATCATTGCTCATTATTTTGATAACATTAACTTCAGGCATTTCTTTTTTAATAAAAGGGATTAAATTTATAAAAAAAACTTAGAATTTGAAAAGGTAAATTGTTAACTTTAAAGTTTTTTAATTTTCTTAATATTATTGATTAGCTTTATGAATTTTATGGAAAAGTTTCGAATATTTTAGAAGTTTTCTCCTTGTTTGTTAATTTTTTTGTAATAATAATAACAATTGGAGAGATTATTATAAACGTAATGGTTATTATAATATATAAAAAACATATATAAAACTTTTTAAATACAATATGGGTAATGATAATTTTAAAATTAACTTTAAAAAAAAAGCATGATTAAAATAAAAAAAATTGATAATGATAATTTTATTGTGAAAATAAAAAAAAATACAACGAGTGAACATAAGGTTTTTTTTTCCAATGATTTTCATTCCAAATTTCCTGATAATAAAACTAAAGAAACGATTATAAAAAGCAGTTTCGAATTTTTATTAGATAGGGAATCTAACGAGTCGATTTTAAAAAGTTTCTACTTGGAAGAAATAAATAATTATTTCCCTGAGTATTTTGAAAAATATAAGATTGTATCAAAATGATAATTAAGAAACTCATTAAATATGACACAAATTATAAAGGGCTTGAGGTTGAAGGCAAAGTTAGATCTTTTAATCATATTTATACTTTTTATTCCTTAAACATTTCATGCCGTGAGGAAAATGTACAAATTGTTAAGATAGATGAAAAGTTTAGAAGAAAGATTAAATGTCATGGATAATGAACTAAATATTTTTGATTCACTTAAAAATACGAAAAGGGTTTTTGAACCAATTGATTCAAAAAATGTAAGGGTATATGCTTGTGGACCTACCGTATATAGTTATGCGCACATTGGCAATGCTCGTATGGCTGTTGTATGCGATATCTTAATAAGAGTTTTAAATACCATTTATCCAAAAGTAACATACATTTCAAATATCACAGACATCGATGATAAAATCATTCAGGAGTCAAGAAAAACGAAAATATCACCAGAAGAATTATCAAAAAAATTTTTAAATATTTATAATAATGATATGAAATCTATTGGTGTCAAAAGACCTAATATTCAACCGAAAGCAACTCATTATATAAAACAAATGATTAATGCAATCTTAGAGTTGATTAATAATGGGAGTGCCTATGTTGTTGATAATCATGTATTATTCAATGTTACATCGTATAAATATTATGGTCATTTATCAAAGAGAACGGTTGAAGAACAGATTGCGGGAAACAGAATAGATGTCGCTCCCTTTAAAAAAAATAGCGCAGACTTTGTTTTATGGAAACCTAGTAAGAATGATGAACCTTCTTGGGATTCTCCTTGGGGGAAAGGAAGACCTGGTTGGCATATTGAATGCTCAGTAATGTCAGAGGAAACTCTAGGGTTGCCTTTTGATATTCATGGAGGAGGATCAGATCTTAGATTCCCGCATCATGAAAATGAAATAGCGCAAAGTTGCAGTTTAGGAAAGAAAAATCAAAAGCCTGATAAATTTGCTAAATACTGGTTCCATAACGGTTTTGTTATAGTAAATGGGGAGAAAATGTCGAAGTCGCTTAAAAACATTGTACTAGTCCATAATTTAACAAAGAAATTTTCTGGGTCTGCGATTAGATTCGCTTTGTTATCGAGTCATTACAGACAACCTTTAAACTGGACGGAAAAAACACTACATCAAGCAAAAACAAATGTAGAAAAATTTGAAAAATTTTTTAACAGTAATCCAAAATTTTATGGAAACAATGATGAACTTTCTGAGTTTACGGTAGAGTTCAGAAAATCAATATTAGATGATTTGAATACTCCAAGGGCATTTGGAATATTAAATACTCTTCTTAAAAAAACAAAAGATAATAAATCAAATTCAAGTAAAATTATGATGGCCAATTTGGAAATAGCCCAAAAGTTTTTAGGTTTATTTTTTTCAAATGATAAATCAAGTATTTTAAATAAAAAGGGAGTTGAAAATATAGAAAAATTAATTGCGCAAAGACAAGTTGAAAGATCTAAGAAAAATTTTAAAAAAGCAGATGAAATTAGAGAATATTTGGAGAAAATAGGAATAGGAATAGAGGATGCTGAAAATAAGACAAAGTGGTTCGAAATTTAATAGAATGATAACTAAGTTTTTTATTTATTTTATAAGGTTTTACAGATTATTCTTATCTCCACTAATAGGACGGAACTGTAGATTTACTCCAACTTGTTCGGAATATGCTATCAAAGCGCTAACTGAATTCGGGGTAGTTCATGGACTCTATTTAACTATTAAAAGGATATTAAAATGTAATCCATTTTTTAAACCAGGTTTTGATCCTGTACCCGAGAAAGAAAATAAAAGTAAAGATTAAAAAACTCAATCCCATCATCTACCTTAAAGAAATACGTTCTTTGAGAAAGTCAGTGTTATATCCTAAACTTCCAAAACTATTCTGTTTTTACACAGAGGATATGAATAAAAGTACTTTTCATTATGGTTTATTCATTGAACGGGAATTAGTGAGTTCACTTACATTTGTAAAAAAAGACTATTGTTATGACAAAAATCTCCATGCCTATCAACTAAGAGGTATGGTAACTAGGTCGAAGTATCAAAATAATAAATTCGGTGGAAGACTTTTATTAGAATCTATCAAAGATTTAAGAAAATTTACAAACACCACAATTATTTGGTGTAATGCAAGAGATAATACATATGATTTTTATTATAAAAACTATTTTAGGAGAAAAGGAGGATATTTTTATATCAACAGTATAGGCTTACATTATTCCATGTTTTTTGATTGTAGACATTTTAAAAAAGAGATCTAAGATAATTAAATGAAAAAATATCTATTAAATGTTTTTGGAAACCAACTTCAAACATGTTCATTGAAACCCCTTACGGGATTTTTTAGAGACGGTTGCTGTACAGGCTGTGATCAAGATCGTGGACAACATTATGTTTGCGCTTTAATGTCTGACAGTTTTCTGAACTTTTCATTAAATAAAGGTAACGACCTAATTACTCCTAAACCAGAATTTAATTTTCCTGGATTAAAAAAAGGTGATAAATGGTGTGTATGTGTAGACAGGTGGAGCGAAGCATTAAAATTCTCTAAAGCTCCAAAAATAATTCTTGAATCAACAAATAAAGAAGTTTTAAAAAAAATAAATATTGAAATTTTAAAAAAATTCGCATTAGATATTAATTAAATTATGTCTAATTTACTTATTATTTCGTCAACAAAAAATTCTAATTATAAGCTTTCTCTAGAAATAATGAGCTTTTTCAAAACTTTGCAATATGTTGATGTGAAAGTAGTTTCTTTGGAAGAATTTAACCTTCCACTTTATACACCAACATTAGAGAATAAGTTCAAAGAGAAAAATTCTTTTCCAGAATCGATAAATGAAATTAAAAATATTTTGAAAGATTGCACTTCAATAATATGGTGTAGTCCTGAATACAATGGTGGAATTTCACCAATTGTTACTAACACAATAGCTTGGATTAGTAGAGCGACAGAAGACTGGAGAGAAGCATTCAATAATAAAGATATCCTTATATGTTCATCATCAGGTGGTAATGGTAGAAACTTTGTTAGAGGATTTAGGATTCAACTGGAATATTTAGGAGCAAAAGTTATGGAATCCTCAATCATTAAAACAAAAAAAGATGAATTTGATGAAGGAAACTTTAGAAAAATATTATCTGACTTTTATACGGTGATTAAAGATTAAAATTTGTATTTATTTTGTCGTTAATAAACATGCAAGCTTGCTTTCCATTAACTACAAAAGGGGTGTTTTACAACACCCCTTTTTTTTTAAAACATTTTCTATTATAAATTAGTTAGATATTACTTATGAAAAAAAAAAATTTATTTTTATCCTTTATTAACGGAGAATGGGTTGAAGGCGATTCTAAAATACCAATAAAGAATCCCTGCACTGGTGAATCACTTGGATTTTTGTCTGATGTTGGTGCAATCGGAGCAACTAATGCAATCGAGGTAGCTCATAATGCATTTAAAATTTGGAGTGAAACAACTGCAGAAGAAAGAGGTGTTATTCTAAAAAAATGGTACCAGTTGATATTAAAGAATAAAAATTTGATTGCAGAAACAATCACCAAAGAGTCTGGTAAACCATTAAGAGAATCATTAGTTGAGGTTCAATATGGTGCAAGTTTTATTCAGTGGTTTGCCGAGCAAGCCACAAGAACATCAGGTAATCTCTTACAATCTCCTGAAAAAAATAAAAGATTAATGGTTCTAAAGCAACCAATTGGAGTTGTCTCAGCAATAACACCATGGAATTTCCCAATTGCGATGGCAACCAGAAAAACAGGGGCTGCGATTGCTGCGGGTTGTACAGTTGTACTAAAACCGTCGGAATTAACTCCTATAACAGCGTTAATGTTTGCTGAGTTATCCATTAAAGCTGGTTTGCCAAGTGGAGTATTGAATGTAATAAATGGAAAACCTGAGGAAATCGGAAAGATTATGTCAACTCACAAATTTATAAGAAAAATAACTTTTACCGGTTCCACAAGAATTGGTAAATACTTGATGAGACAGGCATCAAAATCAGTAAAGAGTATATCTTTGGAACTAGGTGGAAATGCACCTTTCATTGTTTTTGAAGATAGCGACATAGATGCAGCTATCAATGGATTAGTTGATAGTAAGTTCAGAAATGCCGGACAAACCTGTATATCTGCTAATAGAGTTTTTCTTCATAAAAAAATCAGTGAAGAGTTTTTAAGTAAATTAATAAAAAAAATCAAGTTACTTAAAGTAGGAAATGGACTTAAAAATGTGGACCTAGGACCTTTGATTTCTGAGATTGCAGTACAGAAAATTGAGTCACACATCAATGATGCATTGAAAAAAGGTGCAAAAATTTTAATCGGCGGTAAAAGACATAAAGCAGGAAGATTATTCTATGAACCAAGCGTAATTACTAAAGTTAAGAGAAATATGAAAATATTTAAAGAAGAAAACTTTGGTCCTATCGTTCCTATAACTAACTTTTCGTCAATAGATGAGGTTATTGATTTAGCTAATGATACGCAATATGGTTTGGCAGCATATTTTTATACAAAAAGTGCTTCACGAGTTTGGAAATTATCGAATGCATTGGAATATGGTATGTTTGGCATAAATAGCGGTAAAATTTCAACTTATTTAAATCCTTTTGGAGGGCTTAAAGAATCTGGACTTGGAAGGGAGGGTTCAGAAGAGGGGTTAGAACCTTTTTTGGAGAAAAAATTTGTATCATGGAGTATCTCATAAATGGACTTTGATTTATTTGTAATTGGTGGTGGGTCTGGGGGTGTGAGGCTTGCTAGATATGCATCAAATAAGGGATTGCGAGTAGGTCTTGCTGAAGCTCTCGATTTAGGTGGAACTTGTGTTAACAGAGGTTGTATACCAAAAAAAATATATTCTTTTGCAGCTCACTTTAGCTCAGAACAAAAAATAATGCAGTCATATGGTTGGAATATAAGAAAAAAGGATTTTTCTTGGAAGACATTAGTTAATAACAAAAAGAAAGAATTACGAAGACTTAATACCATTTACAAAGATCTCTTGTTATCTTCAGGGGTGAAAATTTTCAATAACTGGGCATCTTTTGATGGAAATGGAGAATTAATGATAGGTCAAAAAAAGAAAATTCAAGCAAGTAAAGTGGTAATTGCTACTGGTGGTAAACCCAAGACACTTGATATTGAGGGATCTAAATACTGCATAACTTCTGACGATGCTTTTGATTTAAAGAAATTACCAAAAAAAATTCTCATAATTGGTGCAGGTTACATAGCTATTGAATTTGCAAGTATTTTTAATGGCTTAGGAGTTGATACAACGTTATGCTTCAGAGGGAAAAGAATATTAAAATCTTTTGATAGTGAGGTTGCTAATTTCTTGCAAAATGAAATGTCAAAAAAAGGAATTAAATTTCTATCGAAAGATACTCCAAAAAAAGTTACAAAAAATCGTGGTTCTTTAAGAGTTGATTTCAAAACTCAAAGCAGAAAAACTTTTGACCAAGTCATGTTTGCTACAGGGAGAACTCCACTGATTGAGAATCTGGGATTAGAAAATTTGAAGATAGATACAAACAAAAATGGATCGATAATGGTTAATAATTATTTTCAAACTAGCAATCACAATATATTTGCTATAGGAGATATTTTAGAAAGAGTTCAATTAACTCCAGTCGCAATTAACGAGGCAATGTTTTTAGTTGATTATTTGATTTCAAAAAAGAAAAAAAAATTCTCTTATGAAAATATTCCTACAGCTGTTTTTTCCGATCCTAACCTAAGTTCCATTGGTTTGACAGAGGAACAAGCAAAAATTAAATATAAAAAAATAACAGTTTTTAGAAGTGAATTCAGATCTCTTAAGCTCTCGATGACGAAGCTTAAAGAAAAAATTTTTATAAAACTTATTGTAGATTATGCTAGTGATAAGGTGGTTGGGCTTCATTATGTTGGTCCTGAAGCGGCGGAAATTCTTCAGGGTTTTTCAGTCGCTATTGTAAATGGACTTAAAAAAAAAGATTTTGATAAAACGATTGGTATACACCCATCAACAGCAGAAGAAATTGTTACGCTTAAATAATAATTAAGAATAATGAAATTGAAATTTAGAGACAATCAATATAGTTTTATAAATTATGAGTAAAAATAAATTAAACTGGCTCCCAAACAGTTGGTGGAAAAAAAAAGCATTGCATCAACCTATCTATAAAGATGAAAAAAAATTAAATAAGATTACCAAAAAGTTATCTAAATTTCCTCCGTTAGTATTCGCGGGTGAAGTCAGGCAACTTAAAAGTCAGTTATCTAAATGCGTTAATGGAGAGGGCTTTTTACTTCAAGCAGGGGATTGTGCTGAGAGCTTTGCAGAATTTCATCCAGATAATATAAGAGATACATTCAGAGTTATAATGCAAATGTCTGTTCTTCTTACATTTGCTTCTGGTGTGCCGGTTGTTAAAGTCGGGCGGCTTGCGGGACAATTCGCTAAGCCTAGATCTTCTCCTTCCGAAAGTAAGGGGGGTATTGAACTACCAAGTTATCTTGGTGATATGATTAATTCGATAACTTTTAAAGAAAAAGATAGGGATCCAAATCCTGATAGAATGGTAGATGCTTATTTTCAATCGGCGTCTACACAAAATTTATTAAGAGCGTTTGCTAGTGGTGGTTACGCTGATCTTTCTTATGTCCAAAACTGGAATCTTGATTTTGTAAAAAATAGCACTCAAGGCTCTGCTTACAAAAAAATTGCAGATAGAATTTCAGAAAGCTTAAATTTTATGAATGCTTTCGGAATCAATAGTAAGACCTCAAAACAAATATTTGAAACAGATTTTTTTATATCTCACGAAGCACTTTTACTTCCGTATGAAACATGTTTTGCTAGAATAGATAGCACCACTGGTGATTGGTATGATGTATCAGCACACATGTTATGGATTGGAGATAGAACAAGACAAATTGATGGTGCACATGTTGAGTTTTGTAGGGGTATTAGCAATCCAATTGGTATTAAGATTGGTCCATCGATTGAATTAGAGAAATTACCTGAATTGATTGAAAAAATTAACCCAGAGAATGAATTAGGAAAAGTTGTTTTGATTGTTAGGATGGGAGAAACAGAAATAAAAAAAAAATTTCCATCAATACTTAAAAGTATTACTAATAAAGGATTAAATGTTGTTTGGTCCTCAGATCCAATGCACGGCAATACTGAAAAAAGCACAAGTTCCTATAAAACTAGGAAGTTTAAAAAAATTCTTAATGAAGTGAGATCGTTTTTTGAAATCCATGAATCGGAGGGGACTCATGCTGGAGGAATTCATTTAGAAATGACAGGACAGAATGTAACAGAATGCACAGGGGGCATGCAAAAAATTACTGATAAAGATCTTAAGGCAAGATATCATACACATTGCGATCCAAGATTAAATGCCAACCAATCTATTGAATTGGCCTTTCTATTAGCTTCCTCTCTCAAAAAATTTTAAAGGATTTAAAAATTTGTCTATAAATTTTTTTTTAGCTCAATTGGAAACTTATGTAGGAAATTTAGAAAAAAATTACTCTAAATTAGAGAAATCTTATTTACAGGCTGAAAATAATGCATCTGACTTTTTCTTAACAACTGAATTAGCTTTATCAGGGTATTCACCAAAAGATCTTCTTTTAAAAGATGATTTTAAAGACAAAATTTGCTTGTATATTGAAAAGTTTAAAAAACTTACCAATAAGAAAAAATGTATTTTAGGGCTTGGTACACCCTATTATTTTAAAAAAGAAATATTCAATTCTTTTTTAATAATTGAAAATAATAAAATTTTAAAAAGAATAGATAAGTCTATTTTACCAAATTTTGGTGTATTTGATGAAAAAAGATATTTCAAAAGTCATATGAACAATAGCAAAATATTTAAATTTAAAAATAAAAAGATTTTATTTCTTATCTGTGAAGATTTTTGGAACGATAATTATTTAAAAGAAATAGCCGACAAGGATCCAAATTTTATTGTGGTAATAAATGCATCTCCTTATGAAAAAAATAAGTCTCAAAAAAGAATCTTAAGAGCAAAAAAAATTGTTAATTTATTTTCAGTCCCAATAATTTATTTGAATACTGTTGGAACGCAAGATGACTTGATATTTGATGGTGGTTCCTTCTTTTTAAGTCCTGACTCAAAGATCTTAAACAATGTTGAATTCTTTAAAGAAAAAAACATTAAACTCTACTATCCTACTAGTCAAAATCAAAAGAGATTTAAACAATTCAAGAAAAATTTGGTTCATGAAACATATGAAGCACTGGTATTTAGCTTGCGAGGATACTTAAAAAAGAATAATTTCAAATCAGTAATTCTAGGCGTTTCTGGAGGTATTGACTCTGCGCTTGTTGCAACAATTGCTTGTGATGCGATTGGACCTCAAAGGGTTTCAGGGTTTATGTTACCATCTAAATATACTAGCAAAAATAGTTTAAAAGATTCATCAAGCCTGGCAAAGTCACTTGGTTTTAAAATTACCTCTATTGAAATAGAACGACTAAAACTTTTATATCTTAAAAATTTAAAAAAATTATTTAAAGATTTACCTCTGGATATTACAGAAGAAAATCTCCAATCACGGATTAGAGGAAATATATTAATGGCAATCTCGAATAAATTTAAATCACTTTTATTGGCCACTGGAAACAAATCAGAACTTGCAGTCGGTTATTCAACTTTATACGGTGATATGTGTGGTGGCTTTTCACCAATTAAAGATATTTACAAAACACAAGTTTTTGAGTTATCCAAATGGAGAAATTCAAAGTTCATTGATTCATCAAAATTAAAGAAAACATCAGTTATACCTATTAATATTATTTTAAAAGAACCAACTGCGGAACTTAAAGAAGATCAAAAGGATTCTGATTCATTGCCACCTTACGAATTATTGGATAAAGTCTTATATTTTCTAATTGAAAAAAATAAAAGTAAAAAAGAAATTATAAAACTTGGATATAAAAAAAAAATAATTGAGAAAGTTTGGAAAATGGTAAAAAATTCTGAATTTAAAAGATATCAAAGTTCTTTAGGCCCTAAGTTGTCTGAGATGTGTTTTGATAACGATAGAAGGTTTCCAATAATAAATAATTTTAAAATCTAGTATTGTGCTTAGATTTGCTCCAAGTCCTACAGGTTTTATTCACGTTGGAAATGCAAGGATTGCAATTCTAAACTATATTTTCTCAAAAAAAAATAATCTGGACTTTTTTCTGAGAATTGATGATACAGATTTAGATCGTTCTAAAGAGGAATTTAAAAAAGCGATTTATAATGATCTTGAATGGATTGGAATCTCTTATAAATTTAGAGTTTCGCAAAGCTCTAGACTAAAACTATATAATGATATTGCAGATAAACTTAAAAATAAAGGTCTAATTTATCCATGTTATGAAACTCCTGATGAATTAAATCTTAAACGAAAAATGCTTTTAAGGTCAGGAATGCCTCCCATATATGATCGGTCCTCTCTTAAATTAAGTGATAAAGAAAAAGCGAATTATGAAAAGGAGGGGAGAACCCCTCACTGGCGTTTTAAACTCAGTGCGGAAAAAATTAACTGGGATGATTTAATACATGATAAAATTACTTTTGATAAACTATCAATTTCCGATCCTGTCGTAATAAGATCTGATAAAACTCCATTATTTACTCTAACCTCTGTAATTGATGACGCTGAATTTGGGGTAACCCATATATTAAGAGGTGATGATCATATAACTAATACTGCAGCACAAATTCAACTTTTTCATCAAATCGGTTGCAAATCTATTCCTATTTTTGGACATCTTCCGCTTGTTAAGAGTATTAATGGAGAAAGTTTATCTAAAAGAAAAGATTCATTATCATTAAAGAATCTGAGAGAAAATGGAATTCAAGGAATTTCCTTGTTTAACATGCTATCAAAAATAGGAACAAGCAATTCTTTGGAATCTATTGAAAGCAAGGAGAAATTAATTGAAGGATTTAGTCCTCAAACTTTATCGAAAAGTTCGATATATTTTGATTATAATGACCTTTTAAGAATCAATTCTAAGTATCTTTCAACTTTAAATTTTCTGGAAATAAGCAGGCTTATAAAAGCTAATATTTCTGAACCAGAATGGGAAACTATTAAACCTAATATTAAAAATTTAAAAGATATTCAAGATTGGATAAATATTTTAAATACGAGTTTTCAAATTATCGAAGATAAGTCTAATGAAAAATTAATTAAAGAATCCATCATTCTGCTCCCAAATGATTTCTCTTCAAAAACATGGATGAAATGGTGTAAAAGAATATCAAAAAAAACTGGCATAAAAGGTAAAAAACTATATATGACTTTGAGACGAAAAATCACTGGATTAGAATCAGGTCCGGAGATGAATATGATAATTTCTTTGTTAGGTAGAAAAGAGGTTTTAAGGAGATTACAATAAAATTATGCAGAAAAAAGAATTAAAAATTTACGATAGCACCCTTCGTGATGGAGCTCAAACACACGGAGTTGCATTTGGAATTAATGATAAAATAAGAATTGCAGAAATTTTAGATGACTTTGGTGTGGATTATATCGAAGCAGGGTGGCCTGGAGCAAACCCAACGGATGATGAGTTTTTCAAAAGACTACCCAAGACCTATAATTCAAAACTGGTAGCATTTGGAATGACAAGAAGACCAACCAAAACGTCTAAGACAGATAAAGGTTTTCAAGCAATCTTAAATTCAGGGGTTTCAACAGCTTGCATTGTTGGAAAGACATGGGACTTTCATGTCTTAAATGCTTTAAAAACTACATTAAATAAAAATATTTCAATGATTGCCGACTCAATAAAATATTCGTCTTCTCGTCTTGATGAAGTTATGTTTGATGCAGAGCATTTTTTTGATGGTTATAAATTTAATTCAAAATATGCTTTAGAGTCAATTGCAACTGCATATGAAAGTGGTGCAAATTACATTGTTCTGTGTGATACAAACGGAGGAACTCTACCTTTTGAGCTAGAAAAGATTATTAAAGATGTAAAGAAGATTATTCCTCAAAATAAAATCGGCGTACATTTTCATAACGATTCAGATGTGGCGACGGCTAATGCTCTCGAGGCAATAAGATTGGGTGTAACTCAAATCCAAGGAACATTTAATGGTTTAGGTGAAAGATGCGGAAATGTTAATTTGATTAATGTTATATCAAATGCTTGTATAAAATTAAAATATTCAATGAAACTACAAAAAAATTTAAGAAAAATAACCTATGTAAGTAGATTTATTGACGAAATATTAAATAGAAATTCTGGAGGAAACTTACCTTTCGTTGGATCATCAGCATTTGCTCATAAGGGTGGTCTTCATATTTCCGCGGTTGAAAAAAATCCAAAATCATATGAACATATAAATCCCTCTAAAGTTGGAAATAAAAGAAAACTTGTCGTTTCAAATCAATCCGGGAAATCGAATATTGTCAATCAATTAAAAACAAAAAAAATAAAATTTGATGATAAAAGTTCTGAACTTGCTGACTTTGTTAAAATAACAAAAAAACAAGAATTTCTAGGGTATGCATATGATGGTGCAGAAGCAAGTTTTGAATTATTGGCTCTTAGAAAGTTTAATAAAATAAAAGAGTTTTATGAATTAGTAAGTTTTAAAGTTTTTGACGAAAAAAGATTTAATGAAAATAAAAATTTGTTCACTACTATTTCAGAAGCAAAAATAAATATACTCGTAAAAAATAAAAATTACTCAAGTACTGCAAAGGGTAATGGTCCAATTCATGCATTGGATAATGCACTTCGTAAAACTCTCAAAGTTTCATATCCAAAAATTAAGGAATTAAATTTGTTAGATTATAAAGTCAGGATTTTAACACCACAGGATGGGACTGATGCACTTGTTCGTGTTAGAATTGAGTCTTCAAATAAAAAAAATAAATGGTCAACAATAGGCGTATCAAAGAATGTTATTGATGCTTCATTCATTGCACTCCACGATAGCATTACATACCATCTTCTAAAATCTTAAAAATTGTTTAAAATGATAAACAATCAACCTATTATCTTACTTAAAAATACACAAATACCAGAGAATCTTGGTTTTACTGCACGATCGATGTTGAATTGCGGCCTCTATAACCTAAGAGTAATTAGCCCCAAATTTAGTCTTGAAAACGAAAAAATTCTGCCGTTGTCTGCAGGTGCAACCAAAGTTATTAAAAATATCAAAATTTTTGAGTCTCTAGAGGAATCAATTGCCGATATAAATTTTTTAGTCGCATGTACTGCTAGAACAAGATCACTAAGAAAAACTGTATTAAATCCCCAAAAGTCAATTAAAGAAATTACTAGAAAAATTCTGGAAAACAATAGAGTGGGTATTTTGTTTGGAGCAGAACAATCTGGTCTATCAAATAACGATTTATCATTATGTAATCGAATCTTGACTATCAAAACAAATCCTAAATTTAAATCAATAAATCTATCGCATTCAGTTATTATAGTTTGTTATGAATGGTTAAGAAAAAATAAAAACAAAGAAAATATGAAGAGTAATATTTTAGCATCAAAAAAGGAATTAGAATTCTTTTATGATTCATTAGGAGATCTTCTTAAGCACAGTGGTTTTTTAAAAACAGAAGAAAGGGAAGAAAATATCTTACGCAAAATAAAAAATATTTTTTCCAGAGTAGATTTAGATAAGAATGAAATAGATATTCTTTTTGGTATTATGAAAAGTTTATTTGATGCAAATAATTCTAAATAGGTTTGACTTACCAAGTGAAATTTGTATATTTCACTTATGACTAGAATTTTGAAAGCTAAGTATAAAGTTGATAGAAGGTTAAGATGTAATTTGTGGGGTAGGCCCAAAAGCCCTTTTAATAAACGGGAGTATCCTCCCGGACTAAATGGACAAAATAAAAAAAGAAAACCGTCTGATTTTGGTATACAGTTAATGGCAAAACAAAAACTAAAGTTTCATTATGGTTACATAACGGAGAAACAATTTCACAATCTGTATGTTAAAGCTACAAAGCTAAAGGGTGATACAAGTCAGAATCTTATCCAACTTTTAGAAAGAAGGCTAGACTCAGTTGTGTATAGAATGAAATTTGTATCCACGATATTTGCAGCGAGACAATTTGTTAGTCATGGTCATATTTTAGTTAATGGAAATAGAGTAAACATACCATCGTATTCTGTTAAAGATGAAGATATGATTGAACTGCGAGATAAAAGCAAAGAAATACCAATTGTTCTTGAATCCATCAGTTCTAATGAAAGAGATGTCCCGGAATATTTATCGGTAGATTTTGATAAAATGAAGGGTAAATTTATTAAAGGTCCAAAGTTAAATGATGTGCCATATCCAGTAATAATGGAACCAAACCTAGTAATCGAATATTATTCTAGATAAAAATCATTTTTTGATGGGTATCTCTGCCTTAATTGTAGCGAAAAATGAAGAAAAAAACTTAGATAACTGTTTGAAAAGGTTAACATTTGTTGAGCAGATTGTTGTTATAGTTGATGAATCAACTGACAATACCAAAAATATTGCATTAAATTACACTAAATTTGTTTATGAGGGTTCGTGGTCAAAGGAGGGCGAAAGACGCAACTTTGGTTTATCAAAGTGCCAAAATGAGTGGATTTTAGAAATTGATGCTGACGAAATAGTCGAAAAAGATTTAGCTAGAGAAATTATTGAGAAGGTTAGTTACGGTGATAAAGATTATTTCTATTTACCTCTACTAAATTATGTATGTAATATTCCCATAAAATATGGATGGATGGCATGTCTTGCACCAGATGGAAAATATTGTTTGTTTAGAAAAAGTAGTAAGGTTTGGAAAAAGGGAAGAGTTCATCCTGAGTATGAGATTAAAGGAAGAAAAGGCCCCAAATTGAAAAATTTTATCAATCACTATATGTCGAAAGACATATCGGATTTAATAATAAGATTTGATAGAAATACTACACTTAGCGCAATAGATTTAAATGAAAATAAAAAAAATCTAAAAAAGTTTTTTTCAAAAAGAAAAATTTTGTCTAGATTCATAAAATGCTTCATTGTGAGAAAAGGTTTTAAAAAACTCGGAATTGGTTTTCTGATTAGTTTTTTATCCGCAATTTACCCATTTGTTTCAGCAATAAAAGCCAAAAGCCTAGAAAAATAAAATTATTGAGAACTGTAATTAATATTTTTATCGGATAACATTTCTTGAAGTTCTCCATTTGATGCTAATTCATTGAGTATATCGCAACCACCTATAAATTCACTTTTTAAATAGACCTGAGGAATTGTAGGCCAATTTGAGAATTCTTTTATTCCTTGCCTTAATAAATCATTTTGCAGAACATCATAACTTTTATATTTAACATTTAGATGATTTAATAAACCAACAATATTAGCAGAAAATCCGCATTGAGGGAAATCTGGACTCCCTTTCATAAAAAGCACCACATCGCTAGATTTCACCATTTCTTGAATTTCATTTTTTATGTCATTTTTCATAACTATACCTCAATTTTTAAAGTTGTAAGTTTCAAAGCGTGTAAAGTAGTACCCATATGTTGACCAAGTGCGTCATATACTAGCTTGTGTTGCTCAACTCTATTTAAACTGTTAAAAGCTGAGGACCTTATGACAGCATGGTAATGGTTTTCATCACCTCTCAGATCCTTGATCTCAATAACTGCATCTGGAAACTTTTTTTTTAAGAGACCAGATAACATTTCAATTGACATGGGCATGTTAATTACAATATTTGAAAAAAAAATTTCTATTATAATTAATAAGCTCTTTATTAGAAATTTCAAATAGATTTTTTATTTTTAATTTTTGTCCAGAACAAGTACCTAAGAATAAACACTCAATGTTCTTTTTTTTTGCTTCCTTTTGTATAAATCTTTTATTTTTTGTAATTACAATATATCTAGATTGATCCTCACCGAAGAACCAATTTGTAGCCTTCAAACCCGATTTTTGTGGAATGTTTGATAAGATAATTCCAATATTATTTTTAATTATTAGCTCTGATAGGGCTATCATTACTCCACCTTCAGAAATATCATGAAGGCCAATAATTTCGTTTGAGTATTTGTTTATTAGTTCTTTTATAAATAAACCATTTTTCTTTTCCTCTTTAAGGTTTATTGATGGAGGAATGCCGTTTTCATAACCTAGGATATATTTTTGATAAGATGATAACTGAAGATGCCCCGTAGTTTTTCCTATTAGAAATATGAAACTTCCATCAACTAGTTTATTTAATTTTATTTTTTTAATATTGTTAATCAAACCAACTCCACCAATCACTGGTGTAGGATAAATAGACTTTCCTAATGTATCATTGTACAGTGAGACATTACCAGAAACAACAGGATAATTTAGGAACTCACAAGCATGTTTTATTCCTCTAATTGATTCTTTAATCTGATACATGATTTCTTTTTTTTCAGGGTTACCAAAATTTAAATTATTTGTAATTGCCATTGGACTAGAGCCTACAGTTATTAAATTTCTCCATGATTCCGCTACTGCTATTATTGCACCATTGTAAGGATCGGATTTGCAGTACACAGGGTTACAATCACTAGTTATTGCAATCGCTTTGGATGTATTATGAATTTTTACTACGGCCGCATCTGCTTCTTCTGGTCCGCAAATAGTGTCGCACATTACAGATTGATCATATTGGTTAAAAATCCAACTTTTTGAAGCAATATTTTCGTTTGAAAGTAATCTTTTCAATACAGATTTAAAATTTTGTTTTTTTACTTCGACCTTTATGGACTTGGATCTAAATCCCTCAAAACTCGGTCTATCATATTCAGGAGAATTATCAACTACATCATTTATAGACAGATCACATTCAAGTTTACCATTATGAAAAATTTTCATTCTATTATCATTAGTTAACTTTCCAATTTCAACAGATTCTAATTCCCATTTATCAAATATTTTTTTTACAGTTTTAAGATGACTAGGCTTTATGATCATCAACATTCTCTCTTGTGTTTCTGATAACATTATTTCAAACGGTTTCATGCCAGACTCTCTTGTTGGGACTTTTTCAAGATAAAGGTTTATTCCTTTATTTCCTTTTGAAGCCATTTCAAAAGATGATGAGGTTAAACCTGCGGCACCCATATCTTGGATTGCAACCAAAGCCTTTGTATTCATTAATTCCAGACAAGCTTCTAGTAAAAGTTTTTCGGTAAATGGGTCTCCAACTTGAACTTGAGGTCTCTGTTTTTCAGAGTCTTTACTAAATTCTGATGAAGCCATTGTGGCCCCATGTATTCCATCACGACCAGTTTTTGCTCCAACATAAATTATTGGATAATTTTTTCCTTTAGCGACGGAATAGAAAATCTTATTTTTTTTTACGAGTCCAACGCACATTGCATTCACAAGAATATTTGAATTATAACACTCATGAAAATAACATTCTCCTCCAACTGTTGGAATGCCAACGCAGTTACCGTAATCACCAACTCCAGCAACTACACCATTAAGCAAATATTTTGTTTTTTTATTCTTAACACTACCAAATCTTAAAGAATTAAGATTAGCTATCGGCCTAGCACCCATGGTGAATATATCTCTCATAATACCTCCTACGCCTGTTGCTGCACCTTGATATGGTTCAATGAACGATGGGTGATTATGACTTTCCATTTTAAAAACTAGAGCATCATTATTTCCTATATCAATAATTCCTGCATTTTCGCCAGGACCGCATATTACCCATGGTGCTTTTGTAGGAAGCATTTTGAGCCACTTCTTTGTTGACTTATATGAGCAATGTTCACTCCACATCACTGAAAAGATACTTATTTCAATAAGATTTGGTAATCTCCCTAAGATTTCAACAATCCTATCAAATTCAACTAAACTTAGATTAAAGTTTTCGGCTTCATTTTTTTTAAATATTTTCATAAAAAATCTCTTAAACTTTTAAAAAACAGGCTTCCATCTTTTAAATTTCTAGGACCTACTGCTCTTTCAGGATGCGGCATTAGGCCAATAACATTTTTCTTAGTATTTGTGACGCCTGCTATATTTAGTAATGAACCGTTTGGGTTGTTTTTGATATCTACATTCCCTTCTCCACTGCAATATCTGAAAACGATTTGATTATTTTTCTCTATATTCTCAAGTTGGTTCATTTCAATGAAATAGTTTCCCTGAGAATGCGCAATCGGAAAATTAATAATCTGGTCTTTCTTGTACATTTTGGTGAAGGGAGTTTTATTATTAACCTTTAATTTCACAACTTTACAGAGAAACTTTGGTACTACATTTTTTAATAAAACTCCTGGCAGCAAACCACATTCAGTTAAAATTTGGAAACCATTACATATACCTACAATTGGAACACCTTTTTTAGAATATCTAATTACTTCATTGATGGCTGGAGAACGTGAAGCAAGACTACCCGCTCTTAGATGGTCTCCGAAAGAAAAGCCGCCCGGTATTAGAAGTATTTTTGTATTTTTTATATGAGTTGTTTTATGCCAAACAAATTCAACTTTTGTTTTTACAACTTTCTCTATAGCAACTTTCAAATCCCTATCGCAATTAGATCCTGGAAATACAATAATTGAGATCATTTGCGCTTTTAATTAATTTTTATTATTTTAAATTCTTCAATTATTGGATTTGAGAGAATTTTTTTACTTAAATCATTAATTTCTTTATCAGTATCCTTCATTAATTCAATATCAAAGAATTTTCCTCTAGACAAACTGGAGATATTTTTAAAGCCAGCTGAAAAAACTGTTTTTTTTATCGCTTCTGCTTCGGGATCAAGAATTCCCTCCTTAAAATAAACATATACTCTATATTTCATTTTTTAAAACCTTCTTAAATTCATTTTCTGATAGGACTCCGAGTCTAAAAGCAACTTCTTTGTAAGCTTTATCAACATCTCCGAGATCTTCCCTGAATCTATCCTTATCCATTTTTTTATTACTTTGTAAATCCCACAATCTACAATTATCGGGACTAATTTCATCACCTAACATTATGAGTGAATTATCTTCGGACCAATATCTTCCGAATTCTAATTTAAAATCTACTAGTCTAATTTTTGAAGACAAAAAATACCCACATAGAAAATCATTTATTCTTAATGAAAGTGTAATGATATCCTCAATTTCCTCACTAGTGGCCCATCTAAAGTTTGCTATATGTTCTTCAGATATCAATGGGTCATTAAGTTTGTCATCTTTTAGAAAAAACTCGATCAATGGTTTGTCTAAAACTCTTCCTTCTTTAATACCTAATCTCTTAGTTAAAGATCCGGCTGCTATATTTCTAATTACAACTTCAACGGGAATAATTTCAAGTTTATGAATTAGTTGCTCTCTCATATTTATTCTTTTTATAAAATGGTTAGGAATATTTAGGTCTGATAACTTGCTCATGATAAGCTCTGAGATAAAATTATTTAAGATACCTTTACCAGGAATGATGGTTTTTTTTTTATTATTGAATGCTGTAGCATCATCCTTAAAATGTTGAATAAGTAAATCTGGTTTATCGCATTTAAAAATTTTTTTTGCTTTTCCTTCATAGATTTTTGTTTTCTTCATATTCAACCTAAAACGTTTTTGTAAATTTTATCTATATGTTTATAGTGATATTCAATATCGAAAATATTTTTTATATGATCATTGCTCAAAAATCTTGCTACTTCAACATCTTGTTCTAGCAAATCCTTAAAACTACAATTATTATTCCATGCACTCATTGCAATTCTTTGAACAAGTTTATAGGATTGCTCTCTTGAAAGTCCTTTTCCAACTAATTCAAGCATAACTCTTTGTGAATTGTATAGACAATTTGTTTTCTCAAGATTGGTAATCATTTTTTTTTTATTAATCACCATATTTTTAATTATATTTTTTAATCTATTTATTGAGAAATCTATAAGAATAAGGATATCAGGACATAAAATTCTTTCCACAGATGAATGAGAAATGTCTCTTTCGTGCCATAGTGTAATATTTTCAAGAAATGGTATGACCGATGCTCTTATTACTCTTGATAGACCAGTTAGATTCTCACTTAGTACAGGATTTCTTTTATGCGGCATTGCTGAGGAACCTTTTTGATTTTTATCAAAATATTCTTCAATTTCTCCAACCTCACTTCTTTGAAGATGACGAATCTCAGTTGCTAGGTTTTCTATAGAGCTTGCTAATATTGCAATAGTCGAAAAAAAATTGGCATGCCTGTCTCTGGGAATTATTTGTGTTGAAACAGATTCTTTTCCCAAATTGAGCTTTTTTGTAACATATTTTTCAACAAATGGATCTATGTTAGCGAAGGTTCCTATTGCACCGGATATTGCACCAAAACATACATCTTTTTCAGCCTGTTGAAATCTGTAAAAGCATCTTTGAAACTCACAGTATTTTCCCAACATCTTTAATCCAAATGTGGTGGGTTCAGCATAAATTCCATGACTTCTACCAATACATTTAGTTTTCTTATGAAGAATAGATTGTTTTTTTAAAACACTGATTAGTGCCCTGAATTCTTTTTTTATTACTACACATGATTGTTTTATTTGCACTGCCAAGCACGTATCTAAGATATCTGATGATGTTAATCCTAAATGTATGTATCTTGAGTCAGGTCCAATGTTTTCCGACAAATTAGTTAAAAAAGCAATCACATCATGTTTAACTTCTTTTTCTATTTTATCAATTCTATCTATTTGAAAATTTGCTTTCTTTTTTATATTTAACAGAGATTTTAAGGGAATATTTCCAAGCTTCTGATGAGCTTCGCATGCTAGTATTTCTATTTGCAACCATATTTGAAATTTATTTTGTGGTTGCCAAATTTCTTGTAAGGATTTTCTTGAATATCTTGGTATCATGTCATTATTTATAGGGAGGATAATGAAGATTTTTAGGAGACAGAGTGAAAATTTCACAACTGTCTTTTGTAATTCCTATTGTATGTTCAAATTGCGCCGATAAAGATTTATCTGAAGTAACAGCCGTCCAACCATCCTCTAAAACTTTTACGCTATATCCTCCTACATTTATCATCGGTTCGATTGTGAAGAACATACCTTCTTTTAAAACATCACCTTCATCCGGATTTCCAAAGTGAAGTATACTTGGTTGATCATGAAAAACTCTACCTAAGCCATGACCACAAAAATCTCTTACAACTGAATAGTTTTTGGATTCAGCGTAACTTTGAATAGCATGACCGATATCGCCTGTTGTATTGCCAGGTTTGGCTTTTTCAATTCCTCTCATCATTGCTTCATAAGTTACATCCACCAGCTTTTTAGCCTTTACTCCTACTTCACCAACATAAAACATCCTGCTAGTGTCTCCATGCCAACCTCTGAGTATAGGAGTAACATCGATGTTGAGTATATCCCCCTCACGTAGAATTTTTTTTCCTGGAATACCATGACAAACAACATGATTTACAGATGTACATATTGATTTTGGGAATCCTTTGTAATTTAAGGGGGCAGGTTGACTACCATTCTCAATCTGAAATTTATGACATAGTTTATTTATTTCTTCTGTAGAGATTCCCGGTTCTATAAAATTTGTAATATAGTCCAGGCATGAGGCGGCCAATTTTCCTGCTTCACGCATTCCTTTGTATGAGTTTTGTTTATGTATTTTAATTTGGGTTAAATTTTCTTCCATATGTGAAATTTATTCCGAATAGAATATATTTATATATTAATTTAATTTGGTGTGATAGTAAATCTTAATGATATTAAAAAGAAAAAATTCTGGTATCATTATTATTGGTGATGAAATTTTATCTGGAAAGACCCAAGATACGAATTCAAGATTTCTTTCAAAAGAGCTCGGCAAAAGAGGAGTTGATGTTAAAGAAATTACAGTAATATCTGATTTAGAGGTTGAAATTATTAACAAGGTGAAGCTTTATTCAAAAAACTATGATTATGTATTTACAACTGGTGGTATTGGTCCTACTCATGATGATATAACTGCGTATGCTATTTCTCGAGCGTTTAATGTAAAATATGAACAAAATAAAGATGCAGTAAGAATTTTAAAAAAACACTACATAAAGAAAGAACTTACAGAGTCTCGATTAAAAATGTCATATATGCCATCTGGATCTACATTAATATATAATCCTGTAAGTGCGGCACCGGGGTTTATAATTAAAAATGTGCATGTTTTTCCAGGCGTTCCTATGATACTTAAGCCAATGGCAAAAGAATTTCTGGGAAGTTTTTTGAAAATAAATATTCTTCCTCAAGTAAGAATCTCTACAAAACTTTCCGAGGGTATAATTGGGCAATTCATTGGGGAAGTTCAAAAAAGTAATAAGGAAATATCTATCGGAAGCTATCCCTACTTCAAAAGTGAAAACTTTGGTGTAAGTCTTATAATAAAAGGCGAAAATAGAATAAAATTAGATAAAGTCAGTAAAATGATTTATGAGTATTTAAAAAGTAAATCGGGAAATCCTAAATATTTTTGAATCTTTCTTTTACAAATTCATTGCTTGCTTCTAAAGTTTTTGACTCAACCCATTTTGGTCTTCTTTTTAACCATTTACTAAATTCTTCATGAAAGATTCGTCTAATTAAAAGATTAAATGGATTAGTTTCTTTTTTTTCAATTTTACTCTTAGAAAAGTCTATCGTACTCCAGTCTGAGTAAGTATCTTTTTTTTTTATATTTTTTTTTGACTTTTCAGCTTGATTAACTACTTTAGAATTAAGAAGATTCTCGCCGTTATTGCGGTAAGAGATTTGTGCTTTTTGGGCCTCATTAACTAGCAAATATATTGATTCTAGAATCTCTTCGTTTGTTCTGTTTTTATTCATCCTTGATACTTTATTATAAACTAATTTATGATAATATTAAATTTTAAATTAAATTAAATACCATAATTAAATGCAATTCGAATACATACCGTTTTTTTTATATTTCATATTTTTAATATTCTTTATTGCAAAATTTACCAACCCTACAACGTTACACAAAAAAATTAATAAAAGCAAAACCTCAGAACCTATCATATTTAATCAAGATATTAATCCTTTTCTTCTAGATGCGGAAAAAAAATTAATAGCTTTAAAAGAACTTTTTTTTCAGGAACTTATTTCAGAGAAAGTATATTTGGACAAAACTAATAAAATTGCAGGAATTGTTGGTAGAGTCATAAAAAATGATATTTTTGAATTTGCCCAGAAAAAAAATAATGAAATTGTTACAGATTTAAAAAATGAGTTGTTTAGCAAATTTGAAAAAGATAAAAAGTTTAATATTCAAGAGGCTAATATTGACGAGCTTTTGATCTCGATTGACAAAAAGCTTGAAAAAAAGTCATAGTTTATGAGTATGAGTAAAAAAAATCAAGAATTGGTTAATGAAGTAAAAAAGCACATTAATATGATTAATGAGGCAAAAAATAATCTGAAGATAAATGAATCTAAACTAAACAACGATAGTGCCGATAAATTAAAGAAGCACATAGAATTAGACACTAATGTAATCAGAGAAATGGTTAAATCATGGATAAAAATCAATGGTAAATCTTTAGCTTCTAGTATTATTGAGGACTTAGTCAGGGAAACCTTTAATAAAAATAAGCCATAAAATTATCCTTGGATAAAAATCAATGGAGAGTCAGTGGCACTGATAATTATCCAAGAAACTGGTTATCAAATTAAATATATTGCAATATAAGTTATAGTCTTAAAATTTAGCAACTGCATTAATGTAAGCTGTTAAAGGTGCACCTGCTCGCGCACCTGCAGGGTGTCTGGTTGCAACATATTCTAAATCTGTAGCATTATTAACTCCAACTCTTACACTGTAATTATCGTTAAACTCATATCCGCCATACAAATTTAGCAGTAAATATTCATCAATAGCACCTGCTCTAGCATTAGGAGAACCACTAAACTCTTCTGTTTCAGTTTCAGTAGCTGTTCCATATGTTTTAGATTGATAAGTCATGTTAATACCAAGATCCAATTTATTTAGTTCATAATCTGCACCAAATGATAAGCGATGTTCGGGTATATAAGGTACATTTGATCCATCCATACCTCCTGCAAACAAAGATGCTTTACTATCCGAGGCACTAGCCGCTCCATCTAGATTAGCATTGGTAAATGTGTAATTTATATAAAAAGATATGTCACCCTTTGGTAATAAATCAGGATCATAATTAGCGGAAAATTCAAAACCTTTGGTTACAACATTACCTGCATTGTCTGGCGTTGAATCAGAATTTGTATTGTTAATAACAATTAAGTCTTCAAAGTATGAGTGAAAAGCTACACCAGTTATAGCTAGCTTTGAGTCGACATATCTAATTCCGAACTCTTTTGCTAAACTAGTTTCTTTTTCAACGGGAGTTCCGTCATCTCTCACTGTTCCTGGAGAAGCTACGTTAAAACCCTTGTAAGCTCCAAAAAATGCTTGCCAGTTATCATCATGATTATAGAGAATCCCCCCCCCTGGGGCCCACATATAAATTTTCTCTTTAGTGTTACTAGTAGAACCCTGAGCCGCCACTTTATCTCTGTAATGCATTTCCATATATTCAAATCTACCACCAAGAGATAATACAAATTTATCAAATGAAGCTTTTTCTTCTACATAAAAAGCATGACCTTTTGTTGTTTCTTTTCTATCATCAGATTGGGTTACACCGTCGGCGTGATGAGTAACTGCTCCTCCAACTGCTTGTTGAAAATTATGCTTTTGTTGATCCCTGTGGTGATAGTCATAATGATACTTATATCCTACTTTGAGATCGTGACTAATCGAACGTCCTAGTAAGTCTGTATTGAAATCAAAATCTGTTTCATTCATTATACCGTAGGCTCCATATTGTCTGTCATTACCTTTATATCTAAGTTGACCTGCAGTTTCACCTTTTGCGATACTTAGAGCCTCTATATTATTTGCGAAAACAGTTGCACCATTTCCTGCGTTTTGTAGCGCATTAAATGTTTGCTCAGATATAGAAGATCCATCTGAAACTATAATACTATCCAGTTTAAACCAATCTCTCGTAAAATAATTGAAATAACCAGTTGTTGTGTTTTTAATTTTTGATGTTAGATCAATTCTGGCTTTGATGTAAGATGTATGATGCTCTGTATTATATTCGCCAAGTTGATGTGCAACATATTGATCGTGTGGGTTCAGGTTAAAATCAGCAGTTGACTGACCAGCATAACTCTGATTGTAGTTATTATCTTCATACGCGTACTTTAATTCTAGGACAATGTTTTTTTCAGTAGGAAGGTTCCATAGCATTTTAACCATTGGTGCCATCATATTCATATCACCCAGTTCGTCACTCCCGTAGTTTTTGCGATGAACTGACGCTGCAGGTGGATTTATATTAAAATCTCTTTGACCACCACCATTTCTATAATAAATTTCGCCTAGAATAGCAAATGCCCCAAAATTTCCGGTTAAGCCGTAATTCATGTAATCGTGGGTAATAATATCATTCCCGCTACCGTATGAAATACTTCCATAATATTTTTCACCTAATTCAATAGGAGTGGTTTGAAAGTTGATTGCACCGGCAGTATTATGAGGTCCGAATCTATACTGAGAGGAACCTTTTAAAACCTCAATTGCATTCATTTTTCTGGTGATAGGCGTGTAATAAGCATCAGGTGCCGAATAAGGGGCTGGAGCTATATTGATTCCATCTTCAAGAAGATTTACTTGAGTAGACCTAAGAGTAGCTGTTCCTCTAATACTAATATTCGCAATAATACCTTTACCAGTTTCTTCTCTGGAGTAAACCCCCGGAGTTTCTCTTAAAACACTATTAATGTTTGCAAAATTAAATTTCTTTAGTCTTTCGGGTCCGATATAATCTCCTGATCCGGGAAGTTCAAACGGTTGATCTGGAGTTGAAAAAATATTTACATCAGGTACAGAATAGGATCTCTCTTGAGAAAAAATATCCGTAGGGCAAAAAAACAAGGCTCCTAACGGAAGACTCAGTAGTATTGACCGTGATACTACACGGGTATATTTAGTTACCAGACTATTTTTTTTTAGCATTAAAACACCTAATGTTAATAATTATTATTAATTATACTTGTTATTGATAATTATTATTAAATCGATTGTAAAGTTAAAATTAATAATTAATATTAATAAATTAAATAATATCAGTTATCTTATTGATTTTTTTATTACTTCAAGTAAATTTAAGTTTTTTAGCGCTCGTGCTGAAATTGGTAAACAGACTGGACTTAAAATCCAGCGGAGTCTGACTCCTTGTC
>MDTB01058979.1_pt1 | contig 28044 bp, 28 predicted proteins | sample 811161 | NCBI WGS metagenome assembly MDTB01 (sample SAMN05326650, study PRJNA326480) | marine metagenome | isolation source: seawater | place: Mediterranean Sea | collected 2009
AAAAAAAATATTTATTTATTTAATATTATTGGATTTGTTGTTACCACATATGTTATTAGTTTTTTTGTTTTAAGAGTGCTATCGTAATTTTCGGGTTCGTAATATGATAATAGTTACTGGAGGTGCTGGATTTATTGGTTCTAACCTTATTAATTGTCTTGGAAACCACAATTTTCAAGACATTGTGTCAGTTGACTGGAAAAATAATGAAAATGAGCACTATTTTAAAAAAAAAGATTTGAAAAAAATCTCTCCTGATAATCTTAAAAATTTTCTGAATGAAAATAAAACATCTATAAAATTAGTAATTCATCTTGGCGCTATTACTTCAACAACAGAAACAAATGTCAAATTAATACTAGAAAATAATATTAACCTTTCTTTGTTTATTTGGTCATGGTGCGTAGAGAATAAAAAAAGATTGATATACGCTTCATCAGCTGCCACTTACGGTAATGGGTTTAATAACTTTGATGATAAAGAAAAAAACAATTATCTTTCTAAATTAATTCCATTAAATTTGTACGGATGGTCTAAACATTTATTTGATAAATTTACAATTAATCAAAAAAAAAAACCACCTCAGTACGTAGGGCTAAAGTTTTTTAATGTTTATGGACCTAATGAATTTCATAAATCTGAAATGAGAAGCATTGTTCTTAAGATTTTTCAAAAAGTTTCAAATAATCAAACCGTAAAACTTTTCAAATCACACAACCCTGATTACAAAGATGGTCAGCAAATGAGAGACTTTATATATATCAAGGACGTAATCAACATTATAAAATGGTTTATTGATAATAAAAATATAAATGGGATTTTTAATGTGGGAACCGGAAAACCAAGAAGTTTTCATGACTTAGCTACTTCAGTTTTTAAAAACTCAAATATTAAAAATAAAATTAAATACATCGACACACCCAAAAATATAAGGGATCAATATCAATATTTTACAAAAGCAAATATAAAAAAACTAAGGCATAATGGGTATAAAAAAAAGTTTTTTTCGTTAGAGGATGGAATTAAAGACTATATAAGAAATTATTTAATTAAAAACTTATGATTTATGAACACAACCTAAACCCAGTAGCAGTTGAAATTTTTTTCTTAAAAATTCATTGGTATTCTTTAGCTTATGTTTTTGGATTTATCTTCTGTAATTATTATTCAAAATATTTAATAAAAAAAAAATTATTAAACCTGGAGTTATCATTAGTTGATGACTTTATTACTTGGTTGATCATTGCTGTTATACTAGGTGGAAGGTTAGGATATGTTATTTTTTATAACTTTGATTTCTATTTTGAAAATCCGGTTGAGGTCTTTAAAATTTGGCAAGGTGGAATGTCATTTCATGGCGCATTACTAGGATTAATAATTTTAATCATTTTTTATTCAAAAATTAAAAATGTTAAATTTTCTGAACTTTGTAATTTAGTTGCTTACAGCTCTCCAATAGGAATTTTTTTAGGTAGACTGGCAAATTTTATAAATGCCGAACTTGTGGGCAGACCAACAGATGGTTCATGGGGTATTTTGTATGAATCAGAATTCTTAACTAGACATCCCAGTCAAATTTATGAGGCAGTGTTTGAAGGTTTAATTATCTTTATAATCCTGAACTTTTTTGTGAGAAGTGATCTAAAAAATAGACTAAATGGATATGCTTTATTTTTAATATTTTACAGTTTTTTTAGATTTAATTTAGAATTTTTTAGAGAACCCGACTCTCATTTAGGTTTTATAATTAATAATATAACTATGGGACAAATTTTAACTTTTCCGATGTTATTAATTGGAATAATTTTTTTAAAAAATGAAAAAAAACTCTAAGATATATTACGCTTTAAACAATTTAGGTACACTTTCTCTTAGTAGATTTATTTTTCTTTGTCTGTATGAAAAAGATCGTGGATATTATCAAAAAAATAGAATTGGAACTGATTTCATAACAGCACCAGAAATTAGTCAGCTTTTTGGTGAATGCATTTCAATATTTATAGCTTCAATTAATCAAAGAATTGGAAATATAAGAGACTTTTGTGAGTTAGGCCCTGGTAATGGAACTCTAATAAAAGACTTATCGAGAAACTTAAATAAATTGATTAAAGAAGAGTTAAAGTTTTTTTTATTTGAAAAATCGAGTAATCTTACAGAAAATATAAAAAAAAATATTGGAAAAATAAACATTTCACATCTTAAAAAATTAATTTTTCCACCCAGACCAATTTTTTTTATAGCAAACGAATTTTTTGATGCATTACCAATAAATCAGTTTGAGAAAACTTCAGAAGGCTGGTTAGAAAGAAGAATTGATTTAATTGAAGGAAAATTAAAATTGATTTTAAAAAAAAATCCTTTCTTTTCACTAAAAGAACTGGACGGAAAAAAAGGGGATATAAATGAAATATCACCATATGGTACTCTATACTTAAAAAGAGTTTTTAATCATTTAAAAGAGTTTGGTGGAGGCTTGCTAATTTTTGATTACGGACCTCTAAAAAAAAAGAAAGCTGATACATTGCAATCTATTTTTAAAAAAAAAAAAAGCTACTTTCTTAATAATCCCTATGAATCAGATATCACATATCATGTTGATTTTGAAAAAATAAAACAGCAAGCTCATCAATCAGGTTTATTTTTTTATGGCCCGATCACACAAAAAAAATTTCTTTTTTTTAATGGAATAAATGAAAGATTTTTTAAACTATCAAGAGGTTTGCAATCAAGCAAACAACTTGAAATATTAAACTCACAGTTCACTAGACTTACTAACGCTAAAGGAATGGGTGATTTAGTTAAATGTACTTTAATAACCAAAAAAAAACTTAAATTAAATTTTTTCTAATGCCGAGAAAAAACAAAATTATTTATCATAAAAATTTCAAATATTGTTTTTTTACAAGAAATGGTGGTGTAAGTAAAAACAACTTCAGTTCTTTAAACTGTAGCTATAATAATGGAGATGACGAAAAAAATGTTAAAAAAAATATAGATTTGGTTAATAAAAAGTTTTATAGAGAAAAAAAAATAGTTTTAATCAATCAAGTTCACTCTAACAAAATTTTTTTCATTGATAATTACAATAATGAAATTTTTTGTGGTGATGGAATTATTTCTAATAAAAAAGATCTTATTCTTGGTGTTTTAACTGCAGACTGCGCTCCGATGGTAATTTTAGGAAAAAAATATTACGGAATTATCCATGCAGGGTGGAGAGGAACATTTTCAGGTATAATTGAAAATGCAATTAATTTTTTTTTAAAAAAAGGGGAACGTAAGCAGGATATTTTTATCGATGTAGGTCCTCATTTAAAAAAAAATTCTTTTGAAGTAAAGAGTGACTTTATAGTTAAATTAAAACAACTTAAAGTTGATTCAGATAAATATATTTCATCAATAAAAAAAAGCCTGTATTTTAATTTCAGTTTACTACTTGAAGATAAAATAATGAATTGTGGTATTGATGATTTTAATATTTCAGGAATTGATACATATCAAAACCATAATGATTTTTATAGCTTCAGATACTATTATAAAAAAGGAATTAAAAATTGTGGTAGGCAAATCAGTTTAGTTAGTATAAAAGATAATTATGAAATTGGTTTCAGGTAATAGTAATAAACCTCTTGCTGATAGTATTGCAAAGTATCTCGGAGTTAAACTTGTTAACGCAACAATTAAAAAATTTCCAGACAAAGAAATTTTTGTTGAGATACAAGAGAATGTTAGAGGAGAAGATGTTTTTGTTATACAATCGACATCATTTCCTGCTAATGACCATGTAATGGAATTACTAATTACAATTGATGCTCTTAAAAGGGGGTCAGCCAAGAGAATTGCTGCAATTATGCCTTACTATGGTTATGCAAGACAGGACCGAAAGTCTGGACCTAGAACACCTATTTCAGCTAAATTACTTGCCAACCTAATTAGTACTGCTGGGGCAGATAGAGCGCTAATGGTTGATCTTCACGCGGGACAAATTCAGGGTTTTTTTGATATTCCGACGGATAATTTGTTTGCTGCACCAGTTTTTATAGAAGATATAAAAAAGAAATTTTCTGGAAAAGACTTTGTTATCATATCTCCCGATGTTGGTGGAGTTGTAAGAGCTAGAGCAATTGCTAAAAGAGTAGACTGCGATCTTGCTATAATTGACAAAAGAAGAGAAAAAGCAAGTGTTTCAGAAGTTATGAATATTATTGGAGAAATTAAAAATAAACATTGTATTTTAATTGATGATATATGTGATACGGCAGGTACACTCACAAATGCATCAAAAGCATTAAAAGATAAAAAGGCAAAATCTGTTTACGCCTACATAACTCATGGAGTTTTATCAGAACCAGCTATCGAAAGAATTAATAACTCACCTATTGATAAAATGATAATAACTGATAGTATTCTCGCTCGAGAAGATGTTCGTACTTCTGAAAAAATTGAACAATTGTCTATAGCTCCACTCATAGGAGAGGCAATAGGAAGAATTACGGAAAACAGATCTGTTTCGAGTTTATTTGCTTGATAGGAGTACAATATGAGTCAGAACCCACAATTAATCGTTAATAGAAGAGAAAATATTGGAACTGGAGATTCAAGAAGCGTTAGACAAGAAAAAAAAATTCCAGGAATTATTTACGGTGAGAAAAAGGATCCTATCCCAGTTTTATTAGATGAAAAAATTCTTAAATTAAAAATTAAAGATCCTACTTTTTTTTCTAAGCAATGTGAAATTAAATATAACGACGAAGTTATAAAGGTTTTACCCAAAGATTTACAACTTCACCCCGTCAAGGAAAGCATCTTACATATCGATTTTCTTAGAGTTGGGGATAATACAACCGTAACCTTATTTGTTCCAGTCAAATTTATAAACGAAAATAATTGTCCAGGCATAAAACAGGGTGGAGTTTTAAATGTTGTAAGGCGTGAAGTAGAACTCATAACTTTAGTATCAAAAATACCCGAATCACTTGAAGCAAATCTTGACGGGTTGGAAATTGGCGACAGTATACATATAAGCTCGATAAATTTACAAGAGGGTGTAATACCTTCAATTTCTGATAGAGATTTTACTATTGCAACAATTGCCCCACCAACAGTCATGAAAGTTGAAGAGGAAAAACCAGTTGAAGAAGCTGAGGGTGCTGAAGCGAAAGAGGGTTCAGATGAAACTAAGCAAGAAGCAGCAAAAGAACAATCCTCTGAAGAGAAAAAATCAGAAGATAACGAAAAAAAATAATGTTTTCTAATTAAATGATTTTAATAACTGGACTTGGCAACCCTGGTAAAGAATTCTTAAAAACAAGACATAATATAGGTTTTGACATAGTCGATTCAATTCATGCTGAATTTAATTTTCCAAAATTTTCTGAAAAATTTAACTCTTTATACTCAAAAAAAACTATATACGACGAAATAATTGTGATTCAAAAACCCATGTCGTATATGAATTTGAGTGGAGACCCAATAAAAAAAATTTTAAATTTTTTTAAAATTAATAATACTGAAGATATTTTTGTTTTTCATGACGACTTAGACCTTGAATTCTCTTCACTTAGAATAAAAAGTTCTGGAGGTCATGGGGGGCACAATGGGATTAAAAATATTATAGGGCTGGTTGGTCCTAATTTTAATAGAATTAAGTTTGGTATTAAAAACGCTTTATACAAAGAAAAAAATATTGATGCTGAAAAATTTGTTTTGGATAAATTTAACATAGAAGAACTAGAAATAATTGAAGTTATTAAAAAAAAAATAATTATTAATTTTGAATTACTAATAAAAAAAGATTTTTCATCTTTTAAGAACAATTTTTAATATGGGTTTTAACTGTGGGATATTAGGCTTACCAAATGTTGGAAAATCAACATTATTTAACGCTTTAACATCAACTCAAAAAGCTGAATCTAAAAATTATCCCTTTTGTACAATTGATCCTAATATTGGAAAAGTTGAAGTCGCAGATGAACGTTTAAAAAAGATTTCAGAAATTTCTCGATCAGAAAAAACAATATTCAATCAATTGGAATTTGTTGATATTGCAGGTTTAGTAAAAGGGGCAAGTAAAGGTGAAGGGTTAGGAAATAAATTCTTATCAAACCTTTACTCTGTTGATGCTCTTATTCATGTTGTCAGATGTTTTGAAAATAAAGATATTACCCATGTTGACAGTAAAATATCTCCACTAAATGACATTCATACTATTGAGACTGAACTACTACTCTCCGATCTTTCAAAGATTGAAAATATAATTGAAAATTTAAAAAAAAAAAACAAAGGAAAAGTTATTGACCCTCACCTTTTAAATACACTTGAAAGTGCCAAAAAAAATTTAGATAATGGTATCTTTTTAAGAAATTGTTCTCAGGAACTAGTAGAGTCAAAGGTACTCGCTAGCTATAATCTTTTGACTATAAAACCAATGATTTATGTTTGTAATGTGGATGAAGGTTCAATCATTAACGGAAATGAATTAAGTAAGCAAGTAGAAAGAATTGCTAATGAAACATCTACAAAAATATTAAATATTTCGGCTGATATTGAATCAGAAATTTCCCTGATTGAAAATTTAAAAGAAAAACAAGAGTTCCTCTTATCAATTGGCTTAAAAGAAACGTCTTTATCAAAACTTATTAGAGAGGGATATGACCTCTTAAATTTATTAACTTTTTTTACATCTGGTATCAAAGAATCTCGAGCTTGGTCTTGTCAAAAAGGTTCTTTTGCTCCAGATGCTGGAGCTAAAATTCATACTGATTTTAAACGTGGTTTTATCAAAGCAGAGGTTATTGATTATCTTGATTTTATAGAGTTTAAGGGTGAACAAAATTGTAAAGAAAAAGGAAAAGTTAGGCTTGAAGGTAAAGAATATTTAGTGAAAGACGGAGACATAATGAACTTCAAATTTAATGTTTAGGCTTATAATTATTAAACTTTTTTAAAACATTACTAATTTCGTTACTACTTAAAAGTTTAAAGTTTTTTGAAAGCAAACAAAAATAATACTGCTTTGCTAACTTTTCTAATGCTAAAGAAAGATGAACAGCCTCATCAATATTTTCACCAAGACTTATTTGTCCATGATTAGCAATCAAACATCCTTTTCTATTTTTGCATGCTGTTAACACAAAGTCAGCTAGTTTTGTTGTTCCGAAAGTTGCATACTTTGAGCACTTGATATCATCTCCTCCAAATTCAGCTATCATATAATGAAACTTTTTAATCCTTTGCCTCATACAAGAGAGAATAGAAGCCCAGTCAGAATGACAATGAACGATTGAGTTAACTTCTTTTCGTTTTTTGTAGACTAATAAATGCAAGTCAAGCTCACTAGAAGGTTTTACTCCATTCCTTGCATTACCCTCAAAATCAATTATGGAAATATTTTCATTTTTCAATTTTTTGATATCTATACCTGAAGGGGTAATAAAAACTTTATCTTTAAATTTTACACTAATGTTACCTTCAGAACCTAAGTTCATACCTTTTTCTAAAAGTAAGTTATAATTTTCAATAATTGTCTTTTTTATAATTTTCATAATTATTTTTTTAATTTTTTTTTTATAGAAGAGCAGTTAGCTTTACAAATCCCGTTTTCGGTTATCAAGGCTGTAATAAATTTTGAGGGTGTAACGTCGAAGGCTGGGTTAAAAGTTTTAGTTTTATTTTTATAAATTCTCCCGGTTAATAATTTTTTAGATTTTTCAAAAATCAAATTTGATAACTCTTTTCCATCTCTTGTTTCTATAGGTATGTCTGATCCTTTTTTTAAATTACGATCTATTGTTGAGGTAGGTAGCGCAACATAAAATGGAATATTATTTTCATGTGCAGAGATTGCTTTTAAATATGTACCTATTTTATTACAAACATCGCCATTCATTGCGGTTCTATCACTTCCAACTAAACATAAATCAACTTTTCCTTTTTGCATTAAATGACCACCTGCGTTGTCTACAATTACAGTGTGAGGAATTTTTTCATTATATAACTCCCATGATGTTAAGAGAGCTCCTTGATTTCTTGGTCTTGTCTCATCAACCCATATATGTAAAGGAATTTGAGCTTGATGAGCATAAAAAATGGGCGACAAAGCAGTACCATAATCAACTGTTGCTAACCAGCCAGCATTGCAATGTGTTAATATGTTAATTGGTTTCTTTTTTTTTTTGTAAATTTGCTCAATTATCTTAAGCCCATTATGACCTATTTTTTTACAGCTCTTAATGTCATCATCTCTTATCAAATTTGCAAGTTTGATTGCTAAAGAAGCTCTTTTGTTTGGAGTTGTTTTGAGCAATTTTTCCTTTATTGTATCTAATGCCCATTTAAGATTTATAGCCGTAGGTCTAGTTTTTAGAAGTTTATCGTAACATTTTTTAATATTTATTATACTTGAATTTTGTTCAATTGATTTTGCAAAACCAAAAGCAGCAGTTACTCCAATTAACGGTGCCCCTCTAACCTTCATATCCTCGATAGCTTTACAAAAGTCGTTAAGTGACTGTAATTTTTCTACTTTAAATTTAAAAGGAAGTTTAGTCTGATCTATAATTTTTACATCCCTATTCTCTACCCAAATTGTAGAAAATTTTTTATTTTTAACCTTCATAAATCTTCGAAAATAAATTTAAGTTTTTTCTTGGTAGACTTTTCTATATTTTCTATATTAGTTATTAAGGAATTTTTTGATATATTTTTTATTTTTTCATCACAACTAATTTTTTCTATTTTTGAAAACTCTTCTATTAACTTGAATGCATTGTTGGAATTTTGGTTCATAGTAGTAACTATCTGATCAACAGTCACGGAATCGTGCTGAGGGTGCCAACAGTCAAAGTCCGTAACCATAGATATTGTAGCATAACATATGCCTGCCTCTCTGGCTAATTTTGCTTCAGGCATATTTGTCATTCCAATAATATCACAACCCCAAGATCTAAAAAGATTTGACTCTGCGAGTGAAGAAAATTGAGGTCCTTCTATACAAATATAGGTACCATTAGAATGAAAATTTAGTTTTAATTTCTTTAAATTGCTTACAGAAATTTTTCTTAAGTTTTCACAAACTGGAGAAGACATTGAAACGTGAGAAATGCAATCGTCATCAAAAAAAGTTTTTTTTCTTAAATAAGTATTATCTATAAATTGGTCAACTACAACAAAGTCTCCTGGTTTATAGTCCTCTCTAAGACTTCCAACTGCTGATAAAGAAATAATATTCTGCACACCCAATTTTTTCAAACATTCTATATTAGCTCTATAATTAATTTTTGAGGGAGAAATATTGTGATTAATTCCATGTCTTGGCAGAAAAGCAATTGACTTTCCATTTAAAGATCCCACACACACTTTCCATGAAGGCTTGCCAAAAGAAGATTTTACAGTTTTCCATTTTATTTTTTTGAGATTTGGAATTTTGTAAAGACCACTTCCACCAATGAAAGCGAGTTCAATTTCACTCATAAGTCTAGTCTAAATCCTTCCAGACTTTTCTTTTTACTCCAAGTAACATAATTGTAATTAAAACCAGGAAAAATATTGTTTTAACACCTAGACTTTTTCTTTCTTCCAATTCAGGTTCAGCTGTCCAAGCAAGGAAGGAAGTAACATCTTTTGCTACTTGAGAGTGTGTTGCCTCGGTTCCGTCATCATATTCAACGATATCATCCATAATTGGTGAGGGCATCGCAATTTGTTTTCCAGGATAAAATATATTATAGTACATTCCCTCACTTGCTTCATAGTCTTCCGGAAAATCTTTATAACCGTTTAGCAGACTATAAAGATAATCAGCACCACCCGTTCTAGCTTTTACAATAAGAGAAAGATCTGGCGGATGGGCTCCATTATTTGCACTTCTAGCTTCATTATCATTTACATATGGACCAACAAATTTATCACTTGGAAGTGCTTCTCTTTGAAACATTTCTCCTTCGTCGTTCGGACCATCAGTAATCTCATATTCACCAGCAATTGATTTAATTTCATCATTTGAAAATCCTATGTCTTTTAAGTCTCTATATGATATATGTCTTATTCCATGGCAAGCGGCGCAAACCTCTCTATAAACTTTAAACCCCCTCTGAAGAGCTGTATTATCAAATCTTCCGAAAATTCCATTAAACGGCCATTTCTGTTCCATTAAATCAACTTTTGGACCAGCAGAAAAAACTGAAAGAGGAAATAGGGCAATTAAAAGTATAAATAAATTATGTAAATTACTTCGCATAACTTTCATTAATATCTTTGTCAAATTTTTTAGACAAAACAGCGGCTGATATGCTAGATGGCAATTCATTTACTTTTTCAAAGCGTGAGAGCAAAGGCATTATAACTAAGAAAAACGAAAAATAGTATAATGACGCAATTCTGGAAATTAAAACATATACTCCTTCTGCCGGCATTGCACCAACCCATCCTAGAACTATGCAGTTAATGAAAAATAACCAATAAAATTGCTTGTAAAAAGGCCTAAAAGTGGCGCTTCTTACTTTATGCTTGTCTAGCCAAGGAAGAAGGAAGAGTACTAAGACCGCAGCGAACATTAACAAGACACCTGTTAACTTGTCAGGTACAGCTCTCAAAATTGCATAGAATGGGAGAAAATACCATTCTGGAACGATATGAGCAGGCGTTTGTAGAGGGTTAGCTGGAATATAGTTATCTGGGTGACCCAAGAAGTTTGGAGCAAAAAATACTAAAGCAGCATAAATTATTAAAAACACTCCCAAACCAAAGTAGTCTTTCACAGTATAATATGGATGAAAAGGTATAGTATCTCCTGATGATTTAACGTCTACACCTGTTGGATTGTTAGAACCAAATTGGTGAAGCGCAACTAAGTGCAGTGCAACAACACCTACAATTGCAAATGGTAGAAGATAGTGTAAGACAAAAAATCTACTCAATGTTGGGTTATCTACAGAGAATCCTCCCCATAAAAAAGTTACAATATAGTCCCCAATTACAGGAAAGGCAGAAAATAGATTGGTTATAACAGTTGCTCCCCAAAAACTCATTTGTCCCCATGGAAGTACATAACCCATGAAAGCAGTAGCCATCATCAGCAATAAGATAACCACTCCAAGCATCCATAAAATTTCCCTTGGGTATTTGTAGGATCCATAATAAAGTCCTCTAAATATATGAATATAAACGATTATGAAGAACATCGATGCTCCATTCATGTGAATGTATCTTAGAAGCCATCCGTTATTAACATCTCTCATTATTCTCTCAACACTATCAAATGCAATATCAGTGTTAGCCGTGTACTGCATGGCTAAAAGAATACCTGTTACAATCATGATTACTAAAGTAATTCCAGCCAAGGAGCCAAAATTCCAGAAATAATTAAGATTTTTAGGTGTTGGATAGTCTCTTAAATTGTTATTAATAAAAGTAAATACAGGAAGTCTTTTATCTATCCATGATGTTATACCTTTTTTATTATTTTCTTGATTCTCCATATTTTAACCTATTCTAATAATATCGTCACTGACAAACTCATAAGGGGGAATCTCAAGATTAAGTGGAGCAGGTCCTTTTCTTATTCTTCCAGAAGTATCGTAATGAGATCCATGGCATGGACAAAACCAACCTCCATATTCACCCTTACTGTCTCCAATTTTTTGACCTAATGGAACACAGCCTAAGTGAGAGCATACGCCAACAACAACTAACCATTTTTGTTTTTTAACTCTTGATTCATCTGATTCTCTGTGAGGAAGATCTTCAACCGAGACATTATTTGCCGAGTTAATTTCAGATTTTGATCTGTGTCTTATAAAAATCGGTTTGCCTCTCCACATAACAGTTAAACTTTGGCCTTCCTCAAGAGGAGAAAGGTCTACTTCAGTTGTAGACAGAGCTAGTACGTCCTTGCTAGGGTTCATTGTATCAATTAATGACCAAGCAAAAGCACCACCGCCAGCAATTGCTAAACCTGTTGTGGTGATGAAAAGAAAATCTCTTTTTTCTTCATCAACAGAAGTGGGTTTATTCTTTGTAGTTGTATTCAATTCTTTCATTATAATATAATATTTTAATTCATATGATATTAATATAAAAATAAAAAAATTTAAAACAATGAAAAAAATTGATGAAAAAAAAAGGCTTTCTAGTCAATGGTTTAAAAGACTTAGAGACAAAATTTGTCAAGAAATAGAAAAATTTGAGTATTCAGGGAAAAAATTTAAAAAAAAAAAGTGGAATAGAGATGCCAAAGGAACAAATGCTCTAGGGGGCGGTGAAATGAGTGTTTTAAGAGGCGAGACTTTTGAAAAAGCAGGTGTGAATATATCTACTGTTTTTGGTCCTATTTCAGATGAACTTAAAGGCAAAATTCCAGGTTCAAATAATACTAAAAATTTTTGGGCCTCGGGTATTTCTGTTGTGATCCATCCTAATTCTCCAAAAATTCCAGCTATTCATATGAATACTAGGTTTATAGTTACCGAGAAAAATTGGTTTGGAGGTGGAACAGATATTACTCCAAATAACTTAAAATCTTCTAATTCTATTAAATTAGCAAATTACTTTCATAATGAACTTAAAGATATATGTGAAAAATACAAAAAGGGAAGTTATATCAAATACAAAAACTGGTGCGATGAATATTTTTTTCTACCTCACAGAAATGAGCCAAGAGGTTTAGGAGGAATATTTTATGATTATTTAGACTCGAAAAATTGGCAATCAGATTTCTCTTTTACAAAAGATGTCGGACAAACCTTTTTAAATTCTTACATTAACATTACAAAAAAAACAATAAATTTAAAATGGAACGAGTCAGATAAAAATTTACAATCACTGAGGAGATCTAGGTACACAGAATTTAATTTACTTCATGATAGAGGCACAAAGTTCGGCTTACAGACAAACGGAAATGTTGACGCAATTTTTATGTCTTTACCCCCCAGAACTGGGTGGTAGGAATTTTACAGCAAACTTAATACACTGGTTTTTTAGAGGATGAAAATTATTCTCAACCCACCATTTCTTTGTTTCTATCAAAGCATTCCCAATCTTTTTTCCTTCTTTAAAACCAACTTTTTTTAAATCAACACCACTGATAGGAAATCTCCTTTTTTTAAATTTCTGGATTTCTTTGAAAAGCTTTAGGAATTCTACTTTTGTAATTTTTTTTTTTACTGTAGCAAATATAATATGGTCTATGACCAATCCTTTATCAATTTCATAGAGTAAAAATAAAAGATTTTTTATTGAAAAATTTTTATCATCAATTTTATTATTTATTCTTTGTTGACTTTTTCTATCTAAATGCCTGAAGAAATTAAATTTTTTTACCTCTCTTTTTCTAGTTAAATATTTAACTCTTCTTTCAAACGAAACATCATCTATCATCCTTTCTAATCTACAAAGAGTTATAAAACCATTAAAATCAAACTTACAGCCAAGTGATAATTCAAGAAACTTTCCTATTTTTTTTTGTATAGAAAGTAATTCAAAGTTACTTAGAGTTAATATTTTTCTTAATTCATCAATTCTCCTTTCAAATGACAATGAAAGTATTTTTTTTTTAAATTTCTCGCAGACTTCTAGATCATTAAAGTCAAATTTATTTGAATAAAAAATTGAAAATCTTATAAATCTCAATATTCTTAGAAAATCTTCTTTGATTCTTTTTTCTGTATTACCAATAAACTTTACAATAGGATATTTCCCAGTCAAATCTTTTAATCCACCTTGAGGATCTGTTAAATGTCCCTTAGTATCACAATAAATAGAATTAATTGTAAAATCTCTTCTTTTTGAGTCTTCTAATAAATTCGGAAAAAATTTAACTTTAGCTTTTCTTCCAAACGTCTGAACATCTTTTCTCATTGATGTTAAATCAAAACTATCTTGATCATCGTGAATTACAATTGATCCATATTTAATACCAACTGATGAGAACCTGATTTTTTTTTTTTTAAAAATTTTTACTACCATTTCTATTGGTAAATCTGTTACTAAGTCAGGTGATGATGATATTTTTTTTTCTAGTATTAAGCATCTCACTACCCCCCCTATTAAAAATAAATTTCCATGGTATAATTTTAAAATAAGTTCAATTTTTTTTATTTTTAATAGTGGAAGCCCAATGTATTTTTGAACTTTACTAAAATTTTTAATTTTCATCAAAATATCCAGGAATTACAATCTCACCGTCAAATTTTGGTGGATAATATTTTTTTTCTGATTCATTTTTATTATTTATAAAAAAAACTACCAAACTTAAAAAAATTAAAAAAATAAATACTAAGTTTAAAAGAGAAGATCTTTTACTAATTTTTTTTGTAAAAAAAAAAATTGATACAAAGATTAATAATGCAAAGATAAAAATTAATACTTTAACCACTTACCAAAAAATACTATGTTAATATTACTTTAATAAATTCTATGACCACCATTAAAATATTATAACAAGAAATTGATGACATGAGCACCTCAAGGATAATTTTTTTTTCTCTAATTCTAACTCTACTTTCTTACAAAGCATTTGCTTCAAAACTACTTTCCTATCAAAGTGAATACGAAATTAGTCTTGCTAATTCTGAAAAAATTCGATTACCTGGAAAAACGTATGTAAATGATGCCTCTGGACAACTTTTTATTGATTGGATAAATAATTGTCAAAATTCCTGGGTTTCTAATCAAAGAATGATGACTCGCTTTATAAACTCTCATGGTGTTGGAACAGTTAGTGAAATTAACTACTCTATCAATGAAAAAGCAGATGGCTCAAATATGGATTTTGTTTTAGAAGTAAAAGAAGATGCTGAATTAAAGGAAAGAGTTTATGGTGAAGCTAGAATTAATAATAACTTAATAGTTAAGTTCCCAAAAACTGATAAAGAAGATCTAAACTTTTCAAAAGATGTAGTTTTTCCTCACCAATTTCTCGAAGAAATAATTTCAAATCTTTATTCCGATAAACGAATGCTTACTAAAAAAGTATACGAAGGTACAATACCAAACAAGTTTTTTAATATTTCTGTTTTTTTAACAGATGAAATTATTAAGGAATCTGATTTAAAGCTTCCTAAAGAAATTAACAATAAGTTTAAAAAAATTAGAATGTCTTATTATCAAGACAACCAACAAATTCCAGTATTTGAGCAAACTATTAATTTAAACGATCAAGGAGTTGCAAACTTTTTCAGATATGACTACCCTGATTACTCTTTGATATTAAAATTAAAGAAGATCACATTAGTCAATTTAAATTGTGATTAATTTAACTCTTTTGGAATTAATTAGACAGAATTTCTCAATACTTCTTTTAAGCTTTAACTCCATTTTCTTATCATTACTTATGGAAATAAAAATAGTATTAGGTGCAGTTCTGTTTATTACAACAGGACAGTTAATCTTTATATTTTTTGTCTTTAAATAGTTTTTTATTTCTTTCAAGTAAACAATATTTGTCTTATTGAAAGACTGAAACTGAGTAAAAATTACGGTTTTTTTTTTTGATAAGTAAGTCTCTATCTCACTCACCAAAACATATTTTAAAGAAATTTTCTTACTTTTTTTATTCTTTAGTAAACCATTATCAGGATCCAAAAAAATGATATCTTTTTTTTTGAAAAAATTTAATGAATCATCCAACCATTTTTCTCTATTAAATATCGGTATTTTTTTGTTATAGAAACTTACATATTGATTTAAATGAGTTTTTTTTGTGAAGATTGTAATATTTCTAAATTTTTCTGATTTTAATCTAACACATTCTTCATAAATTTTTCTATCAATAGTTTTAAATTCATTTTTTTGAAGAAAATATCTTTTTTCTCCATCTTTTTTGCTTACTTCCTTTTCTCCTATTTTTTTTGGATCTACTAAATACCAGTTAAGACCAATTTTCTTTTTAAAAAAAATACTTAAAAACTTTACAAAAATAAATTTTTGAAAGTCATGAATATCACCTAAATATCTTTGTTGCATAATTTTTATACTATGATTAATTATTAGGCAATAATTATAAACTAAATTTGGCAAAAAAAATATATTTTTAATTATTAAAAAAAATTAATCAATAATTTCAATTAACTAATAGTATTTATGATAGTTTGGCATCATTTATGCATATCAGTTAGTATATTAATTTTTATTTATTAAATAAGGGAGAAAATTATGTTAAATAAGTTAATTCATTCTTTGCTTCCAGCATTAAGTAAAAATGCGCTAAGATTATCTATTTTTTCAATAGTCTTAGCCTTTTCATTTAGTGCTTTTGCACAAGAAGAGGCAACACCAGCTGTATCAGGTGAAGTTGCCTATATTTTAAATACATTCCTTTTTTTGGTTTGTGGTTTTTTAGTTATGTTCATGGCTGCTGGTTTTTGTATGCTAGAAGCAGGACAAGTTAGAAGTAAAAATACAGCTGTCATATGTCTGAAGAATATAGGGTTATTCTCAATTGCAGGAATTATGTATTACTTAATAGGTTATAACCTTATGTATGATGGTGTTGATGGTGGTTATTTGGGCTCTTTCTCTATGTTCGATAGAAGTTCCGAAGTTGACATTGAAACTGGTTATGCAGCAGCATCAGACTGGTATTTCCAGATGGTTTTTGTGGCAACCACAGCTTCAATTGTATCTGGGACGTTAGCAGAAAGAATTTTAATTTGGCCTTTCTTTTTATTTATAGCACTTTTGACAGGGTTTGTTTATCCAATTGCGGGTTCCTGGCAGTGGGGCGGTGGTTGGTTAAGTGAAATGGGATTTTCCGATTTTGCAGGATCAACACTTGTTCATTCTGTAGGTGGATGGGCTGCACTTGCTGGAGCCATTTTACTAGGAGCCAGAGAAGGAAAATTCCTACCTGATGGTTCTGCTCAAACCCTTCCAGGATGTTCACTTCCCATGACTACTTTAGGAGTATTCATACTTTGGCTAGGGTGGTTTGGATTTAACGGTGGTTCACAATTAGCATTAGGTTCTGGAGCAGATGCAACCGCCGTTGCTGATATTTTCGTAAATACAAATCTCGCTGCAGCAGGTGGAGTAGTAGCATGTATGATTGTAAGCAAATTAACTAATAGTCATACCAACATTGCTGCAACTTTAAATGGTGCAATTGCTGGGCTTGTTGCAATTACAGCTGAACCTCTTACTCCATCAATGGGACAAGCTATAATTATTGGTGCTATCGGAGGTTTAATTTGTATGTATGGTATGAAACTAATGGACTTACTAAAGATTGATGATGTTGTTATGGCAATACCCGCTCACTTGTTCGCTGGAATTTGGGGAACATTGGTTGTAGCATGGACTAACCCTGACGCATCTCTTTTTGTTCAGTTTATTGGTGTGATTTCTTACGGTGCCTTCACGTTAATAGCAAGTCTGATAATTTGGTTTGTCATCAAAACTGTAATTGGAATCAGAGCTTCCAAAGATGACGAAGAATACGGACTAGATATGAGTGAATTAGGTACTATGTCATATCCTGACTTTACAAAAAGTAAATAAAAGCTCCCCATATAAAAAGGGTCTAGTCATTTAGGCTAGACCCTTTTTAATTTTTAAGATCCCTTCCAAAAAATACAAGCCAAGTAATTATCGCTGGAATTCCAACTAAAAATTCTCTAACTCTTCTACCGATCGCTACAGAAAAAGCAACTGACGGACTTAAACCAACATAACCTCCAATAACAACAAATGCTAACTCTTGAATACCAATCCCAGCTGGAACAAAGAAAGCAACAGCTCTTATTATTCCAGCAAAAGATTCAATAAGGATTACGTCTACAAAAGAAACATGAATATCTATAATTAATAGAAAAACATAAATCTCAAATGCTCCAGCCAGCCAACCAACTAATCTAAAAAGAAATGCTTTCGAGACTGCAGCTTTTTTCTTTGTAAGAAAATATAAAGAAATATCTAATTTAATAAAAAATAAAATCTTTTTTTTATTTAATTTAATATTAAAGATTAAATTCTTTTTTCTAATTAAGTACTTCAATAATCTGCTTCTTATAAAGAAATAGAAAAATATACATCCGCAAAAAATTAAAATTAATGAAAAATAAATATAGTGACTATAACTTGAATTTATTAAAGCTGAATCCTTAAAAATAACTAAAAAAAAACTAAACAGTCCCATAATAAAAAGAGAAAATGTAGCTAAAATTAAATCAGCGAAAACAGTTGAAGAAGACTCGTGAGATGATAATCCTTTTTTAATTGCTAAATAAATGCGAACAAACTCTCCCGTAACGTTTCCTGTAGGAAAAAATTTTCCAGAGGTTTGTGCAATCCATGTGATTATAAATGCCCAGAGAAATGAAAAAGATCTTTTTTTTATTAAAACAAACCATGTTAATGAATCAAAATATAAAGTTGGTAAATGAGCTAAGACCAACCAATATAACTTATCTCTTTTTTTATTTATTAAATCTAATGCTTCCGTTCCCCCAAATAAATCATAAACCCATTTAAATAAAAAAATGCCAAGAAATAAAAAAATAATAAATTTTAAATTTTTTATTTTTAACATTCAAAAAATTTCTGAGTTAACAATTTTTTTTATAATATTTTCAGGAGTATCCGAATCCACTCTTGGATGCCATGAGAAAAATGAAAACCTTCTATAAAATAACTTGCCAATGTGAGGAGGTTGTGAGTAATCATAATGATAAAGTTCTCTGTAACATTCTTTTTCTAAATGAAGATAATCTAAGTTCTCTTTTTCAGAATTATATATTTCTAATAATTTTATTTTTTCTTTTTTTTCATTTACTGAAAGTTTTAAAGTGACCTGGTTTTTTGTAGGTTTAATAAACTCATTACAATTAATTTGGCCTTTTGAAAAATTATATTCAGGGTATTCATATACCTTAGAACTATTTTGCAGCCTAGAACAAATAAAGTTGCTAACATCATGATCTTGGTGCCCTCCTTCATATGCTGGACAGAATATTGTATCAATTTTGTGGTTTTTAACTAGAAAATTAATTTTCCTAAAAGTTTTTTCAATGTTTTCTTTTAGTTTTCTAGTTGGAATATCTTGCATAAAGAATTTTTTAACTCCCAAAAGTTGTAATGATTTTTTCATCTCCTCATTTCTCAATTTTTTTTTTTTTTTATACTTTTTTTTTTCCCAAAACCACATTTCTTCTTTTGAGAGAACACCATTTGTTGGAAAAAAAATAATAAGATTTTTTTTTAATAAAACCTTCTTTATTATAAATGTAGCACCAACTAACTCATCATCTGGATGCGCAGCAATTAATAGAATATTATTCATTAAGAATTCAAGACTTTTTTCCAATTTTTATAAAATACGTTAAAAAAAATATCCCTCCATGATGAACTTGTATTATATTTTTGTAAATTGTTTTTAATTTTTGAAATCTTTTTTTTTTCTTTAAGTAAATTATAAATTACTTTAACCCATTCACTCACAATATATTTATTTATAATTATACCATCAAAATTGTGGCTTATTTTTCTACCCCCTCCTTTTGGAGAAACTATACATAGCGCTCCACATGATTTTGCTTCCATTACTACCTGTGGACCAGTTTCGTATAAGGAAGGAAAAACAAATAAATCACAAATATTCATTAAATTAGCTACTTCATCCTGATTTAAATAATCAGTTATTATTAGACCATGACCTCCAATTTTTTTACATTTGTCACCGTGTATATCTTCTCCTGAAAGAATAGTTGTAACCGATAATCCCTTTTCAATTAAATTTTTATGAATTTTGGCTAAAAAATTAGCCCCTTTAAGCTCATGAATTCTTCCACAGAAAAAAAGAACCTTGTTTTTTTGAGGAATATTAAATTTTTTATAAAAATGATCTTTGTTTATTTTTATCTTTCTAAAAACTTCTTTGTTAATGCCCCTTTCTAGATTTATAATTTTATTATTTTTTTTTATTTTTGAAAACTCTTCAGATAAACTCTTGAAATTAATCATTACTTTCTCACAAAAATGAAAATATTTTTGAATCTTCAACTTTTGGTTTTCTGATATTTTTTGATGCAATTTAATTTTTTGTATAAAAATTGAACTTAAAAATGAGGGTAAATACGAAAAGATCTTAACAATGTAGTATTTTGTATATGACGATGTATCAGTATGATAAGAAGTAGTTAAAGGGATTTTCCAGATTAAAGAAGCTAACTTTGCTGTTTTTGACATTGAAAATAGTTGATCTGTTGTGTGTATTAAATCATATTTTTTTAATTCAAAAAAAAGATAAAGGTTTACAGGAAAAAGATCTGTAAAGTCAGCATCTATTCCAATTATTCTAAGTATTTTTGATGAAAGAATTGGTTTTTTAATTTTAAAATTTATAAAGTTATTAAATTTTATTTTTTTTTTTACTTTACCTAAAAAAAAAACATCTATTTTTATTTTTAAATTATCTTGTACCAAGGATTCACATATTTTTTCCCAAAACTTTACATGTCCTCCTGATTTATTGGACAATTCTAAATCAATCAAAATTGCAATTCTTTTCATCCTAAATCTTAAAAATAGCTGTTTGAAAAAAATTAATATAAAGAGTGATTATGACTATTGAAATTATATTTAAAAATATACCTGTCCTAACCATAAATTTTATCGTAAATTTTTGTGATGAATAAGCAATTGCATTAGGTGGTGTCGAAATTGGCATCATGAACGCACAACTTGCAGCTAAAACCATTGGGAGTGTTATTAGAATAATATTTATATCCGTTTCCGCTGCAAATGATGCAAAAATTGGAAGGAATAAAAAAGTTGTTGCAGTATTACTTGTAAACTCAGTAATTAAAGAAGTAAAAAGTGATACCACTAAAATAATGACCCAAAGTTCATAATTTTTAATATAATTTAAATTCTCAGATAAGTCTTTTGCTAGACCTGTGCTCACAACTAAAGAAGCCATTGAGAGACCACCACCAAAAAGTATCAGAATATCCCAAGGTATTTTTTTAAACCAATCCCAGCCTAACAAAACATTGTAATTCCTATCACAAGGTATAATAAAAAAAAGAAATGAACAACTAATTGCAATTCCAGAATCGGACAAATTTATTCCAAAAAAAGAGTTTAATTTAGTTTTAAAAATCCATAAAAGTCCAGTCAGTGTGATCACAAGTCCACTAACTTTTTCAGAGTTTGTTAAATCCCCAAGTTTTTTAAATCTTTTTAAAATCATATTTAGATTTATTTTTTTTCTGTCATCTTTAATATTTAAAGAAAAATAAAGCCAGAGGGAAATAAGAATGAAGGTTGCTAAAGGTAATGTAAAAAATAACCAGTCTATAAAATCTATTTGATAGTTATAGTTTTCGTTTAAAAAAGCAACGAGAATTGCGTTTGGTATTGTACCAATAGGAGTAATCATCCCTCCTATCGATGCTGAGTATGCGACAGCTAAAATTAGCATCTTTGAAAAATATTCATCTTCCCTTTTATTTAGAGTTGTATCAACTATAAACTTGATTATAGGAATCATTAATAAACAAGTTGCTGTGTTCGATAACCACATACTAAAAAAAGCTGTAGAAAAAATTGAACATAATAATAGTTTCTTTTTTGTTGAACCAAAACTGATTATTGATTTTAAGGCTAATCTTTGATGTAAATTACTTTTTTCAAAACCTGCGGCTAACAAGAATCCACCTAATAATAAAAAGACAACGGGACTTGCATATTTTGACAAGATATCCTTTAGACTTATATCAACAAAAATTGGAGATAATATTATAGGTATTAATGCAGTTATGGAAGTTGGTATAGCTTCTGTTAACCAAAAAAAGACCATAATTAATGTCATACCTAATACAACCTTAGAGTTATATTCAAGACCATGATTAAGGTTAGTAATTTCTGGCATAAAACCAAAAAGAATTCCTAATATAAAATATTTAATATTTATTTTCATAGCTATAAATCTTTACTTAAATTTTTTTCCTCTAAATCCTGCCATTCATTTTCTAGAGAGTAAAGATCGTCTTGTGCTAATTTTATTTCATTGAGTATTTCTTGGTTATCTTTGTAATTAAAATTATTATGTTTATTTTTTTGTTCAAGTTGTTCTGATAAATTTGAAATATGTTTTTCTTTAATTTCAATTTTTTTTAAAATTTTTTTTATTTTTTTTTCAAGACTCTCAGGTTTTGTGGCTTTTGTTTTTAAATTCTCTAATTTTTTTGGATTTAATTGTTTATACTTAACATTTTTTAAAAATATATCCTCACAATTTAATGTTTTTGTAATACTACCCTTACCATCTAGCAAAAAAAATTTATCTGCAACTCTATTCAAAAAATCAAAGTCATGTGAGGCAACGATTACACATCCTTTGAACTCTCTAATAAAATCCACAAGAATATCAATTGTTTCGATATCTAAATCATTGGTAGGTTCATCTAAAAGTAATAAGTCTTTTGGGTCAGCTAAAATTTTAGCTAATAATAATCTGTTTCTTTCACCTCCTGACAATATTCCGACCTCTTGATCTAAATCTTTTGGATCAAATAAAAAATTTTTTAAATAACCACAAATATGAACCTTTTTATCTCCAACATCTAAATAATCACCTCCACTAGGAATCATATTTTTTTTTATACTTTTTGTGTTGTCTAACTGAACACCTGATTGATCAAAATAATTTTTTTCTATATTTTTTTTTATTTTTATTGAGCCTTCATCAACTAACATTGGGTTGTTTATCATTTGCAAAAAAGTTGACTTTCCAGAACCATTTTTCCCTATAATTCCAACCTTTTCACCTCTTAAAAATCTATAAGAAAAATCATTTAAGATAGTTTTATTTAATTTATTCAATATAAAACCTTTTTTAACTTTATAACAGTTCACCAAAACATTAGGACCAAACTTATTTCTTTCAGATATGTTAATATTAGTTTTAGAGATTGACTTTAAAAACTCACTTCTTTGTTTTTCATAATTATTTTTAAAAGTTAGTATATTATTTTTTCTTCTTACATTTCTTTTTCTTCTAGCAGTAATTCCCTTTGATAACCACTCCATCTCTTCATTCAAAATTTTTTTCTTGTTTTCAAGTTCTCTTTTTTCTTGTTCTATTAAATTCTTACTCCATTCTTCAAAATCAGAGAAACCTTTTGGAGAAATTCTTATTTTTTTTCTATCAATCCAAAAAACCTTATTTGTAGTTTTTTTTAGAAAATTTCTATTGTGACTTATAATTAAAAAAGATCCTTTAAAAGAAAATTTTAAATAATTTTCAAGCCATTGAATTGATTCAATATCTAGGTGATTTGTTGGCTCATCCAGTAAAAGAAGGTCGGGCTTTGTGATAATTATAGATGCAAGATTAAACTTTCTATGCATACCACCAGATAATTTATTGATAGTTTGAGTTTTATCAATTTTTAGTTGTTCACAAACCTGATCAATAAAATATTCCTCTTCGGTTGATTTAATTAAATTCAGAAGTGCATCATATATTTGTAAATCATTTTTATCTGATAAGGATTGACTAAGAAAACCAACTTTAATCTTTTTATTTAGCCATAATTCTCCAGAATCTATAGCTAAGTTTCCAAATATTAATTTTAACAGAGTTGATTTACCAACTCCATTTTTTCCAGTTAAAGCAATTTTATCTTCGTTATGAAGACTAAACGAAATTTCTTCAAAAATTTTTTTTTTACCGTAATTCAGGTTACAATCATTTAATGAAAAATAAACTTCTTTGGTCATCAGAAAATGGCTGGGGTGGTAGGATTCGAACCTACGAATGCCTGTACCAAAAACAGGTGCCTTACCACTTGGCTACACCCCAAGTTTAATGAAAGATAATCATTTTTTTTAGAATATACAAGTTTATAATGATTCAAAAGAATTAACTATTTTAGTTTTTTTAACCCAAAAATTTTTAAATTTATTTCTAAAAATTATTTCTGCATTCCCAAGATCTCTTGTATTCTTAAATAAAGCAAAACATGTAGCTCCTGAACCAGTCATTCTTGATAAAAGCGAATTAGTTTCATTTTTTAGAACATCAAGAATTAATTCAATATCCTTGCACTGCTCAATTGCTTCCCTTTCGAGATCATTTTTTTTTGAATTTAAAAAATCAATTATTTTTGTTTTATAAAGAAATTTCTCACTGAATAAAGCGGAACCTTCTCTGGTTGGAATTGTTATTTTTTCAAATATTTTTTTTGTTGATATTTCAACCAATGGGTTAACCAAAAGAACAAAAAAATTTTGATAATTATTCTCTATTTTTAAAACACTCTCACCTTTCCCAGTTACCAAAGCTGACTTTCTGAAAAAACAAAAAGGTACATCAGCACCCAACGAGAAAAGAGACTTATAAAAACCTTCTTTACAATCTATATTGAACATTTTAACCAAACATAAGATCACCGTTGCCGCATTTGAAGACCCGCCACCCATACCTGAAGAAATTGGTAAATTTTTTGTCAGGTTAATGTGTACAGTGAGATTTTTATTTAGCAATTTCTCAACAAATGATATTGACTTGAGAACAATATTATCTTTCAACGAAAGTTTTTTTGAAAATGGACCATCAATTGTAAATTTAAAGGACTTTGCTTTTTTTACTCTTATAACATCTCCAAAATCACAAAAAGTCATAAGACTTTCAATGTTGTGAAATCCATCCGATGTTTTTTCTAAAACCTCTAAATATAAGTTTATTTTTGCTGGTGACAACTTAGTTATATCATTGCACACTACCTAATACCTATTTTTAATTTTTCTAGAATCTTCTCCTTATTTTTAAAACCAGGGTCAATAATTAAGACTCTTTTCCACTGAGAATTAGCTTCTTGTTTTCTTCCTGACTTCCAATAAGCATCCCCAAGGTGGTCATTGAGCATGGCATCATTAGGCATAATTGAAACAGCCTTTTCTAGATAAAAAATTGATTTATCTATTACTCCTGTTAAATAAAATGCCCAACCCAAAGAATCAATTATATACCCATCATTAGGCTCAAGCTCTACAGCTTTTTTTAACAAATTAACTGCTTTATCCAAATTTAAATTTCTGTCTAACCAACTGTAAGCGAGATAATTCAAAACATAGGGGTCATTTGGGTTAATTTCTAGTGCATCAGTGAGGTCTTTCTCAGCTTTATTCCATTCATTAAGTCTCTCATATGCAATTCCTCTTGAATATAAGATGGCAAACTTATTTTCAACTAATTCATTTTCAATTACATTAGAATAAAGTTCTATAGATTCTTTAAATTTTTTTTTAGACCTAAGCTTATCTGCTAAAAGCAGTGTAATTTGCCAATTTTTTGGAAACGTTTTTGAAAGATTTTGTAAATCATCTAATAAATGTTTTTCATCAATAGAGTTTTTTTGTAAAGAATCTTTCAATTTTATAAATTTCATAAAATAAAGATTTCTTTTATTAACATTTGAAATAAGCTTGACTGCTAGCTGCTCGTATCCAATTCCCTCCAATGCATTAACCACTAATAATTTCATAGCATTGAAGTTTGGTCTCATTCTAAGAGAAAGTTTTCCAAAAAAAATTGAATATTTAAATAAATTTTTTTGATAATACCAACTTGATATATTGTAAAAGATTTCAGCAAGCCCATCTTTTTGTGTTTTAACGGGGTTAAGTAAATAATCATTATTTAAAAAATGACTCATTCTATAAGGTTTTAGGTTCAGATCTTTTAAAGACATATTGTTGAAAACTTTTTCAGCCTTATTTTTTTTATTGAGCTTTAAAAATGAGTAAAACAATAACTCTTTTATTCTAGTCGAGGAGAAATTTTGTTCATCTACTTTGGAAAAAAAATTTTCTGCTTCTTTCTTTTTTCCCTCAACTAACAATCGCATACCTTTGTGCAAACATATTAAGGGAACACAATTTTCAGTGCTATCCTGATCAATATTGGATTGTTTAACCTCTGTCCAAAGAAAAATTGCCTTAAGAAAATTTATATCTAGATATTGAGAGTGAGATTCTTTTAAATATTGACTTATTGGTTGTTTTTTAATGACACTATTTGTTAAAGAGAAAAAAATAGCTGATACGTTATTCTTATCATTAGTTAGTATCTTAGAGGAAATTTTACTCGCTTTTTCCCAATCTTCAAAGATTACTGATTGAAACAAAGCTTCCTCAAGCATATTTCTGCCAATTTGATTAATATCAATAAATGGAAAAAGATTTTTTAAATTAGAAACATCTCCTGCTTGCCTTGCATAACTCCATGATAAGTATTTACCATACTGACTAGCAAACAAACTTTTATGATTTGAAAGAAGTAAAACCAAAAAGATACTGATTTTAATCAATGAACTTTTACATATTAGTGTAATTTGGACCACCTCCTCCTTCAGGTGAAACCCAATTGATATTCTGCAAGGGATCTTTAATATCGCAAGTTTTACAATGAATACAGTTTTGAGAATTAATCTGAAGACTAGGTTTCCCATTGTTACTTAAAATTTCATAAACTCCCGCTGGACAATATCTTTGTTCTGGTGAGTCATATAGTTCATAATTATTAGAAATAGGTATTTTGTCGTCAATAATTCTTAAATGACAAGGCTGGTCCTCTTCATGATAAGTTGAGGAGAAAGATACATTTGTCAATTTATCAAACGTAATTTTTCCATCTGGCTTAGGGTACTGTATGGGTTCAAAATATTTTTTTTCTTTAAGTGATAAATGGTCAGGCTCTCCGTGTTTTAAAGTCCAGGGTGCATTTCCCTGAAACAATATTTGATCAATTCCAGTTAATATCATTCCCATTTTCATTCCATATTTAAAGGATGGACGAACATTCCGAGCTTTTTTTAATTCTATTCCAGCCCAGGATTTAGTAAATTTTTCTTGATAATTAATTATTTCAGAATTTTTTTTACCCAGATTTAATTCATTGAACACTTCAACGGAAGCAATCATAGCTGACTTCATTGCTGTGTGGGTACCTTTAATCTTAGGAGTATTTAAAGTTCCTGCATCACATCCAACCAATGCTCCTCCTGGAAAAAACAATTTTGGTAAAGATTGCCATCCACCCTCATTCAACGCTCTTGCACCATAAGAAATTCTTCTACCTTCATTAAATATTTCTTTAACAGAGGGATGAGTTTTAAATCTTTGAAACTCATCATAAGGCGACATATAAGGGTTTTTATAATCAAGACCTATAACAAAGCCTACTGAAACTAAGTTTTTAGATAAATGGTATAGGAAAGAACCTCCATATGTTTCTGTGTCTAATGGCCATCCAATTGTGTGCATTACATGACCAGGGTCTGAATTTTTTGGGTTAATTTCCCATAGCTCTTTTAACCCAATACCATAGGTTTGGTGCTGTGAGTTATCTCTCAAATCAAATTGATCAACTAACCTTTTCCCTAAATGTCCCCTACACCCCTCTGCAAAAAGAGTATACTTGGAGTGAATTTCAATCCCAGGTTGAAAGTTTGGTCCAGGTTTTCCATCCTTATCTAACCCTAAATCACTAGTAACAATTCCCATAAGCTTATTTTCAGATAAAATTATATCAGAGGCGGCAAAACCAGGATATATTTCAACACCCATTCCTTCAGCTTTGGTTGCGAGCCATTTACATAAAGATCCCAATGAGATTATAAAATTATTATCATTATGCATTACTTTTGGAATAAAAAGCTTTGGAAGATTGTAAGAATTTGATTCACTTAAAAATTTAAGTTCTTCGCTTTTAACTTGAGTTTTGACAGGGCAATCATCATCATTTCTCCAATCATCAATAAGTTCATCCAACGCTGTTGGCTGAAGTATTGCACCTGAGAGAATGTGCGCCCCTACCTCTGAGCCTTTTTCAACTAAGCACACTGAAAAGTCTTTTCCTTTTGATTGACAAAGCTTTTTAAAGTTTATTGCAGCAGATAAGCCAGCTGGGCCAGCACCAACTATTACAAGGTCATATTCCATTTTTTCTCTTTTTATATTAAAATCTGTCATTCTTTAAACTTTAATTATTAGAATAATTTTATAATATATATATTAATGAATGTTAAAAACATAAAGTCTTTT
>MDTB01161402.1_pt1 | contig 28040 bp, 22 predicted proteins | sample 811161 | NCBI WGS metagenome assembly MDTB01 (sample SAMN05326650, study PRJNA326480) | marine metagenome | isolation source: seawater | place: Mediterranean Sea | collected 2009
TATTATCACGATAATATTCACACAACCAAATACATTTTTCAATTTCACCTTCTGCTTGAGATAAAGGCTTTCCCATTTCGTTAGCCATTAAGATAGAAAATTCTCTCCTGCCATCGCTTAATACACCAATCATTTCATTTAAGTGGTCTAAGCGAAATTCAAGGCTCGTTTCTCTCCAATGCAATTGAGCCAAAATACTGTTTTCTAAAACTTGGTTAATTTGGGAAGTAGAAAACTCTTTATATGTTGCAAGTTCTTGACCTGTTGAAGGGTCTATAGATTTAAGGCGCATTTTATGTTTGATAACTTTTCATTTTAAGTTTGAATTTAATAATTAATAGATATATTTTTACTATATCATATAAAAAAAGCTCCCAAAGGAGCTCAAAATTACTTATTTAAATAGATAAAATATTATTTAAGCTTCAATTTCTGGCTTAACATTTAAAATAATTGGATTTGTATTATCTTTATCTAATGGAGTGTATTCTGGAACAAGATTTGCTAGTGTAATCCTTAATTCATTATTATCAAATTCATGTCCGCTTAATTCATTTCCCATAATTCTCTTTGTTATACTTTTCACAATTTCTTCAGTTAAAGTCGGTCGAATCTCAAAAATTTTTTTATGCAAAGTTTTTTGTATTGTTTCAGAATCATGAACTAATTCTTCAAATTGTTTTTCCCCAGGACGTGCGCCAATAAAGCTTATTGGGATATCAATATCTGGTTCTAATCCTGATAGTCTAATAAGTTCATTTGCAATATCTAGAATTTTAATTGGCTGCCCCATATCTAAAGCAAAAACTTCTCCTCCCTCACCAATACTACCAGCTTGAATAATTAATTGAGCGGCTTCAGGAACAGACATAAAATATCTCTCCATCTCAGGGTCTGTTATAGTAATTGGTCCACCTGCTTTTATTTGCTCTTGGAAGATTGGAATCACACTACCACTGCTACCAAGAACATTTCCAAAACGTACTGCCATAAATCTCGTTGAGTAGGAACTATTAGCACCTTGGCATATTAGTTCAGCTAAACGTTTTGTCGCACCCATTACATTTATTGGTTTTACAGCTTTGTCAGTACTTACCAAAACAAATCTCTCTGTATTATGCTCCAAAGATAGTTTGACTAAGTTAGCAGTACCATTAACATTTGTTTTTATTGCTTCCCAGGGAAATTCCTCTTGCATTGCTACATGTTTATAAGCGGCAGCATGAAACACTACCTGTGGCTCGTATTGGCTAAAAACTTTTGAAAGAATATCTTTATCGCGAATATTTGACAAAAGAGGCTTTATCAAAACATTATTTTCTTTACCAATTATCTCACGTTCTATATTAAATAAATTGTATTCACTGTTATCCAACATAACTAATAGTGCTGGCTCAAATCTCAAACAATGCCGAACTAGTTCAGAACCAATACTACCACCTGCTCCAGTAATTAGCACTCTTTTACCTTTTAAATATTTATTGATAGCGCTGTTATCTATTTCTACTTCATTTCTTCCGAGCAAATCTATTACTGAGACTTCTCTTAATTGATTGATTGATAATTTTCCAGACATTACTTCATTAACTGAAGGAAGAGTTCTAAATGGTTTACCTGCTTCTTTACATATATCAATTATTTTATATAAATCTCGCCTTGGTGCATTTGGACAACAGATGATTGCTTCATCATATTCATTAATGAAATCTGATAAAATCGATACACTTCCTTCGACCTTTTTACTATGGATAAATTGGCCATGCAAATTTTTATTATCATCCAAAAATCCAATAGGTTCCATCCTATATCTCGAATCATTCAGTAATTCCCTGCAAATGAATTCTCCAGTGGTACCCGCACCAATGATTATGACTCTTTTATTAAGTTCAATTCTATATGGTTTGGGATTAATTAAGTGAGAATACACTAAACGTACACCTATTCTAGATAATGCAGTAAAACTGAAAGTTAAGATGAAATCAATTACAAAAATAGCCCTAGGGATATCCTGAAATCCTCTAAAGTATCCAATCCCAGCAATTAAAAGCAAGGTACCCGTAATATTTGCTTTAAAGATATTTCCCATATCTATGAGACTAGTGTAACGCCACATACCGCTGAACATTCCAAATGTTGAAAAAGCAATCAATTTTAAAATTACTGACAGTCCCAGGATATAATATAAATCTTTACTATAAAAAATAACAGGCATTGTAAGATCACTTCTAATGATTGCAGATAATAGAAACCCACTTATTACTGCCATTAAATCTGCTAAGAATAGTATTCTGAGATTTTTTTTTGTTGGTTCAGTGTTTATTTTAATATTTGGTTCTTTTATTTTTACATCATCAATTATATCACGCAGTTTAAATTCACCATTATCCTCTATTTTTAATAATCGAATAATTAAATAATGTCCCATTTTCTTAGGTATGAATAGAGATATGATTGTAATACCAACTAATTTCAAATCCTCAAAAAAACCTTTCTTATTTACGTAATATTTATCCAACCCTACTTTTATTTTTAAAATATTATTGTATGGATCATCTGAATCAATCATAGACCAAATTTCTGACTCATTTCTGAAAAGAATTGAGGAGTAACCGGACAAGCCTGGCTTAATTGTATTTAGAAAGGAAAATGAATCCCTATTCACGTATTGAGGCACTTCAGGTCTTGGTCCTATAAATCGCATATCACCTTTAATCACATTAAAAAACTGAGGTAATTCATCAAGTTTGGTCTTTCTTAAAAATCTACCCCATTTAGTTGTTTGATTATTGCCACCAGTTTGAAAGGTATTAATGTTAGTTTTATTTACCGCCATTGTGCGGAATTTATATATAATGAATGGGTTAAAGTCTTTACCTATCCTAGACTGCCTAAAGATAATTGGTCTACCTTGTATCAGTAGATTCCCTATTGCTATACCAATGAGAAGAGGTGATAGTAAAAAGGTTAATATTACTGCTGTGAGACGTGAAATTAGTTCCATCATCTAAATTTTCATTCGTTTATTAATTCGTTCCTAGGATTATTTTTTCTTTGGTGACATACATCACAGAAACTTAGTTTCAAGTTAACATTTATTTTAATAAACATTATAAGAAAAAAAATAAGGTTATTTCGAATATGCATTAGAAAGATTAATAATAGACTTAATAACATAATTTACAGATGATTCTTCCAAACCAGGGTATATGGGTAATGAAATAATAGATTCAAAAAGTTCGTTTGCTCGAGGAAATTTATTATAATTAAAATCATATTTATTTTTGTAATAGGACAGATGATGTATTGGCTTATAATGCACTGCAAGACCAATCCCCTTACTATTCATTTCTTCAATGAACTTATCTCTTGAAATTGACCATTTATCTTTTACCAATTGAATCACAAAAAGATGCAAGGAATGACCTTTAGTATATTGGGGTAGCAAAATTCCTTTAATATTTCTAAGACCCTCTACGTAATGGTTGAAAATTTGTAAACGTTTGCTTTGCCATTGTTCGATCTGGGCAAATTGCCAAAGTCCAAAAGAAGCCGAAAAATCTGTCAAATTATATTTGTAACCTAATTCTACAATATCATATTCCCATTTACCTTTGGCCTTAAACCTGTTCCAACCGTCCTTTGTAATACCATGTAATGATAATTTTCTTATCCCTTCAGCTAAATCAGAATTATTTGTAGCTAATGCACCTCCTTCTCCACCAGTCGTTAAATTCTTATTAGCATAGAATGAGAATGCCGCCGCGTGGTCTGTATTACCAATTTTTTCTCCATGGGAATCTGTTTCTAACGCATGAGCAGCATCTTCAAGAATAAAGAGGCCATATTTTTCTGCTAAATCCCATAGGTTTTTTAAATTAACTGGTTCGCCTCCATAATGAACTGGAATAATGACTTTCACTGAATTATCCCTTTTTATAATATCCTCAACTTGGTTTAAATCGATTAAAAAACCATCCTTTTCACTATCAACTAGAATAGGTTCCATTCCCAAGTACTCTCCACATTCTACTGTTGATGCAAAAGTAAGAGTTGGAGTTATATATTTTTGTCCGCGTTTAAATCCTTTTGCAGCAAGAGCGAGGTGAAGAGCAGCAGTACAGGAATTAACACCTATCACATAATCAGCATCTAAGAATTTCATTAACCTATTTTCAAATTCCTCAACAACAGACCCTGTGGTCAGCCAACCACTCTTAATGGAATTTGAAAAAATCTTATTCAGATCTTTGGGTATGTCTGGTTTATGAAAAGGAATATGCATTTATAAATTTTTATCTATGCTATAATAGAGATCAATTCCAAGATTTACCTTAATATTATCACCAGTTTTATCAGATTTATTATAAGCAATTTCACTGAAAATTGACATATTTGTTTTCAACCACCAATGACACTTAAACGATGTAAAGTCAATATTCTCAACATCACCACTTGGGAATGGTCTATCTAAATAATCTCCATATGGCTCATAAAGATTATTCATGAAATTATTTTCACCAATATTCCTTATACCCACATTGATGCTGGTAATAACCTTATTTTGATAAAACCAATTTACTCCAACCTTTCTCTCTCTACTGTCACTTCCAATATGCCAACCTAATGGTTTATATCTTTGTACAAAATTATTATTACCATCTTCATGTTTAAATGTATTTGTACCAACGCTTATATTAGATATAAAGAATAAGACATATGAATTAACGTTTTTAATTGGTGTAAATAGAACTTTATATGAAAATGCATTCCCGCTGCCTTTACCATCATCCTTCTGTTTTTGGTCTAAAGTAAATTCATCAAAAAGATAATTCCCAGATAACCTTATTTTCTCCATTATTAAGTAATCGAGTGATAATTGCCAAATACCATTCCCGCCATCTGATCCTAAAGAATTTTGACGGTCATTTAATTCTATCTCAAGATGGGTGGACATTGGATTAAAATAAGAAAAATCAATCGGCCTATTTTTTCCTGAATAAATTATTATCTCAGATAAACCAATTAAGAGATTCTTTTGATTATTCCATTCGACTCCCCTACCTGTGATATACCTATTAATAGATAGTGAATCAGTCTCTAAATAGCCGTGAAAATACCTAACTTTTAATTTCCCAAAGTCCAGATCAAGCATACCATAATCATACGAGTTTGAGTGCTCACTGATAGCCAATTCAATATTGTTCCCAGCGCCCCAACTTTGCCTACCTCTCCCAAACTGAATAATCATCCAATCATTTTCAAAACTAATACCTGATAGATCTGTTTCGCCAGAACTGAACGTACCTCTTTCAATATCTCTTGGTATTCCTGAAAATCCACGAAATAATTCTGGCCTATCAACTATTCTAGGATATAAATATCCATGAAAGTATTTATTAAATGTAAAAAGGCCATAAGCATAAAGTGATTTTCTATCATTAAATATAGACGTACCAAATCGAGTATTTATTATCAATGAATCAGATTTTGTATTTAAATGCACATATCTCCCGGGTCCAAAAATTGAATTTTTATGCCAATTATCTCCAATATCATCCTTTAGTTTATTTATTTGGAATTCAAAAAATTCGTTTGGTATTTCTTGAGCATTAATAGAAAGTGAAAAAAATAATATTAAAGTATGTCTTGACATTTATATTTAAAAATTTTCTTTTATAAAATATTTATCCTTTAAGCCTTTATCATTCCATTTATTTATAAAATAAAACAATCCAAAAAAGGAGCCTAAGCCATAAGCGACATGTAACGTCAAAAAGCATATAGGTAAAAAAATTAATGAAAAACCATTATCAAGGTTTTTTAATGTTTCTAAAATTGAAAAAATTATGGAAATACTAATATATGATATGCTAAGAATAAGTATTGGAATATTAAAGTCAGTTACTATATATGCATACGTCGCATAGAAAAGATTTATTATAAAAGCTAAGGGTACAATATGTCGAAAGGATGCAGTCCCACTCCTTTTTTGGAAAACTCGTATTTTAAAGAAACCATACTGAAAATATTGCTTAAATAGTCTCTTGATTGTACTTTTTGGGTAGTAGTATGATTTTATAGAAGGATGTAACCAAATTTTAAGGTTTTGTTGTAGCATACGAAAATTAAATTCATCATCTTGGTTACGTAATAATTCTATATCGTATCCTCCAATTTTCTTAAATACTCTACGTTTATAAGTACCAAAAGCAAGAGTATCTACATACTTACCAATGCTAATATTCTCTCTAAATGCAACACCACCAACACCAAATTTTGATTGTTGTGCGATTGCAATTGCATTACCAATGATTCCTGTTGAAATATTTCTTATCGGGCCACCTACACAATCAGCATTTGTAGTTTTTAATTCTTTTAGAGAATTCTGTAAAAAATCTGTGGCTAATTCTGCATGTCCATCTATTCGAATTATATAATCCCCTCTTGAAATTGATAAAGCACGATTAAAACCTGTGGATACAATTTTTTCAGGATTATCAATTAACTTTATTTCATTTATTGTCTTCATTAATCTATTTATAATATTTCTAGTCCCATCTGTTGACATTCCATCTGCGACTATTATTTCAAAATCAAAATTGTTTGTATTTTGATTTATAATTGATTTAATCATTCTTTCAATGAATGATGATTCATTTCTAATTGGAGCAATAAAGGTGATAAATGGATTATTATTCATTGATCTCTGAATAGAAATGTTTTAGTTTCCCTGATTTTGGACGTTTAATTGTATTTAACCTATTAATCTTCAATTTTAGACCTGGTTCTAAATAAATATCCATTTTCTTTTGAATCTGCCTTATTTCATTATCAGTTAAATTCCTGTCAGAGATGATATCAAATATGAAAATATCTAGAGCGACCTGTCTTATTACGAACTCTTTTAGAATACCGGAGGATTCTAGAATGGATCTGGAAATATAATAAAAGGTCAAGCCAGGTGACTTTTTCCCACTTGGAAGCATTATTGTATCATTTGTTCTACCTGTCAGTTTACTTAAGACCAGTTCGTTATTGCTTTCTTGAAATTTTAAAACTCCTGTATCGCCTACTTCATATCGTATAAAAGGCATTGCTTTATTATGCAAATCTGTAATCAAAATTTTTCCCTCCTTACCAATATCGACTATTGATCCATCATCATCAACAATTTCAATAAACTGTGTTTCGCGAGATAGAATCCAATTAGAGTTACCATCCTCAAAAGCCGTGATGCCCCCTGCTTCTGAAATACCGTATTCATTTACGACCACTAATCCAAAGGCTAAATTCAATATTTTTCTATCTTCAAAAGTTAAAACTTCAGATGTGGTAATACATAATTTCAATGTCGGACAAATACAATTTAATATTAAATCGTTTTTTATTAGATATCTAGCAAAAAGGGTTAATGCATTAGTATAGCCATAGATAAAATTAAATTTTATTTTTGAAAATATTTTTATATGTTCATTTAGTTTATCATCTGAAAGATCAAATATCAATATTTTTTTCCTATTCATAATAAAATCTTTTGACAACTCATAATACTTCCCAGTATTCTCAAGTGGGGTACCAAAATACCTGGCCTGTTTTGATTCTAAATCTAGACTATGCCATTTATATCTATTCTCCGTAAGAGCCCAAGTCATCGAATGGGCACTTTTATTTTTTGCATAAAAAAATGGTTTCCCAGATGAACCTGATGTATTTGCGATGTAGGTATTATTTCTTGTGTACTCATTCGATAATAATTCATTTATCCCATGTTGATAATCTGTTTTTTGCATTATTGGCAATTCTTCCCATTTATTTGGAAGATTATTTTTAAGTTTATTATTATAAAAATTATTATTTTTCCAATGAAAGTTTGCTATATCCCATTTTGATTGATTCTGCCAATCTATTTTCTCCCCTATTGGCAATGAATCTATATAATGAAAATGTTTTGCAGCTTTGTCAATATCATAACCTGCAATTTTCATTAATGATTTAAATAAAGATTTAATTAATCATCCTTTATAATCAATCCAATGTAGTGAGAATTTAAAAATGAGATCTTTGATAGTCTTGGATAAACATATTCAGCCAAGCCTCCAAATAATCTGACAAGCGGTGGTAAAACAGTAATGAGTGTTAATTTCATTTTCATATTTGGGAATAGAGATTTGATATCTTTGTATTTTACTTGCATGACATTTCTATTTAACGGATTATTATATCTAAAATCATAATAAAGAATTGCTCCTCCAGGTTTGAGGAGTCTTGCCATTTCCCTCGAAATTTGTTTTCTATATCCTTTGTTAAGAACTGATGAAAACAATGTAAAAGAAACCACCAGATCAAACGAAGAGTCATTAAACTTTATATTCCTAGCATCCATTAAATTAAAGTTTGATTGTGGAAATTTTTTTTTTGCATGAGATAATCGGTCTTCACGCAAATCTATTCCATGTAAATTTTTCTCTGAGGCTCCAAATTTTTTCAATATTTGCATTGTGTTTCCTCCAGCACAACCAATATCAATGACCATTTTATCCATCAAATTAATTGAATAGAAACAGAAGAGATCTTTTATTGCTTGAAATCTCTCTTTTTCAATTAATTGGTTACTTAATTTTTCATTTGACCATTTTTCAAGACTTGCACGGTTTTTATAATAATCCGTATAAATATTATTAATTCTATCTTTTTCGTTCATGATATGTCATTTAACTAAAAGTAAGTAATTCTTGCCATGAATACTTAACGATTTCCCAATCAAATTTTTGTGCTTTCTTTCTAGCATTTTTTGATAATCTATAGGCTAATGTATGATCACTTATGATTCTTTCTATGGCATGTGACATTCCCTCTATATCATTTTTTTCAACCATTAAAGCATCTACACCATCATCATGTAGATACTTTAATCCACCTACATTCGTGGAAACTATGGGGAAGCCAAGTGCCATCGCCTCGATAACGCTCACAGGTTGGTTATCAAAATCTGTTGTATTAATGAAAATATCATATTTACTTGATAAATCAATCCACTGATCTTTTGGTAAGAAACCTGCAAATTCTACTTTTTCTGATATTTTAAACTTTTCTGCGATAGTTTTACAATTTTTCATGGAACCATCTTTTTCAGGTCCTATCATACACAATTTAGATTCAGGAAATTTTTTTAGTATATCTAATAAAACATAGATTGCCATTTCAGGATTATAAACATTATGAAAAGATCTGACCCATAATAATTTTGGTTGGCATTCTGATCTGTGCTTAAAATTATAATTTTTTATATCAATGGTATTTTGAATACAAACTGATTTAATTCCTAAAATATTTAGTTGATATTTTATATACAATGACGGCGATACATTTATTGCCGAATAATCAAATATTTCATATAAAAGATTTTTCTTACCTTTCAAATAGTCTGGCAAATCACCTCCCCGGAGAATTGGTATGTATTTTTTACCAACAATTCTGCAGAACATTGCAGAAACAAGAGAATAAATAAATGCTAATCCACTATATGTATCAATAATAACATAATTTACATCCTTGCTTTTTATAATTGAGATTACCATTTCACTGATTCTAAATAACTTGTTTTTTTTATCAGAAATGGTAATCACTTTATAAAACTGTGATAATTTTAGGCCTAATGTTTCAACGCCAGTTGGAGTGGTCCCATATTTAGATAATTTATTTCCTATATAAAGTATTTTCATTGTTCTGATAGTCTAATTCCTTCGTTTTAACATGCATCACGCTTAATCCAATTAAAACTGGTGTTACAAAGGTTCTCATTGCAGAATGCGTTGAAGTGCCTATACCAATAATAAATAGACAAACAAGAATTGCTCTATTAATATTATTTTTATTTATGATGAATATTTTTATAAATAAATATAACATCAATACAATAATTAGAAATCCGAATATACCGTGCTCTGCTAATAAGCGTGATAATTCTGTATGAGTCGCAATACCACCGAGTCCATTTCCACGCAAAATCTGTGAATATCCTGCACCAGTACCAAAAATAATATTATCATACCATAAATTTAAATCAGCTAAAAACACTGCATACCGACCAGTGGTAATAGTATTAAAAGATCTAATCTTATCACCAGAAATAGTAGTGGGAGTTTCTCCTAAATAACGAAGCCCGATAGTACCTGAAGACAAATCTTGTATTAGGGCCCATGAAGAAATCAATAGGAGAATCGCTAGACCAAAAAATAAAAATGGACGTAGACTCCTTATTTCCTTTATTTGTTTATAAGATCTTGCGCTCCTAAACAACAAATAATAGAAAATTATTGCAATAATCCCAATAAACATTCCGCCCCTTGAAAAAGTTAAGAAACCCTGATATGCAAATAGACCGATGAATAGTCCATCTAAACTATGGTTACCTGAAAATAAAAGTTTATTCATCCATGCATAAAAACTCAAAAACATTCCGAGACCTAATATAGTAGATACTTGATTGGCTCCAAAGCCTCCAGAGGTTTGATAATTTCCGCCTAAAGAAAAAGTTAACTTTGAATATTCGGGCGTCTTGATTAGTGCATAAATCAAAACCACAGTTGCCATGTACCATATTAATTTTATAATTGTATCAAAATTCTTATCAGTAATTTTATATCCCCCGATAACAATTATTAAGAGGAACATACTTAATGGTCCTAAAATATTATTTATTCTATATTTACCAATATATGCATCTATAATCACCCCTGTTTGCTTAGTTACGTACATACTACTATCAATAAATAAGCCAGGAATCAATAATAGTATGAGAACGAATCCTAATTTATAGGGTTGAGGAACTGATTTACTTATTAATAGTATTATTGATGTAGATATAATTAAATATTTACTTAGTTCCCAGGGTATATACGGAGAAGCGCCCAGCATACGACCAAATACTTCAGACGAACATAAATATATGATAAATGGAATATATGTCGAGATCGTCCTCCTAATGATTATATCAGAAATTATTTTATTGAATGAAATAATTATAAAAAAATAAAACCATATAATAAAAAACCATTTACTTATAATTGATACAATTGCTAAAAATAAATGAAAAACCATCCATCTATAATTCGGTCCAGAATATAAAATGGATGTGGTCATTTATTTAAAATCATGTTATTTATGCGCTCATTATACCTTTCATAAGTGAACTTTCTTGATAATTCATGACAATTATTCGCTAGCTTTTTAAGCATGGTTCTATTTTTTAATAAGTAAGTCAAAGCAGATGAAACTCCGTCGGTATTTGATTTTTTTAAAAGTATTCCATTATCTTTTTTTATGTATTGCTTAATACTTCCAACATCAGATACAATCGAAACACAGCCATAAGCAGCAGATTCTGGAATAACTTTGGGAAATCCTTCTGAATCAGAAGGTAGAATTAATATTTGGCACTTTAAATAAATTAGATTTAAATCATTTCGTGGAAGAGCACCAGTAAAAATAATAGGGATATTTTTAATACTTTTTGCTTCAGTTTCGTACTTCTTTTTATCAGGTCCATCACCCACAAAGTAGACGGACTTGATAGGTGATATATTTTCAATATTTTTTAAAGCAGATATCACATACCCAACTCCTTTTGTTCTTGTAAGGCTTCCAACAAAACAAATATTTATTAATCCAAAATAATTCTTATCCAATATTTGTTTTTTAGAACTAATTAACTGATTTTTACTTAAGCAAGGGTTTTCAAATGAAAGCAGATGCTTTTTCTGATTTGGCCATTTACCATTTATTGTAACACTAAAATTTTGTGCTAAATTATTTAGCCAGAATTTTTGCAATCTATAAGATAATGGAGCATTCGTCTGGTTCCAATTACCAGCATATTTTATCCAATACTTTTTTTTCCTTATAATCAGTAAATATGGTAATACGTAAAGACCTAAATTTGTTGGTGCTCGAAATTGCACCCAATCAGATACATTACATGTCTTGTGAATACAAACAAGGTTATTGAACATTTTAAAAAGTATTTTTAGTTTTTTAATAATACCATTCCCTCCAGAAGGTTCGATGGGAACATATATTACTTTTTTTGATTTATATGGCAATGAACTTTCTGGAGATTCTATTTTATGTAACGGAGCCACATGGTATATTTTTGTGAATAATTTAGTCAAATTATTAATTTCGCTTATAGTTGGACCCCAACCAACAATTTCATTGCCTGACCTATAATGCGGTGTATGAGAAATAATGGTTAGAGTCATTTTGTGTCGTACCAACGCTGTAATATATATAATATCAAAACCCTTTGATAGACTGAAGCGCGACTTATATCTCGCGCGTTATCGTAGTGATTGAATTGCTTAATTAATAATTCTATATAAGGCCTATTGATAAAAGTGGTGACATAACTTTCCTTTTTTAATAATTCATTAGCCATTCTTTTTTTATTATTTTTTGATATAAAAGAATCCAATGGGATTGTAAATCCTGCTTTTGGTTTTAAACTTGTATACTTAGGGTATAATTTTTTATGAAATGCCCTCAAATGCTTTTTACCAGAAATCAAACTTGACTTTTGATTAAATGGTATTGTAAAAGCAAAAGTACTCAAATCCTCATCAAGGAATGGAACTCTCCATTCAACTCCATTAAGCATTGACATCATATCTGTTTTACGAAGGTAGTCACTTAATAATTTTTTTCTGAAATAATCAAATATTATTTTTCCTTCATTTTTTTGAGGTATGTCCTGCTCGAAAATTTTTCTATATGATTCTAACTGTTCGTTCATATCATGATTCATAAATGCATTAACTCCATCAATTTTTGCACCTAAAGGAAACCATGAGTTTCTATTATATATAACGTCCATTATATCATTGTGATATTCAGTTAAGCTTTTTACTCTGTTTAGTTGCCTTCCACTTCGAGCAGGTAGCACTTTTCCAATGGAATTCAACATGGCCCATGTTCTTGGATAATGGCTAAATGGGAAAAACCGTAGTACCCAATTTTGAGATGGGTATCCATTGAATAGTTCATCTCCACCATCACCACCAATAATTACTTTTCCAAATTCAGAAATATTCTTAGTAATGAAATATGTAGGAATGGCAGATGAATCAGCGAATGGCTGATCAAAATGTAAAAAAAGCCTATCAATTAACTCTAAATCAATTTTTTTTTGCATGTCTATTACTTCATGATTACCCTTTAATCTAGAAGAGTATATTTTACTTATGTTCGTTTCGTCATACTTTGAATGTTTAGAAAAGCCAATAGTTTTAGCAATAATTCTATTATTCTTATTATTAGCAAAATAGTATAACAGCGAAGAGTCAATTCCACCACTCAATGCGAAAGAAACTTCAACATCAGAAACAAGATTCCTATCTATAGCTTTTTCAATTTTCTCATATATATGTTCTAAGTTATCTTTAAATGATAATGAGTTATATGAATCAAAAGAGTATTGATAAAAAGGCTTCTTTAGGAGATTTTTATTACGATTCCATATAAAATAATAACCAGGATTAACTGCAAATATATTTTTATAAACAGTATTCGGCTCTGGTATATAGCCTAGATTTAAATAGTGTTTAATAGAAATACTGTTTATACGATTACTTTCAATTGATAATTTTTTAATAGCTTTGATTTCGCTTGCAAATATTATTGTTTGGTTTTGTACAGTATAATATAGTGGTTTAACTCCAGCAGGATCTCTTACCATTAAAATTTGACCAGGACCACGTCTATCTAATATTACAAAAGCATAAATACCTCTTAACTTTTTGAAAAATTCAACACCTTGTTCTAGATAACCCTCTAGAATTGTTTCTGTATCTGAATTTGTTATAAAGGAATCAAATGATAATTGATTTCTTAATTCTTTATAATTATATATTTCGCCATTAAACACAATTAAAGCATCTTCTTTTGAAGAAAGGAATGGTTGATTAGCTTTTTTCGAAACATCAATAATGCTTAGACGATTATGCCCCAAGTAAATGTGGTGACCATCAGACCAACTCCCTTGTGCATCTGGTCCTCTATGTTTAAGAGACTCAAGCGCATCTTGTCCTTTCCTCATATTTATTTCTTTCGAAAAATCAACAATACCAACAAAACCACACATATATCACTAATTCAACTTTTATTCTTTTGGTTAATTAAATAAATCAATATATTGGTCAACAACATTTTCCCAAGAATATTTTAGGGCATGTTGCTTTGCATTTTTTGAAAAATTATTATAGTCTTTTATTATTCTTAGAATTGACTCCAAGATTTGATCATTATTTTTTTGGTTTACTAAAAACCCAGTACGATTATTTACAATAGCATCTGATATTCCACTATCTTTTGATCCAATTGCTGGAAGGCCTAATAAATTTGCTTCAATGACTGCAATACCAAACCCTTCAAAATCTCCATCTTCAGTTTGATCACTTAAAAACATAAAAATATCCATAGTATTCAGAAGATCAAACATCTCTTTATCAGACATTTCACCATGAATGGTACAATGATCTCCTAAAGACAAGAATCTTATTTCTAATAAAATATCGTCTAATTGGTCGGGTATCCCGACAATATGGTAATGCGTATTAGGAAATTTTTCTATTATGCTTGGCAATGCTCTAATCACATTATTTTGCCCTTTTCTTTCTGAAATTCTTCCAATAGTTATAAGTGATAGATTTTCAATTTTTCTTTTATTTATTTTTATATTTTTATGATTTATGTTATCCTCTATTTTATCTACATTGATACCATTATTTATAATTTTTATATTTGTACTAATATTTCTACTTATGCATTTTGCTGTAAAATTTGATACAGAGACAATCTGATCATAATTCTTAATCAAAGTTGTAATTATTAACCGAAGTAACCAATTTTTTGGTTTTACATCTAAACCACCATGGGTAACAAGGATAAATTTTATTTTGGTAAAAACTAATTTAAAAATACCCCCTGCAATAAGTGGATTCCTTCCTGAGCATAAAATTACGACCTTTTGATGCTCCCGAATTGATAGATAAATAGTTCTTGTAAATAAAAAATAATTTAGAAATCTAGACTTTTGCTTATTTATTCTTACAATATTTAGCCCAGGAACTGGTTTAGAATATTCTTCCATTTTTGAATCAAATCTTTTAAAAGTGATTACCTCAACCGAATAATTTCTTTTAACTAAAAAGTAAGATAGATTATGAGCATGATTTCCTATCCCTCCAGGTCCTGGTGGGAATTCTGAGGTAACAATTATTATTTTATTTAAATGACTCAATCTTTGAACCCTCTTCAATCATTTCAGATGAAATATGCCATGACCTATATACCTGAAAGATTACTAATGGTAAACAAAAGAAAAAGATTATAAAACTAAAAATATAGCCAATATATCTACCCTTCATAAAATAAGGCATTAATGAGGATGGTATAGTTTGAATGATAAATAGTCTTGCAAGTTTATCACCCCAATATTTTCGATAAAAATATAAAACACTTGGTATTGGTCTTGGACTAAAAATATTCTTTGGATGTAAACCATCCCAACTTCCCAATTCTCTTAGTCCACCCGATGGCACTTTTAAATGGATTCTCTTCGCTATAGGATTAATTATATTTTTTAATCCTTTTTGATGTGCTCTTGCGCCGAACTCACCATCTCCCATTCGCATTCCTTCGAATTGTCTATCAAATAAACCGCAAATTTGAAAAACATTTCTTTTTACTAACACATTGCCGGTATCTAACTGATCTGCCCATCTAAAATAATTATAATTTGAGGGAACGGGGGCACCAACTAATGATAGAGATACACCTGCAGAAATATCTGCATTATAAAAGTCTAAACATTTTAGATGTTCCTGAATCCAATTATTTTCTACACGAGAGTCATCATCAAAAAAAAGAATATAATCACCTTTGGCTTTTTTTATTGCCGAATTACGAGCTTTCCATAGACTAGATGTATTTTGATGAATTAGTTTGATATTTAAATCAAATTTTTCATAAAATTTTCTTTTGAATGGTACACTTTGGTCTACTATAATAATCTCATAATTATTATATAATTGCTTTTGTATGTCATAAAGAGCATCTGATAGAAATCCATATCTATTAAGAGTTGGTATAATTATGCTAATCTTTGGTGTACTTGTTAATAAGGGAGAAATGAAATTATCATATTCAGTATTTATAAAATAAGAATTTTCGAAATCTATCTTTTTTATTTTTCGTGATCGGAAAAATGCTGTGATTTCTACAAATGAAATTTTAAAGGTGAGAATCCTAATTAATAAAACATAATAAACCCAAATAGGTTTAAACATCCTTCTTAAGAATAGATATTGGTCATTCAATGATACGGAAAGATTATCAGGTAGATTGAGACTCCTTTCGCCCTTTATATCGATAATGCCTTTCTGCAAAGCTTGATAGGAAGCGTCAAATAGAGAAAAATTATCAGATTCATATACTTCACAATAATCAATATTTGTTTTCTCATTTTGATTCAATTTTCGATAATCTACCCAATGATCCTGAGTATCATTATTCTCCAAACTTAGATACCAGATTGGTTTTATTATTGAAAAAAGGAAACCTGAAATCTTATTTGTCATTAATTAATAGACCACATTTTTATAAATTATTTTTATCATTTAAGAAAATAGAAAAAGATTTTTTTGAATAACAGAACTAGCGAAGATAAGATAGGTCATAAGTATATTTAACTACAGTGGCAAATATTAAAAAGATTTTTAATCTTTAGACAAATTAGTAAGTATCCATTTAGGCTGTAAAATTTCCAACCATAGTTTTCTATTTCTAATTTGTATTTTTTTAAATTGGTGTTCAGATATTTTTTCATGGAAATCTTTAATTATATCAACTATTCCATGCCTATCCTCCCATTCAACCCAAACCACATGATCTTTCCAATCGATATAATTATTAAATGGTAAAAGACAATCAGTATTAATAAATATTGGTATCCTACCCATCATTAGGGTTTCATACAACCTAATTGAAAAATTACCGGTTCCTCTTAGACATAAGACATAATCAGAGTTTTTTATATTTTCATAATAATCTAATGTAGTTACTCTCATATCTTCACTGTTTTTTGCTCCGGCACGATATTTCTTCCTATAGATAAATTGAGAATTAACAAAATCATTATTTTCTATAGTATTCAATATTTTTTCCCTCATATAGGCTGAAGGGAAAATTGGTTCGTAATCTTTTCTATTTGGCTTATGCAAAAAGCGTCTGCTATTTTCCAAAACACATTTAATAGTTTGATAAATTAACACGATTTTACTAGAAGTTGCATGGCCACAAAACCCTACTGTAGGTCTTACTTTTTTAGAACGAATTGATACTTCTTTTGTACCATAAATATTTTTTTGTTGATCTGATAACGCTGCAGGAAAGCCTCTATTAAGTTTACTTAATTTTGATGCAAAACCACCCATTCTATAATAGGTTATTTTAGAATAATCTGGATATATTACTCCGAAGTCTCCTGCTATATACCCAAATCCTTTTAAATCATATTTCTCACAAAGTCCATTATATTTATTTAAATGACTTTTCAACTGATTTTCAAAATAGTAGTTAATAGGATATGGAATAAGAAATATTTCTGCATCACTGACTTCGGAAACAAGTTGTATATTATCTGAGTCTAATCCCCATTTACTAAAAGTTTCACCATATTGCGTCCATCCATTTTTTGCATAAAAGGGCCTGACTAATAAGAATATTTTTTTTTTTATCTAAATAAACATCAATATCACTGGGGATGAATATTTTTAATCTCATTACTTATGCTATTAGTTCAATTATTTATTGTAAAACTCAAAAAACTTTTCTTTTTGTTTACTTAAACTAAACTCTCGATTTATTCTAGTTATTGCATTATGCCTAATTTGCATCAAAGTTTCATCTGGGATAGATAAAACTTTTTCAATCCGATTGGCTAATAATTCAGGTTCCATTCTAGGTACTACCCACCCCGTATAATTGTGTCTTATGTTCTCAGTGAGACCATTAGCATCAGACACAATGCTTAATAAACCCATAGCTTGTGCCTCTAATACTGCATTACAAAATCCTTCCTGGATACTATATTGTAAATAAATGTCTGATTCTTGAAGATAATCTTTGATAATGTTGTGTGTCTGAGAACCAATAAAAGAAACATTCTCATTAAGATCCATTTGATGCGCTGCATATATAAGTCTCTCGTATTCATGCCCTCCTCCAATGATTGTATAACTAAAATTTAATTTCTTCTGTTTTAAAATAGTTAGTGCCTGGAGAGTATACTCCAATCCTTTTACCCAATGTAATCTAGCAATAGTTAAAAATTGTATTTTTTTTCTATTGATTTTTAATTTGGATATTTTTTTCTTATTAATGAAATAATTAATATCAATCGAGGGCCTAATAACACTCCTTCTCGTTCTATCATCTAATCCATATTGTTCTGCAGACTTTAATAAATCATTAGAAATAGAATGTAGTTTGTCAATTTTAAGCCACAGGCGCTTATAACAATCCTTATCCTTTAAAGGATATACATAGATATCATAACCTCTTATGCTTAATCCCATTTTCGCATTAATAGATTTGGAAACATTTTCTCTTCTAATTGCTGTGGTTGCAAAACCAAAATAAATCCAATCCAAATCGTGCGATAAAATATGGTTATTTAGATATAAATTTTTCCATCTATCCCGAAATGAGATATTATCTTTTTTCTCTAAATTCAGAAAGTTGATAAATATCCTTGGCCTTTTTATGAACAATATGATATTGGAGACAATGATTTTAAATATCTGCAAAACAAAATTCTGAGAAACTATTGGATGAGGAATAACTTTACATAGACTAAAATTATTTTTCTGATTTGCAAACATTACAACATTATAACCGCTCTCTATTAGATTGTTTATTTTTGAAGTCAAAAATGTTTCTGATTTTTCTGGAGAATTAAATAAAATGAATCCTATTTTCATTTTCTGATTCTATAATAATTATACGAAGGGCCAATTAGTTTAATTCTTGTCACTATCATGACATCATTAGCACTAATCTTCATTTATAAAGACTATGATAAACAACTTTCATTTTTTCACCAATTTGAGTGAGATTATGATGCCGTTCAATATGTGCTAATCCAGCCTTAGCAATTTTTTTACGCTTTGAAGGAGAATATGCAATAACATCTAACATAACACTAGTTAAATCATTTATGTCTCGATTAATGAAAGTAAAACCATTCTCATTATTTTTTACTACCTCATTCATGCCACAACAATTACTACTTATTACGGGTAAACCTATCGCCATAGATTCGAGAACTACATTTGCTATCCCCTCCTCAATACTTGGTAAAATAAGACAATCTGATTCTTTCATTTGGTGGTATACTTCTTCTTGTGTTTTCAACTGAAGGAATGTCACATAATCTTCAAGTCTTAAATTATTGACATAGTATAGTATTTCTTCATTTGGAGGACCTTTTGCAATAATTGTATAATGTATCGGTATGTTTTTATTTAAAATCGCGCTCATGGAAGATAACGCATATTGATATCCTTTCTTCCAATGAAAACGGCCTACAGAAATAAATTGAAATGGATTATGTGATTCCCAATCAGATTTCTTATAAAACTGAAATGACTGAAGATCTAATCCTGAATATATGACATGGATTTTTTTTTTATCAGTTCCATATTTTTCTACTTGAGTTGCAAGGTCTTTTGATACAGAATGAATCATGTCGACATTTGGAAATAAACTAGAATATTGATTTGCTAAATAGCCATCTGCTAGAGGTGAATAATTAATATGCGCCCCTCTCAGACTTAATACTATTTTAACTCCAAATAATTGTTTTAAAAAAAACCATTTAGGTAATGCTTTTGCCCATTGTATATGAAATATGTCTGGAAGATGATTAACAATGGGTAGTGCATTGGCTAGCCAAGTAAAAAATCCAGTAGACCAATCTTTAGTTGATTTTATCCTAAATGTTATCAATTTTATTAAGTTTAGTGGTGCAGTAAAGAGTATTAACAATAATTGATATATTATGAAAAAAAATAAAAATGTTCTTTTATTTGGAGTGGTGTAATCGTAAATATTTTTTTCTTTGTTATAATTAAAATCTGGGCGCTTTCTACCAAAGAGGTAAATTATTATGCCTGAATCGACAAGTGAATTGACCAAACGCTCTATGAAAATTGAGGAAGGTACTTCACCCGAGTATATTGCTACTCTTAACTTTTTCAAAGTAGGATATACGGTTTAGCAATCATAGGTCTTTAAGTGACCTAGCTTTAAATTTTTTTATAAAATAAAAAACCATCGAATTAATTGTATTGGCATTGGGTATTGCCACCAAATTGAGGACTTGCCACCAACCCAGTAACTGGGGAAGATAAATGAAATGATAAAACACAATATCAAAATATTTCTTATTTCATTATTTGGAGTATTTTTAGAAATCTGCTCCATGCTAATTATAACTGCCGGGAATAAATAAAGCATAGATCGTGAAGTATCAATAACTGAATTACCCAATACAATCAAAGAAATGATAGTGATAAGAAATGCAAGACCTGGAAGAAAATTCTTATGCTTAAATAATAGAATAAGGTTTAATGCTACAATAATCCAAAAACCCTCTAAGCCAGTCCAAATTGCAGCAGGAACATTATTAATTTGATTTAATAATTTCCAACCTCTTTCATCGTATTGACTATATTCTGCTAATTCTAACCCATAAGTAACATTGATCTGATACCTGATGAACATATATAGTATTATTGCACTTATAATTGGAATATTTAAATTGTTGAATATCTTGTATCTTAAATCAAATTCTTTTCTTGCATTAAAGATTCCATAAGTAAATAGAAATCCTGCACAAATTAATGTTCTCTCATCTGTAAAAAATGCAAGTAAGGTGGTAAGTGTTATTATATAGTTATTTTTTATATAAAATGGTATGATAATTAAAAATAAAGCGATTCCGTCAAAAATACCCCTATATTCACAAAAAGATGTTACCCCTGGATTTGTTAGTGCTAGTGTCATTGAAAATAAAAAGGCGGAGGTACGATCTTTTGTATAATTATAGATAATTTTTCCACACAATCCGAATAATAGTATACCAATTGTATATCTAATTATTATGGAAGTAATGTGTCCACCACCCATTAAACCAACAAATATTGGAACTGTTAATCTATAATTAATATTTGATATTTTATTTTCATTCCAAAACTCTGTGATTCCTTCACACTGTAATAAAAAACTAGATAACCTGCCTGAAGATACATCCCATTTTTCAAAGCTTGGGAAAGCGAAAAATAACGAAATCAGAGAACAATAAAACATGGTATACAACAACCAATTTTTCTTTTTTGTTGTATTTTCAATTCTGGTTATTATGCAACTTTTTAAAACAGATACATATTGATAAAATGAAAATTTCATTAGGTTATATTAACTACTTGGTTGGAAATTGAAGATTTCTTCATTCTATAATTTTCCTTTTAAAAGTGAAAATTGAATGACCATAATAAGAAATAATTGCTTTTAACAAGTTAATTATAACAGCAGAGAGCCATGGGTGTAGTTTAAATATTTCAACTAATATTGGCATACCAATAATTTTAAGACCTAAGACCCAAAGACTAACAAAAAGAAATCTAAAATATTCATAGATCACTTTTTCATCAGAAACTCTAGAATTAAAAGTAATGTATTTTTGAGTGAAGAATGATTGAGTCATACTTAAAGGAGTTGCAATTATTGTAGCAGACATATATACAATAATTCTACTTTCAGATAAATTTTGTAATAATAGATCAATTAGAATAAAAACTAATAAAGAAAATAAAGTATTAAATGAACCAACGATTACATATTTAACTTTTTCACTTTGAAATATTCTTCTTAAAATCAAAATAATTATTACCTAGTCATTTATGCTATTATTTTTATGGCACCATAGTGAAAAGGTGAGAAGCATACTTAATGGGTGGCTATACTTTACAGGGTCAACATTTTTAAATTTACCATAATATTCATTTATAATATCGACAGGTATAATTGAAGATATTTTTGGATTATTGAATAACCATTTTTCTAATTTTTTTTCATTGTTCCTTCCAACAAATTGCAATTCATAATTTCTGGTAATTAATGGAGGTTTTTTAAAAATCTTTTCCCTAATAATCCTTTTGCCATACCTATATATTCTTCTTGGAAAATAAATTGAATTAAAATATTGAAATTGATATAAATCTAAATCATAATCTTGCCAAGGTATTCTGGCCAATCTAGGTGCTTTAGACTTTATATACTCTATCTGAACTTTTCTATTTGTTAAATACTTTTCCGGTGTTGAACAGATAAAGTTGCAAATTTCATCACTATAAAAGGGTATATACATTTCAGAATATTTAGAAAAAATATTGAGATTAGGATTAGCCCATCGCTTTGCCCAATGTATTGATTTGAATGCGCGAATTTTGCTGATTGGATTACTAATTTTAATATCTAACAAAAGGCTTTGAACTAGTTCATATAATTCATCTTCAAAAGAGCCTGCCAACCCCCAACATTCCCAAAGTTTATTTGCTAATTCCATTCCACCAAGTTTTACAATTTTATTTAATACAAAATTTGTTTGAAAATCAATATCGGCATACTCATCTATATGAAAATTATCAAATAATACATCACCCCATTGCCCTGACAATAATATATCACCTAGACCAGAAATAGAATCAATTACCGCCATTTGTCTTGGGTGAATAAAATCACTCTGGCAATGATTTAATTCCGCTAGTTCTTTAATTTTTCTCCATAGGTAACCATTGGAGATTTTATATTCATGAAACTCCCATCCAGCAGCTTCGGCTATTTGACGAGCATAACCAGTTTCATTAATACCACCTTCAAACTCATATGAAAAAGTCACAATATTCTTATTACCTAATAATGCAGCTGCTAAAGTTCGTGTGTCCAAGCCACCAGATAAGGGCAAAATAATTTTTTTGGATCCTAAATGTTTATTTAATAATGATTCAATAATACTTGAAAAATTATCTAGAACATCAGAAAAAGAAATATTTCTTTTAGGTGAATAATGCCAATCTATGTTTGGTCCAAATTGAGCAATACCAGGGAATCTAGAATTGGTAAAATTTTTGTCACCTAAAAAAAAACCTATGGCAAACCAATGTGCAATTGATTTGTAATCCAATTGATCCTTCTGTAAAGATTTTTTTGAATTTTTTTGAATTGACTTAGGATTTTTTATATTATTATTGATATATAGTGTCTTTTATAGTTACCATATGTTTTATAAGTAACATAATATTTTCCCTAGTCTAGTTTTGAGTGACCTTGATATTCTTACAAATATATAACTAATGAAAAAGAATGGGTCAAATATATCTTTTCTGATTGCGAATGTGTCATTCCTTTTTTGAAAGCATATATAATTAAGCCTTTCTAGATAATTTATAGATGAAATGTTATTTTGATTGGTTAGATGGCAGTGTTCATATTGAATAAGTATTGGTTGGAAGAGATTGAAATCAAACATCTGGATGATATCCCAGTCATAACCTTCAGTATCAATTTGTAATAAATCAACATCATTAAAATTATTTTTTTTTATTACATCCATTAAATGCATTGAATGGACTTTTTCTTCTATATAATTGTCTTTATATATGGTATTCTCAAATCGGTTAAGATTGACTGAAGCCCACCCAGTATGTGAGTAATCTTTAGGGTTTGAAACTTTATATAATGAAATAATTGATTCTGTTGGATGTAGAGCAACATTAACAAATGTTAAATTTTTTTGATTTCTATAATTTTTTATACATTTTTGGTACATTTCTATTTGGGGCTCAATTAATAGTCCTATCCAATTATTATTTGTTATAAAATGCCTCAAAGGGTCATGCATTTGACCATCATGTGCGCCAACTTGAATAAAATATTTTATCTTCCCCAGATACTTTAATGTCATTAATACATTATGAAAGGTGAAAATAGAATTCATATTATTAATGAAGTTCATTATTTAAATAAAAATAAATACTGACTATTCTAATATATGTATAATATGCGAGTTTAAATGGGAAATATGAAAAAAGTATCCTACGTGTCTTTTTAAATAAATGGAATCTATAACGTAAGTTTTGTTTGTGTAGTGAAGTATGGTATTCTGATTTTCCTTCTTCATAGATTAACTTTATTAATATTTTGAAAGCTTCATATTCAGATAATCTAAATGCAGATTTATATGGCTTGATATTTAAATTATTAAAAAAATAAGGTAGTGCAAATTTTTCATAAAACTTAAAGAATCTCTCTCTCCGTGACATGATTTGGTTAGCAAATGATACGGTTGAGGCATCATGGCGATAATATGTATGTATGATTTTTTCTAATATGAATATATCTTCATTCATTCCAATCTTGATTAGGAAGCCACCATCTTCTCCATATAAAATGTTTTCTGGGAAATGGTAATGTTTGGATAGAATCTCCCGTTTTATTAGGGCAGAACTTATGTGTGGTTGGTGTTGAAATTGTTGTAACCATAACATCGCCGGATCGGGTGCTTTGTTAAGACCATATTTTAAACTACCATAGTCAATAGTTTGGGTAGATTCATTCTCAAATTTTTTATCAGTTTGTCCTATTACTATATTTACTCCAGGATTATTTATTAGAGTATTTAATAGAATGTCATGTTTATCCGGATGTATTTCATCATCAATATCTAAAAATGAGATATATTTTCCTTTGGCTTCATTTAACCCTTTATTTCTGGCAAATCCTGGTCCTTGCTTTAAACAATTTATTACTTTCCATTTTTTTTTACTTTTACAATAATTTTGAATTATTTCTTTTGAATTATCATTTGAATTATTATCAATAAATATAATTTCAAGATTATTATAATTTTGTTTTTCAAGCGTTGAAAAGCATTTTTTTAAAAATGATTGACCATTGTAAACAGGAATAATTATAGAGATTAAAGGATCTAACATTAATTTTCTAATTAAAAGAGTTATTTTTTAAAAATCGAATAATTTTCCTTATCTGATTTCATCCCAATCATCATAAAATTCCCCTCAAATAATAGAGCTCTTTCTTTAAAATATCCTTTATCAAATCCCATTTTTCTTAATATTTTTATAGTATAAGAAAATATTTTCCCGTTATTTTCTAATTCTGAACCCAAATTAAGTTCAGGGATATTGTCAATGGGATAAAATGTTTTTTTCTTTCTTGTAGAATATGCACATTCTTTTGAATTAAAAGTTATATTAGTAAATAAATAATCAATGCCTTGTGGTGTAAACCTCCACATATCAACAGGCATTCGATGAATTTTCCAAGAAAATGGTACAGTAAGGTATAAAGTACCCGAAATATTTAATGCTTCTTGGATATTTTTTGAAAAGGTGAAGATATCAGGTACATGTTCTAAAATACAATGACAGTGGATTGTATTAAATTTATTGACCCATCCAAGTTTTTTAACAATATCAATCTCAGAAAAATCAACAACTAAATCAACCCCTTCACCATCAGAAATGTCTATCCCAACATAAGATTCAATCTTATCAGTTATATTTTTTGGGCTGTACTGTTCGTATTCATCATATATCTTTGATCCAATCTCCAAAATTGGACTTGTGAATTTTTCAGAAAATAGTTTCCCAAACTCAATTGATTGTTTAGTGGCCATTTGGAATATTAATTAGTAATTATTATTGATGGCATACTTTATTATATATTTTCTCATGTTGGGAAACTTCTAGTTCGATTCTATAATTATTCTTTACTAGTTTTATGAATTCATTTTGGGATTTATTATTATTTTGTAATTGATTTTTAATCTTCTGTACTAATTCATTTGTGTTCCCAGCTTCAAACATATTTTCGGGATAATCAGAAAGTATATCTCGTATTCCAGATACATCACTTGCAATCACTTTAATATTGAATGAGAGCGCTTCAAGCAACGAAACTGGGCATCCTTCCTTTCTTCCTTCATTTAATGTTGGTAAAACAAAAATATCCGAAATAGAATAATAATCAACGACATTTTCAACTTTTCCAGTAAAATGTATCTTTTCTGAAATTTTTGATTTTTTTGCTATTGATTCTAATCTTTTTCCATAATTGTTATCCTTTGCTCCGACAATAAATAATTTTAGAGAATTATCATATTTTGATAGCCTGATAAAAGCATCCAATAAAATTTCAATCCCTTTAACAGGAACAAGATTAGCAACCGATAATATGACTCTATCATCCCTTTCTATATTGTATTTCTTTGCTAGTTTCAGATTTCTAGTTTCAGGTAAATATTCGTCCAGATTCACACCTCGATAGACTAAAGAAACGTTATCATTTTTTTCAAAAAAATTACTGATCATATCCTTATTCTGTGCGATAATATGGGATGAAAGAAATGTTCTTAAATTCCATCCATTTTTTGAAGTCCCACCCCAATTCATATTTTTTTTTGTATATACCCAAGGGATTCCTGAAAAAAAGGCAGCCAAAGGCTCTGAATAATCAGGTCCATAATGGAAAGAATGAATTAGATCTAACCCCAGACTCTTAAAATATTTGGCTAATTCTATTGATTTAATAATACCTTTTATTCTTGGTATCATTTGATGTGTTGTTTGATTAATGTGAATTGGGATACCAGATGATGAAACAGTCTTAAAAAAGATTCCACGATCATGACTGCAACATATTTCTGGTTCAAATTTGTTTTTATCTAACCTTTTTGCAATATTCAACAATGCTTTACCACTTCCTGCCGTATCAAAGTTTGGAATCGTATATAAGATTTTTAACGGTTTAGACATTAACTCGTCCATCCTTACTCCAGATTGCCAAACTATAAAGAGTAAAGAGTGGCCATTTTGCATCCATCTTCTTATTAATGTGATTATCCAATATTTTTTCTAATACAAGTTTATTTATATCGTAAGTATGGCAAAATTTTTCATCAAGTAGTCTCTCATAGAATGAATCTCTAAGTCCCGTCCTTATCCACATACTTAGAGGAACAGAAAAACCCTTTTTCTTTCTTTCAGGTTGAATTCCCGGGAATTTTTTTTCCAGTAATTGATAAAGAAATTTTTTTCTGAATTTTTGTGGCTGATGTATATTGATACCTAGACTAATTACTTTTTCAATCATGGTTTTTTTTAAAAAGGGTACACGAACCTCTAAGCCGTGCGCCATCGATGCTCTATCAACTTTTGCTAAGGTTTTTTGCATCATACCATAGTATTCTGCTTTCCTAATCCTATAAAAAAGTTCATTGATGTCATTGGGCGAAGTGTAATTATAATTCTTATATTCTTCTGGAAGAGTAATCTTTTTCAGATTTGGAATGACATTGTTTAATATGCTATCAGGAAAACGACTATTTAATCCAAAGTGGGCTTCACCAGGACTTTTATAAAGAACACAATCGTTAATATACGAACTATTAAATGTCAACTTATCCAATCCCAAAAGTAAGTATTTCATTGAATATGGCAATTTCTTTAACCAATGATTATTTGCAATAGATTGAAATCTTTCATATCCAAAAAATAATTCATCACCCCCATCTCCTGATAAAGCAACAGTCACTGTTTTACTTGCCAATTTACTTAACTCCCATGTAGGTAGTATTGATAAATCGCCTAAAGGTTCTCCTGTTGATAAAACAGATTTTTCGAGTACATCAATTGCATTATTACTATTTAACAATGTCGTATTATGCTTTGTCTTTAAATATTCTGAGTATTGTTCAGCATAATAAGATTCATTGTATTTATCACTATCTGAGCCCAAAGAAAAGGTCTCAATAAAATCATTAGATAAGACTGAAGCATTATATGAGACCAGGGGAGAGTCGACTCCTCCTGATAAAAAACTACCTAATGGTACATCTGAAA
>MDTB01150556.1_pt1 | contig 28033 bp, 40 predicted proteins | sample 811161 | NCBI WGS metagenome assembly MDTB01 (sample SAMN05326650, study PRJNA326480) | marine metagenome | isolation source: seawater | place: Mediterranean Sea | collected 2009
ATTGGCTGACCATCATCGTCAGAAACAGTACCTTTTACAGTATCTTGTGCTAAAGCGACTTGAAATACCATCAGAAATGATAGTAATAATGTGTTTAAAAAATTATTTTTCATAATTAAATTAATTAGTTATCGCTTAATTTTTGTTAGCCGTCAAATATGTTAAAAAATTGTTAACCATGCAAGTTTTATAAACATTTTATGAACATATATGCTTTCAAAGAAGGAATTTGCTTAAAAAAAAGTAATAAAATCTTAAGATATTTGAATTATAATTAAAGGTTTTACAGTATAAAATTGATTAAAACAATCAAAATTATAGCAAAAAGTGAGTTAAAATAAATGGTTGCAAGATTTGCTTTGATTAATTTTCTTGAATTATAATTTATAAATGTTTGTATAATGATGTATAAAGAATAAACAACCAAAAATAAGCTCAATGCAGCTAACATCAAATTGTTTGAAAACTCTGATATTAAATTACTTATTGAATTAAAATTTAAAATTTCAATCAAAAACAAAAAAGATCCTACAAAAAACAAAGGGAAAATATATCTTGAAACAGATTTTCCCATTACAACAACCAAATTGTTTTTTCCAGACTTTTTATCCCCCTCGTAATCAGGAAACTGATTTATAAATAATATACCAGCTGTCAACAATCCAAGAGGCATGCCTAAGGTTACTAAATCATAAAAAATTTGTGAAAAAAGTAATATTGTTTGGTTGGAAATTGCATAGCCTGAAGCAAGTGTTAGAAGTGGTCCTGCACAAAGAAAACATGATAATTCTCCCAATCCATATCTGTATGACAGTTTAATTGGTTTGGCAGTATAAAAATATCCAAGAAAAGCACCTATGCCAGCAATTGCAAGTCCAGATATGGCATTTATCATGGATTGAGTGTTGTAAAAAGATATTGCTGAAACAATTACTGCAAGTACAACGAATGCGAATCCATACTTATTTGCAGATATTTTTGTTTTTTCGATGGTAGTTAAACCAAGCTCAACTGCACGACTTCCTCCTGAAAGTTGAGCACCTTGAAGCATAGTTGAGTTCAAACCAGCGTTAAAGTATCCAGTATTATTATCATCAGTTCCATAATTAACATCAAAGAAATCGTTATAGAGGTTTGTGAAGATATGAACCATTACAACGGTTAGAACTGTCAAAAACAAGCTGAATGGGTTAAATGAAAAGTTTTCATAATTAGAGAGATAAGCAGCAGTAACAAAAATTGGAAAAATTGAAACCGAAGCAAATCCTACTCTGGTAATTGCCAAGAATTTTATAATTTTTGTGTAAAAATATATTGGAACTTTAACGTCTTCGTCAATTTCTTCTGTTATTCCGCAATAACCAGTTTGAGGATTCTGTTTTCCGTTAGCGAAATTGGGAGTTATGGTAATTTTAGCGTTAAAAGTTGAACCATCTTTTCTAGTAAAATTTGTTTTTGTAGTGTATTCACCTTTTTTATTAGCTTTTCTAAGCCAACTAAGAACATTTTGAAGTACAATTTCACCAGGTGAGAAAAGTGAAACTCTCTTAATGTCTACAACTTCTTTTTCAGAATAACCAAACATTTTAACAGCTCCTGCATTTATGTTCTTAATTAAACCTTCCATATCACAAATGATTACACTTTTCATAACAGTAAATTTAGCTGACAAAATTATAAAACTAAAAATATTTCATTCAACTTATATCACAAAAATTTAATCATATGCAAAATATTATTTGAATCACATGAAAAATATGTTACATTTGCACCCCGAAAAATAAGAGTAATAAAATATGCCAACAATTTCACAGTTAGTGAGAAAAGGAAGAAAAGATTTGTCAAGGAAAAGCAAATCTGCTGCATTAGACTCCTGCCCACAGAGAAGGGGAGTTTGTACTCGTGTATACACCACTACTCCAAAGAAACCAAATTCTGCTATGAGAAAAGTTGCTAGAGTAAGACTCACTAACGGAAATGAGGTAAATGCATACATTCCAGGTGAGGGTCATAATTTACAAGAGCACTCCATTGTCTTGGTTAGGGGTGGACGGGTAAAAGATTTACCTGGTGTAAGATATCATATTGTAAGAGGAGCGCTTGACACCGCAGGAGTTGAAGGTCGTTTGCAACGACGCTCAAAGTATGGTGCAAAAAAACCAAAAAAGTAGAAATTAATCAAATTAATGACGTTCAAAAAATATGAACCAATCAAATAAAAAATGAGAAAGAGAAAAGCGAAAAAGCGTCCCTTGATCCCTGATCCAAAATTCAATGAGGAATTGGTAACAAGATTTGTTAACAATCTCATGTTGGATGGAAAAAAGACTGTTGCTCTTAAAATTTTTTATGATGCATTAGATATTGTTGAAAGCAAAAAGCAGGATAAAGAAAAAGATGCATTACAGTTTTGGAAAGATGCACTTTCTAATGTAATGCCACATGTTGAAGTTAGAAGCCGTAGAGTTGGTGGTGCTACTTTTCAAATTCCTATGCAAATTCGTCCGGACAGAAAAATTTCTATGGCAATGAAATGGCTGATTAGTTATTCTAGGAAAAGAAATGAGAAATCTATGTCTCAGAAACTTGCAGCCGAAATATTAGCTGCGGAAAAAGAAGAAGGTGCAGCTGTTAAAAAGCGAACAGATACTCACAAAATGGCAGAAGCTAATAAAGCTTTCTCACACTTTAAGTTTTAATTAAATAGAGATGGCTAGAGATTTAAAGTTTACAAGAAATATTGGAATAGCTGCTCACATCGATGCAGGTAAAACTACCACCACTGAAAGAATTTTGTACTACACTGGAGTAAGTCATAAAATTGGAGAAGTCCATGATGGTGCAGCTACCATGGATTGGATGGAGCAAGAACAAGAAAGAGGCATAACAATTACTTCAGCCGCTACAACATGTAATTGGACATTCCCTACAGAACAGGGGAAAACACTTCCTGACTCAAAAAAATATCATTTTAATATAATTGACACTCCTGGACACGTAGATTTTACTGTTGAAGTAAATAGATCACTCAGAGTATTGGATGGATTGGTGTTTTTATTTTCTGCTGTTGACGGAGTAGAGCCTCAATCGGAAACAAACTGGAGACTAGCTGACAATTATAAAGTACCAAGGATGGGTTTTGTCAATAAAATGGATAGGCAAGGCTCAAATTTTTTAAATGTCTGTAATCAAGTTCGTGAAATGTTGAAATCTAATGCTGTGCCAATTGTATTGCCAATTGGAGAAGAGGATGATTTTAAAGGATGTGTCGATTTAGTAAAAAATCAAGCAATTGTTTGGCATGAAGATAATATGGGAGCAACGTTTGATATTGTTGATATTCCTTCTGAAATGAAAGAAGAAGTTGATAAATATCGCTCACAACTAATTGAGGCAGTCGCTGATTATGACGAAAACATTTTAGAAAAATTCTTTGATAGTCCTGATTTAATTACAGAAGAAGAAATCCACAATGCTCTGCGAGCAGCCACTCAAGACATGAGTATCATACCCATGATTTGTGGTTCTGCTTTCAAAAATAAAGGTGTTCAGTTCTTACTTGATGCTGTCTGTAGATATTTGCCCTCGCCTGAAGATAAAGAGGCTATTGTTGGTAATGATCCAGACTTAGGAACAGAGATATCTAGAAAACCAAGTGTTAATGAACCATTTTCTGCATTAGCTTTTAAAATCGCCACCGACCCATTTGTTGGAAGATTGGCTTTTTTTAGAGCTTATTCAGGAAGATTAGATGCCGGCTCATATGTTTTGAACAACAGATCTGGTAACAAAGAGAGAATTTCCAGGATATACCAAATGCATGCTAATAAACAAAATTCGATTGATTTTATTGAAGCAGGTGATATTGGAGCTGCTGTTGGTTTCAAAGACATTAAAACAGGTGATACTCTCTCAGCCGAGAAATCTCCGATTATATTAGAAAGCATGGATTTTCCAGACCCAGTGATTGGAATTGCAGTTGAGCCAAAATCAAAATCTGATGTTGATAAATTAGGGATGTCTCTTGCAAAATTAGCAGAAGAAGATCCAACTTTTCAAGTTAAAACCGACGAGGCTTCAGGTCAAACAATTATTTCGGGTATGGGAGAGTTACATTTGGACATCATTGTTGATAGGCTAAGAAGAGAATTTAAAGTTGAGGTAAATCAAGGTCAGCCTCAGGTTGAGTATAAAGAAGCAATAAGGTCCTCGGTTCAACACAGAGAGGTTTATAAGAAACAATCTGGTGGACGTGGTAAATTTGCTGATATAGTTTTCAATCTTGAGCCCTCAGATGATGGTAAAACTGGATTAGAATTTGTTAATGAAATTAAAGGGGGTAATGTTCCTAAGGAATTTATACCATCAGTCGAAAAGGGATTCAAAGCAGCTATGAAAAACGGCCCATTAGCTGGTTTTGAAGTTGATTCAATAAAAGTAACGTTGAAAGATGGTTCTTTTCACCCAGTTGACTCAGATTCACTGTCATTTGAATTGGCTGCAAAAATTGGTTATAAATCTGCAGCAAAAACTGCTGGGGCAGTCATTATGGAACCAATTATGAAACTTGAAGTATTGACACCAGAAGAAAATATGGGAGATATTGTTGGAGATTTGAATCGCAGAAGGGGTCAAGTAAATAGTATGGATGATAGAGCTGGTTCAAAAGTAGTAAAGGCTAATGTTCCTCTTTCTGAAATGTTTGGTTATGTTACTGCCTTAAGAACACTATCCTCTGGTAGAGCTACTTCTACAATGGAGTTTTCACATTATGATGAAACTCCCCAAAATATATCAACACAAATAATTTCATCTGTAACAGGTCAAAGTTAATATTATGAGTCAGAAAATTAGAATAAAACTTAAATCATATGATCATAACTTAGTTGACAGGTCAGCAGAAAAAATCGTTAAAACTGTAAAGTCTACTGGCGCTATTGTAACAGGGCCAATCCCTTTGCCAACTCACAATAAACTTTTTACTGTTTTAAGGTCACCACATGTTAATAAAAAGTCGAGAGAACAATTTAAGCTTAGTTCTTACAAAAGGCTTCTTGACATATATAGTTCATCTTCTAAAACAATTGACGCTTTAATGAAGTTAGAACTTCCAAGCGGAGTTGAAGTAGAAATAAAAGTATAATTATGTCTGGATTAATAGGTAAAAAAATTGGAATGACAAATATATTTGCTGAAAATGGCAAAATTCTTCCGTGCACGGTAATTCAAGCTGGTCCTTGTACTGTAACTCAAGTTCGTACTAAAAATCATGATGGCTATGATGCTTTACAACTTGGGTTTAATGAAAAGTCTGAAAAGAGCACAAATAAATCCGAATTAGGACATTACAAAAAATCAGGTTTTACACCAATGAAAAAACTTGTTGAGTTTAAAGGTTTTGAAAGCGATTACAAATTGGGAGACAAAATTACGGTTGAACATTTTAATGTAGGTGAGTATGTCGATGTAACAGGTACTTCCAAGGGTAAAGGGTTTCAGGGAGTCGTGAAGCGACATGGATTTGCAGGAGTTGGCCAAGCAACACACGGACAGCATAATAGGTTACGTGCGCCGGGCTCTATTGGTGCAGCTTCATACCCTGCAAGAGTTTTTAAAGGTATGAGGATGGCTGGTCAAATGGGTAATAAAAAGGTAACTGTTCAAAACTTGCAAGTTTTAAAGGTCGTTCCAGAAAAAAACTTATTATTATTGAAGGGCTGCGTCCCAGGACATAAAAATTCTATAATTCTTATTAGAAAGTAATGAAACAGGATGTTTTAAACATAAAAGGAAAATCAACAGGTAGAGAAATTGTTCTAAATAAATCAATTTTTCAGATTCAACCTAACGAACACGCTGTTTACTTAGATGTAAAACAATATTTAGCACATCAGAGAACTGGTACACACAAATCTAAAGAGAGATCTGAAATTAAGGGAAGTACTAGAAAAATTAAGAGGCAAAAAGGAACTGGAACTGCTCGAGCTGGTAGCATTAAAAATCCAATTTTTAGAGGAGGAGGACGAACATTTGGGCCGAGAGTCAGATCATACACTCAAAAAGTGAACAAAAATGTCAAAAAACTTGCTAGAAAATCAGCTTTAAGTATTAAGGTAAAATCAAAGAATTTTACCGTTATTGAAGATTTTGATTTTGATATTCCTAAAACAAAATCCATTTTGAAAGTTTTAGAGGCTTTAGGTATTTCTGCTAAAAAATCTCTTTTTGTATTAGATAATTCTAAGAAAAATGTTTTTTTGTCTGCAAGGAATATAAAAAATATAAATGTGTTATCTAATGACGATTTAAATACTTATAATATTATGAATGCACAGCATTTAATAATTTCTGAAGTTGCGTTAGAGACAATCGAAAAAAATCTTTTAAAATAAATAACCAATTATGTCAGTTTTGTACAAACCTTTAATTACCGAAAAAGCCAGTAGCGAGAGTGAATTGAGAAATCGATATACTTTTTTGGTTAGAACCAACGCTAACAAAATTGAAATTAAAAAAGCCGTGGAACTTAAATATGGAGTAAGTGTTGAAAAAGTTAGAACTATAAATTATAGACCAGACAGGAAAAAAAAGTATACAAAAAATGGTATTCAAAATTCTAAGTCCAATATTACTAAACGCGCTATTGTTCAATTAGTTGAAGGAGATAACATTGATTTTTATAATAATATTTAACCATGCCAGTAAAAAAACTTAAACCTATAACTCCTGGACAACGCGGTAAAGTTGTAAACGGTTTTGATGCCGTAACTACTAGCAAGCCTGAAAAAAGTTTATTAAAACCGGTAAAACGTACAGGAGGTAGAAATAATACCGGTAAGATGACATCAAAATTTATCGGTGGTGGTCACAAAAAAAGGTATAGAGTCATCGATTTTAAAAGAAATCGTTACAATGATTTAGCAACTGTAAAATCGATAGAGTATGATCCCAACAGGTCTGCCTTCATAGCATTGATCGAATTTGAAGACAATGAAAAAAGGTATATTATCGCCCCATCTGGTCTCAAGGTTGGACAAAATATTGTTTCTGGAGAAAAGGTTCAGCCTGAAATCGGAAATTCAATGAAATTATCCAATATGCCACTTGGAACAATTATTTCATGCATTGAACTTGTTCCAGGTAAAGGCGCCAATATTGCCAGAAGCGCTGGTGCTTTTGCACAGTTAATGGCAAGAGATGGTAAATATGCTACAATCAAATTACCTTCTGGTGAAACCAGATTAATTTTATCTTCTTGCATGGCTACTATAGGAGCTGTTTCTAATTCTGACCACCAACTCATCGTTTCTGGAAAAGCAGGAAGGTCGCGTTGGCTTGGAAGAAGGCCTAGGACAAGACCAGTTGTAATGAACCCAGTTGATCACCCCATGGGCGGAGGTGAGGGCCGTGCTTCTGGAGGGCACCCAAGGTCAAAAAAAGGTATACCAGCCAAAGGATTTAGAACAAGAAATAAAAACAAAAAATCTAACAAATTTATAATTGAAAGGAGAAATAAATAATGGCTAGATCTTTAAAGAAAGGACCATTTGTACATTACAGTTTAATTAAAAAAGTTGAAGCAAATCAGGCCTCTGGAAAAAAAACAGTAATTAAAACTTGGTCAAGAGCGTCAATGATTATTCCAGATTTTGTTGGACAAACAATTGGAGTGCACAATGGCAGACAGTTTATTCCTGTTTACATTACCGAAAATATGGTTGGACATAAGCTTGGTGAATTTTCTCCTACAAGATCATTTAGAGGTCATGCAGGCGCCAAAAATAAAGGAAAAAATTAGTTAAATGGGAGTTAGGAAAAGACAAGCTGCAATAATAATAAAGGATAAAAGAAAAAACTTAGGGTTTGCCAAGTTGAATAATTGTCCTTCATCTCCTAGAAAAATGAGGTTAGTTGCAGATTTAATAAGAGGTAAAAATATTGATAAAGCATTGTCTATTTTAAGGTTTAGCCCCAAAGAATCATCTAGCAAGCTTGAAAAATTATTACTATCTGCAATATCAAATTGGCAATCAAAAAATAAAGATGGAGATATTGAAAAGGCTGGATTATTTATTAAAGAAATAAGAGTTGACGGAGGAAAAATGTTGAAGCGACTTAGACCAGCACCTCAAGGAAGAGGACATAGAATAAGAAAACGATCAAATCATGTTACCTTAGTTCTGGGTGCATCAGATAATTCAAAAATTTAATTCAAGATGGGACAAAAAACAAATCCAATAGGAAATAGGTTAGGAATAATTAGAGGTTGGGAGTCTAACTGGTTCGGGGGAAGAAATTTTGGTGATAAGTTGTCAGAAGATAAAAAAATTAGAGATTACATTTTTGCTCGTCTTAATAAAGCAAGTGTGTCAAGAGTAATTGTTGAGCGTACTTTAAAGTTATTAACAATCACAATTAGTACTGCAAGACCTGGAATCATTATTGGAAAAGGTGGGCAAGAAGTAGATAAGCTCAAAGAAGAACTTAAAAAATTAACAAAAAAAGAAATTCAGTTGAATATTTATGAAATTAAAAGACCTGAACTTGAAGCGCAATTAGTTGCTTCAAGTATAGCACGTCAAATTGAGAGTAGAATTTCATATAGAAGAGCCATTAAAATGGCAATAGCAGCATCAATGAGGATGAACGCAGAAGGCATTAAAGTGCAAATCTCTGGACGTTTAAATGGTGCAGAAATGGCTCGTTCTGAGACATATAAAGAGGGAAGAATTCCTTTATCTACTTTTCGTGCAGATATTGATTACGCTTTAGTTGAAGCACATACAACTTATGGAAGGCTTGGAGTAAAAGTATGGATTATGAAAGGCGAAGTTTTTGGAAAAAGAGAACTTTCTCCTCTTATTGGTATGAACTTGGGGACTCAAAAGGGTAAAAATGATAAAAGAGCTGTACGCGGTTCAAGACAAAGGATTTAATTATGTTACAACCTAAAAGAACTAAATATAGAAAAATGCAAAAAGGCCGTATGAAAGGTCTTTCACAAAGAGGTCATAGACTTTCAAATGGTATGTTTGGAATCAAGGCTATTGAATCAAAGTTTATTACATCCCGTCAGATTGAAGCTGCGAGAATTGCTGCTACAAGGTTTATGAAAAGAGAAGGCCAATTGTGGATAAAGATTTTTCCAGACAAGCCAATTACCAAAAAACCTCTTGAAGTAAGAATGGGTAAAGGAAAAGGCGCCTTAGATCATTATGTAGCAGTTGCTAAAGCCGGCAGGGTATTATTTGAGGTTTCAGGAGTTACAATCGAAACAGCAAAAGAAGCTTTAAGGCTAGCCGCTCAGAAATTACCTGTAAAAACTAAATTTTTAATTGCTCGTGATTACGAGTTTGAAAACTAGATTATGAAACAATCAGAAATAAATGAACTTTCTGTTGAAGAGTTGAATGACAAATTAGAAAAATTATCTAATGAATATGCGTCGTTAAAAATTACTCATACGCTCTCATCAATAGAAAATCCAGCAATTATTAAAAAAAATAGAAGAACAATTGCAAGAATAAAAACAGAACTGAAAAAAAGAACTTTAGAACAATTTTAATATGAACTCTAGAAATTTAAGAAAAGAAAGAATAGGCATAGTGACAAGTAACAAGATGCAAAAATCCATTGTTGTCTCTGAGGTTAAAAGAGTAAAACATCCCATGTATGGAAAATTTGTTTTAAAAACCAAAAAATACGTAGCACATGATGATAAAGATGATTGCAACATTGGTGATACTGTAAAAATCATGGAAACTAAACCTATTAGTGCTTCTAAATGTTGGAGATTGGTTGAAATAATTGAAAGAGCTAAGTAATGATACAACAAGAATCTAGAATAAAAGTGGCAGACAACACAGGTGCTAAAGAAGTTTTAACAATACGTGTATTGGGTGGAACAAAAAGACGATACGCTTCAATTGGAGACAAAATTGTAGTTAGTGTAAAGGAAGCATCGCCTAATGGTACTGTTAAAAAAGGTCAAGTTTCTTCAGCTGTTGTTGTTAGAACTAAAAAGGAAGTTAAAAGATACGATGGTTCATATATTAGATTCGATGAAAATGCCTGTGTCCTTCTTGATGCTCAGGGTGAGATGAGGGGTACTCGAGTTTTTGGACCTGTAGCCCGTGAATTACGTGACAAAAAATTTATGAAGATAATCTCTTTAGCCCCAGAAGTACTATAATTTGTGTATTATGAATAAGATAAAATTAAAAATTGGAGATAAAATTAGAGTGATTTCTGGTGATCACAAGGGTAATGAAGGTGAAATTTTGAAGCTGTTCAAATATTCAAATAAGGCTTTAGTTAGTGGTATTAATATTGTTAAAAGACACACAAAGCCTAGTGCACAAAACCCTCAAGGTGGAATTGTTGAAAAGGAAGCTCCTGTAGACATATCAAATTTATCACTTTTGACCACTGACGGAAAAACTACTAGGGCTGGATATAAGTTTGAGAATGGAAAAAAGATTAGATTTTCAAAAAAAACAAACGAAATAATTTAGTATGAGTTATCAACCTAGAATAAAGAAAGATTATTTAGATAGAGTAATGAATACACTATCTGAGGAATTCGGATATAAAAATTTGATGCAGGTTCCAAAGCTTTCAAAAATAGTTTTGAGTAGGGGAGTTGGTGCAGCTGTAGCTGACAAAAAATTGGTCGATTATGCAGTTGATGAACTTACAATTATTACAGGTCAAAAAGCCATTCCTACTCTCTCTAAGAAAGATGTTGCATCCTTCAAATTAAGAAAAGGTATGCCCATTGGAGCAAAGGTAACTTTGAGAGGAAATAAAATGTATGAATTTTTAGATAGATTAATTACTGCAGCTCTTCCTAGAGTCCGTGATTTCCAAGGGGTTAAATCTGATGGATTTGATGGTAGAGGAAACTATAATTTAGGTATTCAGGAACAAATAATTTTTCCTGAAATAGATATAGATAAAGTAAATAAAATTGCTGGTATGGATGTAACTTTTGTAACAACAGCAAAAACCGATAAAGAAGCAAAATCATTATTAACAGAACTGGGAATGCCCTTTAAGAAAAACTAATTATGGCGAAAGAATCAATGAAGGCCAGAGAGGTCAAAAGAGAAAAATTAATTAACAAATATGCTGAAAAGAGGGCTGCTTTAAAAGCTGCTGGTGACTATCAAGCCTTGCAAAAACTTCCTAAAAATTCATCTCCTGTCAGAGCGCACAACCGATGTAAAATTACTGGCAGACCCAAAGGATATATGCGTCAATTTGGTATCTCAAGAGTAACATTTCGTGAAATGGCCAATAAAGGTTTAATTCCAGGAGTTAAAAAAGCTAGTTGGTAAATAAATAAAATATGAATACAGATCCAATCGCAGATTATTTGACAAGGTTAAGAAATGCAAACAGTGCAGGTCACAGAGTTGTGGATATTCCATTTTCAAAGTTGAAATTTGAAATCACCAAGATTTTATATGATCAGGGTTTCATTTTGAGTTACAAAAAACAAGAAACAAATTCTTCAAAATCAATCAAAATTGCACTTAAATATGATAAGATTACGAAGGAACCAGTTATAAAAAAATTAAAAAGAGTCAGTACTCCAGGTTTGAGAAAATATGTTGATTCTGTTGACATTCCTCGTGTTTTGAATGGATTAGGAATTGCGATAATTTCAACTTCTCAAGGAATTTTAACTGGCAAGCAAGCAAAAAAACAAAATGTAGGGGGGGAAGTCCTCTGTTACGTTTTTTAAAAAATAGAAAAAATGTCCAGAGTAGGTAATAGTCCGATATTAATTCCAGAAGGTGTAACAGTTGATTTGAAGCCAAATCACATTGTTGTAAAAGGAAAACTTGGTGAGTTAGACCTAATTTTTCATGATATTGAAGTAACTCTTAAAGAAAAAAACATTGTTTTAAGTAGAACATTTGAGAGTAAATTGCATAAATCAAAACACGGTTTGTATAGAGCATTAATTGCAAATATGGTTAAGGGTGTTTCTGATGGATTTACTAAAGAACTCGAGCTTGTTGGGGTTGGTTATCGTGCTTCTAATCAAGGACAAAAATTAGATTTGTCTCTTGGGTTTTCTCACAATATTGTTATCGAACTTCCCACTGAACTTAAATTGGAAACAATAAGCGAAAAAGGAAAGAATCCCATAATAAAGTTGATGTCTCATGACAAACAGCTTTTAGGATTAGTTTCTGCTAAAATACGATCATTTAGAAAGCCAGAGCCTTACAAAGGAAAAGGAATAAGATTTGTTGGTGAAATTATAAGAAGAAAAGCAGGTAAATCTGCATAATAATGAAAATATGAGTAAGCTAGAAAGAAAAAAACGGATTCAAAGGAGTTTCAGAGACTCAGTTCATGGTACTAATTTAAGACCAAGATTATCTGTCTTTAGGAGTAATAAAGAGATTTATGCCCAACTTATAAATGATGATTTGGGTATTACTATTGCATCTTCATCATCAAGAGACAAACAATTTGAAAAGTTTTCTGGCTCAAAAATAGATTTATCCAAAGAAGTTGGAAAATTAATAGCAAAAAAGGCTATGGATGCTGGAATTAAAAAAATTGGTTTTGACCGAAATGGATATCTATATCACGGTCACATCAAATCTCTTGCAGAAGGAGCACGTGAACAAGGATTAAATTTTTAGATTATGTATAAGGATTATAAAAGCGTACAGTTTGTAAAGCCAGCAGGTCTTGATTTAAAAGACAGGCTGGTGGGTGTCCAAAGGGTTACCAAAGTTACAAAGGGAGGAAGAACTTTTGGATTTTCAGCAATAGTAGTTGTTGGAAATGAAGATGGAGTTTTAGGTCATGGATTAGGAAAGTCTAAAGAGGTTTCTGTGGCAATTTCAAAGGCTGTTGAAGATGCAAAGAAAAATTTAGTTAAAGTTCCCATAATCAAAGGCACTCTTCCTCACGAGCAGCTTGGAAAATTTGGTGGGGCACGGGTTTATATTCAACCTGCTTCAGATGGTACTGGAGTTATTGCTGGAGGGCCAGTTAGGGCAGTTTTAGAAGCAGCTGGTGTTCAAAATGTTTTGTCAAAATCACAGGGGTCATCAAACCCTCACAATGTAGTCAAAGCTACTTTTGATGCTCTTTTAAATTTAAGAGATGCAAATAAAATTGCAGAGTTAAGAGGAATTACTGTTGATAAAGTTTTTAATGGTTAATAATATGTCTAAAATTAAAATCACTCAAATTAAAAGTTTTATCAAAAAGCCAAAGAATCAAAAGTTAACACTTAAAGCCTTGGGTTTAAAAAAAATAGGTCAATCTGTTATTCATGAAAAAAGTAATGTAATTGACGGAATGATTGAAAAAGTCAAACATTTGATTAAAGTAGATAAAATATAATAATGGATTTAAAAAATTTAAAACCTGCCAAAGGTTCAGTAAAAATAAAATCTAAGAGATTAGGTAGAGGTCAAGGTTCTGGCTATGGTGGAACATCCACAAGAGGCCACAAAGGAGCAAAGTCTAGATCTGGTTACTCAAAAAAAATTGGTTTTGAAGGTGGTCAAATGCCTCTGCAAAGAAGAGTGCCTAAATTTGGTTTCAATAACATAAATCGAAAAGAATATAAAGTTGTTAACCTTGATAAACTTCAATACCTATCGGATAACAAAAAAATAAAAAAGAACATTGACATAGAGACTATGTTGAAGCTCGGTTTGATTTCTAAAAACGATAATGTTAAAATTTTAGGTCGTGGAAGTCTCAATGCTTCTTTGAAAGTTTCTGCTCATAAATTTTCTTCTGCTGCTAAGTCTGCAATTGAAAATGCAGGAGGAGAGGTAATTGTAATTTAATGAAGAATTTTTTTGACATACTTATTAATATTTGGAAAATTGAAGAACTCAGAGAAAGAATCTTGTTGACTCTCTTTTTACTTGCTATTTATAGAATTGGAGCTCAGATAGTATTACCAGGAATTGACCCGATTCAATTGTCAGAACTTGCTGATAGGACTGGCGGAGGTGGATTATTGGGGGTTTTAAATATGTTTACAGGTGGTGCTTTTGCAAATGCTTCAGTTTTTGCTTTAGGGATTATGCCTTACATTTCTGCATCTATTGTAGTACAGTTAATGGGAATAGCAATTCCATATTTACAAAAACTACAAAAAGATGGAGAAAGCGGAAGAAGAAAAATTAATCAGATAACTAGATGGTTAACAATTGCTATATGTGTTTTTCAAGCTCCTGCTTATTTATATTCATTAGGAGCCCTTGGTGTTCCTGATTCTGCATTTATTTTAGGTAAAGGAATCAGCTTTATTATTCCTTCAGTTATAATTTTAGTCACCGGAACAATTTTTGCAATGTGGTTGGGAGAAAAAATTACAGACAAGGGTGTTGGAAATGGTATATCATTATTAATTACCGTTGGAATAGTTGCAACGCTTCCAATGTCTTTCGCTCAAGAATTTTCTTCAAGATTAATAGGAAGTAACGGCGGTCTAATTGTGGTATTACTTGAGGTAATAGCTTGGATTGGTATAAATACAATTTGTATTTTATTGGTAATGGCAGTTCGCAGAGTTCCTGTAGAGTATGCTAGAAGAACTTCAAGTACAATTAGTTCAATAAGAAGTGCTAAAAGACAATACATACCACTTAAATTAAATGCTTCTGGAGTTATGCCAATAATTTTTGCTCAAGCCTTAATGTTTGCACCTGCAGCACTGGGCCGATTATTTGGTGAAAATTCGTTTGGACAGTGGCTACAATCATCGTTTTCAGACATATTCGGTTTGTGGTATAATATATTATTTGCCATTTTAATAATAATTTTTACTTATTTCTATACAGCGATTACCGTCCCAACAAATAAAATGGCTGATGATTTAAAGAGAAGCGGTGGTTTTGTCCCCGGAATAAGGCCCGGCACTGAGACTGCAGATTTTTTGGATAGAGTTATGTCTCAAATTACATTTCCTGGATCATTGTTTTTAGCAGCTGTTTCAATTTTACCAGCAGTTGTTTTTCATTTATTCGGGATGCAACAAGGGTGGGCACTTTTTTATGGTGGAACCTCACTTTTAATTATGGTAGGTGTAGCGATTGATACAATTCAACAAATTAATGCATATTTGCTAAATCGTCACTATGATGGACTTATGAAAACCGGCGTAAAACGTAAAAAAATATCAATATAATGCCAAAACAACCTGCAATAGAACAAGACGGAGAAATAGTTGAGTCATTATCAAACGCTATGTTTCGTGTAGAACTTGAAAATGGACATATTGTTACTGCTCATATATCTGGAAAGATGAGAATGCATTATATCAAGCTTTTGCCAGGAGACAAAGTAAAGCTGGAGATGTCACCTTATGATTTAACAAAAGCCAGAATAACATTTAGATATTAAAGATTATGAAAGTTAGAGCATCATTAAAAAAGAGAAGCCCCGAATGTAAAATTGTAAGACGTAAAGGGCGTTTGTATTCAATTAACAAAAAGAACCCAAGGTTCAAACAAAGACAAGGATAATTATGGCCAGAATATCAGGAGTTGACATACCTAAACAGAAAAGAGGAGTAATTTCATTAACATATATCTATGGTGTAGGTAAAAGCCTTGCTAAGAAAGTTCTCATTTTAGCTAACGTAGACGAAAATAAAAAAGTAAACCAGTGGAATGATGATGAAATAAGTAGAATAAGAGCTGAAGTTTCTAAGTTAACTATTGAAGGTGAGCTTCGTTCCGAAACACAACTAAATATAAAAAGACTGATGGACATAGGCTCATATAGGGGAATTCGCCACAGGACTGGATTGCCGCTAAGAGGACAAAAAACCAAAAATAATTCACGAACAAGAAAAGGAAAACGAAAAACAGTTGCAAACAAAAAAAAGGTAACAAAATAACATATATATGGCTAGAACTAATTCAAAGAAAAGAAAGGTTATCGTTGGGCAATTTGGAGAAGCTCACATAAATGCTTCATTTAATAATATTATAATTTCATTAACTAACTCAAAGGGTGAAGTGATATCATGGTCATCCGCAGGAAAAATGGGTTTTAGGGGCTCAAAGAAAAATACCCCATATGCAGCGCAGTTAGCCGCTGAGGATGCTGTAAAAGTCGCCCAAGAAGCTGGTCTTAGAAAGGTCAAGGTGTTTGTTAAAGGTCCGGGAAATGGTCGAGAATCAGCTATTAGAACTATAAATAACAATGGTGTAGAGGTTACTGAAATAGTTGATGTAACTCCAATACCTCACAACGGATGTAGACCCCCAAAAAGAAGAAGAGTTTAATTTAAAGTTTAATAAGAATAAACAAATATTATGGCAAGATACACTGGTCCAAAAACTAAGATTTCAAGAAAATTTGGAGAATCAATTTTTGGTGAAGATAAATCATTTGAAAAAAGAAATTATCCACCGGGACAACACGGTAATAACCGAAGAAAACCAAAAAAATCTGAGTATGCTGTACAGCTAATGGAGAAGCAGAAAGCTAAATATACATATGGAATTTTAGAACGTCAATTCAGAAATTTATTTGATAAAGCTAACTCTAGCAAAGGAGTCACTGGTGAAGTTTTGCTTCAGCTTTGTGAAACTCGTCTTGACAATATCGTTTACAGATTAGGCATATCGAAAACAAGAAATTCCGCCAGACAATTGGTAAGTCATAGACATATAACAATAAATGGTAATGTCAATAATATACCATCAACACAGGTTAAAGTCGGTGATGTAGTAGGCGTTAGAGAAAAATCTAAATCCCTAATTCTTATAAATGATTCGCTTTCTATTTCTAATAATGAATCTGAATGGCTTACTTGGAATGAAGATAATTTACAGGGCACACTGGTTACAGTTCCTACCCGTGAGCAAATTACTGAAAACATAAAGGAACAACTAATTGTAGAATTGTATTCAAAATAAATTATGGCACTATTTAATTTTCAAAAACCCGATAAAGTAATAATGATTGATTCCGACGATTTCAATGGTAAGTTTGAATTTCGTCCTCTTGAGCCAGGTTATGGCTTAACTATAGGAAATGCGTTAAGAAGAGTAATGTTATCCTCTCTTGAAGGATTTGCAATAACATCTGTTAGAATCGACAAAGTTGATCACGAATTTTCAACACTTGTAGGAGTTGTTGAAGACGTTACAGAGTTAATTTTAAACTTTAAACAAATTAGATTTAAACAACAAATTGATTCAATTGAGAATGAATCTGTTAATGTTGCTGTTACTAATCAAAAGGTTTTGAAAGCTGGTGATTTACAAAAGTTTATTTCTGGATTTCAAATTCTGAACCCTGAATTCGTAATTTGCAATCTAGATCAAAAAATTCAACTAAACTTTGAATTCACGATAGAAAAGGGAAGGGGCTATGTTCCTGCCGAAGAAAATAAGAAGTCTTCTGCTCCGTTAGGAACTATCGCTATTGACTCAATTTTCACACCAATAAAAAATGTTAAATACTCAATTGAAAACTTTAGAGTTGAGCAAAAAACAGATTTTGAAAAGCTAATTTTTGAAATTGTAACTGATGGTTCAATTAATCCGAAAGATGCATTAACAGAAGCTGCAAAAACATTGATTCATCATTTCATGTTATTTTCAGATGAAAAGATTACACTTGAGGCGGATGATATTTCTGAATCGGAAACCTATGATGAAGAATCTTTACACATGAGACAGTTACTTAAGACAAGATTAACCGACATGGACTTATCTGTCAGAGCTTTAAATTGTCTAAAGGCTGCTGAAGTGGATACTTTAGGAGATTTAGTTTCTTTTAATAAGAGTGATTTAATGAAATTCAGAAATTTTGGAAAAAAATCTTTAACAGAACTAGAAGAACTAGTTGTTACAAAAGGTCTTAATTTTGGAATGGATTTGACGAAATACAAACTTGAGAGAGATTAAATTCAATTTTTTTTAGAATATGAGACACGGAAAGAAAATATCCCATTTAAGTAGGACTAATACACACAGAAAAGCGATGCTTTCTAATATGGCGTCCTCTCTTATTGAGCATAAGCGTATTAATACAACTGTAGCTAAAGCAAAAGCTTTGAAAAAATTCATTGAGCCTATTGTAACTAGATCAAAGGTTGATTCAACTCATAACAGAAGAATTGTTTTTAGATACATTAAAAACAAGTATGCTGTTTCTGAGCTCTTTAATTCGATTTCCAAAAAGATAGCCAATAGGCCTGGAGGTTATACAAGAATAATTAAATTAGGTAATAGACTTGGTGACAATGCTGATATGGCCATGATTGAGCTTGTTGATTTTAATGAAACATTTGATCCCGCAAAGTCAAAGAAAAAATCCAGAAGAAGAAGTGGTAAAAAAGTAACAAATTCTAATTCTGAAATATCTCAAAAGTCTAGCGTTTCTGAAAAATCGGAAGAAAGTAAAAAAGAAAAAAATTTATAGTTATTTTTTTTAAATCGAACTTTTTTATTTTTTGGTTGACTCAAATGTTTTATTTACAACCAATTCTTGAAAAAAAAGTACATATTTTTAATTAATTTTAATGAAATTATTTTAATGATGAACAAATATAGTTCACGAAGAAAAGCATTGATATTATTAGAAGATGGTACAATTTTTTACGGAAAATCTGTAGGGATTGAAGGCGATGCTTTTGGTGAGGTTTGTTTTAATACAGGAATGACCGGTTATCAAGAAATTTTTACTGACCCCTCTTATTTTGGACAACTAATGATAACGACAAACGCCCACATTGGAAATTACGGAGTACACGAGAATGATTCAGAGTCAAAATCAATTCAAATTTCAGGTCTTATTTGTAAAAACTTTAATAAAGGATTTTCAAGGGTCGCATCTGATAAATCTTTACTAGATTTTTTTAATAACCATAACCTTGTTGCTATATCCGATGTAGACACTCGTGCATTGGTAAGCTATATTAGAGAAAATGGTGCAATGAATGGTGTGATTTCTAGCTCAGTTGATGAAATTGAAAGATTGAAAAAAGAATTACACAAAATTCCATCAATGCAAGGTTTGGAGCTTGCTTCAAGGGTAAGCACAAAAAAACCATATTTTTTTGGAAATTCAGATTCAAAAATAAAAATTGCTGCAATTGATCTTGGAATTAAAAAAAATATTCTGAAAAATTTAAGTTTTCGAGGTGCATATATTAAGGTCTTCCCAATGCATTCAACTTTTGATGAAATAATTAAATGGAAGCCTGACGGATATTTTTTGTCTAATGGTCCTGGCGATCCTGAGCCGCTAAAAGATATAATTAAAATAACTTCTGCAATTATTGACAAATCCTATCCGCTTTTTGGAATATGTCTTGGCCACCAAATCATAGCTTTGTCCCAAGGAGTCTCTACATATAAAATGCTTAATGGACATAGAGGAATTAATCATCCTGTATTGAACTTAGAAACTAGTAAAGGTGAAATTACATCACAAAACCATGGTTTTGCAATAAATTTAGAGGAAACCAAAAAAAATGAAAATATATTAATAACACATGTTCATTTAAATGATGATACTGTCGCTGGTATAAAAATAAAAGGAAAGCCATGTTTTTCTGTTCAATATCATCCTGAAGCTAGTCCTGGCCCTCATGATTCATCTTATTTATTCGATCAATTCATAAATTTAATTAACCAAAATAAAAATAAACTTCATGAGTAAAATTTTTAAAGTAAATGCGCGCCAAATTTTTGATTCTAGAGGAAACCCAACGGTTGAAGTTGATGTCATAACCGAATCTGGTTCGATTGGAAGAGCAGCAGTACCGTCGGGTGCATCAACTGGTGAGCATGAAGCTGTAGAATTAAGAGATGGAGGTAAAAAATATATGGGTAAAGGTGTTTTAAATGCTATTAAAAACATCCATGAAATAATTTCTCCCGAATTGATAGGTTATTCTGTATTTGATCAAAAAAATATTGATAAAAAAATGATTGAATTAGACGGAACTTCAAATAAATCTAACTTGGGTGCAAATTCAATTTTGGGTGTTTCATTGGCATGCGCTAAGTGCGCATCCATTGAAAAATCTATTTCACTTTTTAAATACCTAGGATCAAAGAAATCAAATATTCTTCCGGTTCCAATGATGAACATAATTAATGGTGGTTCACACTCTGATGCACCTATTTCTTTTCAAGAGTTTATGATTGTTCCTACGAATGCAAAAACATTCAGTGAGGCATTACAAATTGGTTCGGAAATTTTCCATAATCTTAAAAAAATTTTAAAATCTAGAAATTTGAGTACCTCAGTTGGTGATGAGGGTGGTTTTGCACCAAAACTCAGTGGAACAGAAGATGCTTTAGAAACCATAATTGATGCCATTGAAGTTGCAGGATATAAATCGGGTAGTGATGTTAAAATAGCACTTGATTGTGCATCTGCCGAATTTTTTACCAATGGGAAGTACGATTATTCCAAATTTGAAGGTGCCTCTGGAAAAATTTTAGATTCTAAAGAACAAGCAGAGTTTTTGAAAAATTTGGTTGAAAAATATCCAATTATTTCAATAGAAGACGGTATGGACGAAAATGATTGGGAAGGCTGGAAATATTTGACCAAAATCGTTGGTGACAAAGTTCAACTTGTAGGAGATGATTTATTTGTTACAAACGTAGAAAGGTTACGAAAAGGAATAAAAGGTAATATTGCAAATTCAATTCTAATCAAGGTTAATCAGATTGGAACTCTTAGCGAGACAATTGATGCAGTAGAAATGGCACAACGTGCAGGTTATACTTGTGTAATGTCACATCGTTCTGGTGAAACTGAAGACAACACTATTGCTGATTTATCCGTTGCTCTTCGAACCGGACAAATCAAAACTGGTTCTTTGTCAAGAAGCGATAGGATGTCAAAATATAATCAACTTTTAAGAATTGAAGAGGAATTAGGTGATAAAGCAACTTACCCTGGCGATAAGGTTTTTAAATTTGCTTTGTAAATTTGAGTATGAATAAAATTGAAATAAAATATAACAACGAAGTATTTGATTTACCTTTAGTAAAGGGGGCTGAAAATGAAATTGGTATTAACATCCAGCAATTGAGGTCTAAAACTAACCTAATAACACTCGACCCAGGTTTTAAAAATACTGGTTCATGTAAAAGCTCTATTACTTTTTTAGATGGTGAAAATGGAATTCTTAGGTATCGTGGCTATAGTATAGAATCACTTGCAAAAAATGCAAGTTTTTTAGAAGTTGCTTATTTGTTAATTTTTGGGGATTTACCAGCAAAAAATGAATTGGACAAATTCATTAATGATATTCAGGATAATGCAATAATTGATGAAGATTTGAAAAAAATTCTAGATAGTTTTCCTAGGTCTGCACATCCAATGGGTATTTTGTCCTCATTAACAAGTGCTTTGATAGCTTTCAATCCAGAAAAAAAAATAAGTTTATCCAATAGTGATAAAAAAAAATCTGAAATATTTTTATATAATACAATTGTAAAATTATTAGCAAAAATTCCAATTCTTGTTTCATGGGTTCATAGAAGAAGAAAGGGGTTGTCCTTAGATTATGGTGATTTTAGAAATGGCTATGTAGAGAATATTACCAGAATGATGTTTCAATTACCTAACCAAACTTATGTACAAAATGATGTAGTGGTTAACGCAATGAACAAACTTTTAATTTTACATGCTGACCATGAGCAAAATTGTTCGACGTCAACTGTTAGAATTGTTGGTTCCTCTGAAGCAAGTTTGTTTGCTTCAGTTTCTGCAGGAATTTCTGCCTTATGGGGAAGGCTTCACGGTGGTGCAAATCAAGCCGTGATTGAAATGCTTGAAGCCATTAAAAACGACAATGGAGACACAAAAAAATATATGAAAAAAGCCAAAGACAAAAGTGATCCATTTAGATTAATGGGATTTGGACACAGAGTTTACAAAAACTTTGATCCTAGAGCTAAAATAATTAAAATAGCTGCTCACGAAGTCTTAAAAGATTTGGGTATAAATGATCCTATTTTAGAAATTGCAAAATCATTAGAAAAAGAAGCTCTTGATGATGAATACTTCACATCAAGAAAACTCTATCCTAATGTTGATTTTTATTCTGGTATAATATATAAAGCATTAAACATCCCCAAAGAAATGTTTACTGTAATGTTTGCATTAGGTAGGGTTCCTGGATGGATTGCTCATTGGAGAGAAATGAGATTAAACAACGATCCTATTGGAAGACCAAGGCAAATTTATATTGGTGAAGAATCCCGCGAGTACAAAAAAATATCTGAAAGGTAATTTACATTTGGTTTCGTCTCAAAAGATTAAATTTCCAATAATTCCCTCAATTAAATCTGAAACTGGTTTAATCACACATTTATTTATAGGTTCCTCCAAATCAATCGGACCTACACCAAAGCTGGCAGATTTATATGATCCTAGTTCAAAGAATAACTTAATTAGGAATAGATTTCCATCAAACTTTATATTAAATAGACAGTTTAATAAATTTATCAAATTGCTAAAAAAGTATAAAATTCAAATTTATCAACCTGATAATATTATAAAATGTAATCAGCTTTTTGCAAGAGATTTAGGTTTTGTCATTGATAATACTTGGGTACGTTCAAATATAATTCCAAACCGCTTATTAGAGATGGATGGACTTGATTCATTGCAACAAATGATACCTGTTGAAAACCAATTAATTCTTTCTGATGAATTTCATATTGAAGGAGGAGACGTAATTATCTATGATGATTATGTATTTATAGGAGTCTACACGAGGTCCGATTATTCGAAACTTACTACGGCAAGAACAAATATGGATTCAATTCATGAACTACAAAAAAACTTTCCCAAAAAGAAATTTGTCCCCATTGAGTTAAATAAATCGAATAATTCTCCAAAAGACAATGCACTTCACCTTGATTGCTGCATGCAGCCAGTAGGAAATAATTTTCTAGTTACTTGTTCTGAATCTTTCACATATACGTACCAATATGAATGGTTAGTTAATTTATTTGGAAAGAATAATGTATTCGATGTTAGTAAAAAAGAAATGAGTAGAATGATGTGTAATGTTTTTTCTATCAGTGAAACTGTTGTTGTTTCTGACAAATCATTTAAAAGATTTAATGAATGGATGGAAAATAAAAATATTAAAGTTGAAAAAATTAATTTTCGTGAAGTTTCAAAATTAGGTGGGCTTTTTCGCTGTGTAACCATGCCATTAATTAGAAAATGAGTGCAACTAACAATATTTTGATGGTAAGACCATCTAAATTTAATTTTAACAATCAAACAAGTAAAAGCAATTTTTTTCAAAAAAATATTTTTAAATGTGAAAACGAATTGAATCTTAGAGTAATAAATGAATTTGAGAATTTAGTAACAATACTGCGACGTTATCAAATTAATGTTCATGTATTAATTGACAATGTCAAACCAAAAAAACCTGATTCAATTTTCCCAAATAATATTTTTATTTCTATGGAAAAAAATAAATTCATTTATTCTTCGATGAAATGTTTAAATAGAAGGTATGAAAGGAAAAATGATATCACAGGTTTTTTAAAAAAAAATGGTTTCAATATAAAATACATCAATGATTATTCGGTTTATGAAAATAGAAATAAATTTCTTGAAGGTACGGGAAGTTTGGTTTTAGATAGAACCAACAAGTTGGCATTTTGTGCTCTATCACCAAGATCTGATAAGGAGCTCCTTCAAATTTTCTGCGATGAATATTCTTTTGAACCAGTAATTTTTACGGCTTATCAAAATCATAACAATAGAAGAGCTCTAATTTATCATACAAATGTGGTGATGTCCATTTGTTCTGATTATTCAATCGTATGTTTTGATGCAATAGATAGTTTTAAAGAGAAAAATAATGTTTATAAAAAATTAAAAGAAGCTGGAAAGACAATAATTGAAATTAATGAAGATCAGCTTTTAAGTTTTGCTGGTAATGTTATTGAACTTAAAAATACTGATAATGAGTCTTTCATAGTAATGAGTTCAAGGGCATTAAATTCACTGAACGTTAATCAAAAGAAAACGATTTGTAAGTTTTCAAAGATTATTTCTTCTGACATTTCAACAATTGAAGACGTTGGAGGAGGTGGTATTCGTTGCATGATCGCTGAAATTTTTAATTAATGTAATCTTTGGAAATTTTAGCTTTTTCTTCCAAAATTCTTTTAATAAATTTTCTTTTAGTCTCAGTTTTAGTAATAATTATGATTTTATATTCTCCACTATGGATACTATATGTATCTCCAGTAGGCTTAAAAATAGATAATTTAAAATAAGGAATAATCAAGGCATAGGTTTCAAGCAAAGATCTAAATCTTATTATTATGCCTTTTGGTCTCATTTCAATATTACACGTATTGTCATTGTTGTCTAATATTAAAAGAGAATCAATTTTTTTATCAGAAGATTTAATATAATATTTTGGAGAACCAACACCACCTAGCTTTATTCTGCTTGTCAGAGAATAGGGCTTTCCTACAGAATTATTTATTAATTCTATCTGCTTATTGTCTTTGTATGAAATATTATAAATCATTTTTTCAAATATAAAATAAATCACCAATGACCTGTTGAAAGTTTTATATTTACTGTAATAAATTTTTATGGAAGAAAATATTGAAAAAAAACTGATTAAGTTTTTAAATGATAAATACAATATAGATATTAATTTCCTTGAGCTTCAACCAACAAATGAACAATTTAAAGGAGATATAACCATAATTATTTTTCCATTATTCAAGTTTTTTAAAAAACAAATAAATAAGGTCGCAGCTGAAATAGGTAATTTCTTAATTATAAATTTTGAAGAAATAATTTCATACAATCTCGTACAAGGATTTTTAAATCTTGAAATAGATGATTTTTATTACGTAGATTTTTTAAAAAAAGATTTAAACTGGAAAAAATATGGATTTAAAGACAGTCAAGATAGTTATGAAACTTTGATTGAATTTTCCTCTCCTAATACAAACAAACCACTTCATCTTGGTCACATTAGAAATAATTTATTAGGATTTTCTGTTGCGAGGATATTAGAGGCCAATGGTAAAAATGTTCATAAAACACAAATAATTAATGATAAAGGAATTCATATATGTAAATCAATGGTTGCTTGGAAAAAGTTTGCTAAAGGAGAAACTCCAAGTTCTATAAATATGAAAGGTGATTTTTTTGTTGGAAAGTACTATGTTTTGTTTGACAAACATCATAAAAATGAGGTCTTGAGACATATTAATAATGGAGTAGATCCTGAAAAAGCAAAAAAACAATCCAAAATTTTAAATGAAGCTCAATCAATGCTAGTTCAGTGGGAGCAAGGAAATATCGAAACAAAAAAGCTCTGGTCAAAAATGAATAATTGGGTTTATAAAGGCTTTGAAAAAACTTACTCAGATTTAGGTGTGAGCTTTGATTCAATATATTATGAAAGTGATACTTATGTTTCTGGAAAAAAAATTGTAGAACAAGGGCTAAAAAAGAAAGTTTTTTTTCAAAAAAAAGACAAGTCAATTTGGGTAGATCTGTCAAAGGAAGGATTAGACGAAAAAATTCTTTTAAGATCTGATGGTACTTCTGTTTATATAACACAAGATATTGGAACAATTTTAGCCAGATATAAAAAACATCCAAAGATGAATTCAATGATTTATACTGTTGGAAATGAGCAGAATTATCATTTTAAAGTATTGTTTTTAATATTAAAAAAACTTGGTTATAATTGGTCAAACAACTTGCACCATTTAAGTTATGGAATGGTTGATTTACCATCTGGAAAGATGAAGAGTAGAGAAGGAAATGTTGTTGATGCAGACGAGCTTATTACTGAAATGATTGAAACTGCAAAAGAAATTTCTGAAAATTCAGGAAAACTTAATGATTTAGCTGAAGACGAGAAAAAAGAACTTTATAAAACAATAGGTTTAGGTGCTCTTAAATATTTTATTTTGAAGGTTGACCCAAAAAAAAGAATTTTATTTGATCCCAAATCTTCAGTAGATTTTAATGGAAATACTGGCCCTTTTATTCAATACACATACGCAAGAATTAATTCAATTTTCACAAAATCAAGGAGTAAGTTTTCTGATTTTGAATCCAATATTACTTTAGATACCAAAGAAAAACATATTATTAAAAAATTAATGTTGTTTCCTTTTGTTATCGAACAGGCCGGTAATCAAATGAATCCATCCCTAATTGCAAATTATATTTATGATTTGGTTAAAAATTTTAATTCATATTATCAGTCGACTACCATTTTAGTTCATAATGATTCAGTGAGATCTCTTAGACTTTCAATATGCGATAAGGTTGGGCATATAATTAAGAATTCTATGGGTTTGTTAGGAATTGACGTTCCTGAAAGGATGTAAAAAAAACCCTCAATAATATTGAGGGCTTTTTATCTTAAAAGATTAGGTTTACTTTTTAGCTACAGCAGCAGCGTATACAACTAAACCAAATCCAATTTTGTTAATAGCATCACCGATGTTGTAAACAACATCCATATCAATGCTAATAAATTGCATGAAAGAATACCATTGGCCATCACCAGTACCAATCATATAACCAATAGGATATATTGCCCATCCGATAAGTACAAATAAAGTAAGGCCTTTGTGTGCTTTTTCAACAGCACCACCTGCAGATTTTGCTAATTTTCCTAGCTCACCGAAATAAATCATGTAAGCAATTGCAAAATAACATGCACCTGACAAGAAGCCCCAAAGTTGAGCAGAAATTCCTGCTGTTCCAACTTCTCCAAAGTATCCGAAAACTAACATACCAAGAGAGAACCAAATTAATTGGCTTAAATGCTTGGTTGTTGCTCCAGCAACTTTAAGAATTAAATAAAACTCAACACACATAAGTGGAACTGTTAAAATCCAGTCTATGTATCTAATTTCAGTCGTAACACCACCAGAAAGAGCTGCGTCCTTCATATAATAGTAGTGTACTGCAGCAATACCACAGATTAAACCTGAAACTAATATTGAATTTTTCCATTTACCATCCACTAAAGGTATTGATAGAAAGAAGAATGCCGCAGCAGCCGTCATAGCCATCGCTCCCAAGAAAAAAGTAAAGTTTACCGGATCTGCAAGATCCGCCGTTGTTATAATATTAAATAGTGTCATAGTATATTAAATTATATTTTTGTTGAGCACAAGGTAAAAAAAATTGAACAAATCGTATATATTTAATTGATTTTTTTACAAAATGTTAAGGAAAAGTTGTTAAAATTATCCAAATCTGAATCAAAAACACTGCTTATCACTCTGATTTGCACTATTTTGGGGTTTTTTGTTCCAAAAGCCATACTAAATGTAATTGCAGTATTAAATGTGTTAACTGTAGGAATAATTCATGGTGCTAATGACTTGTATTTGGTCACAAAAAGTATAAAAACATCAAAAAAAATAACTTTTACACTAACTTTTTTTATTTATACAGCTTTCATTTTAATCATGGTATTTACATTATATCAAAACCCGATTGTTGCATTAACATTTTTTGTTCTAATTAGTTCATTTCACTTCGGAGAGCAACAGTGGTACAATAAATCTATAATTTCATCTAATTCTGATAATATTTTTTATTTTTTTTATGGAGTATTTTTATTTTCAATTTTGTTTATTTCTAATTTTAATGAAACACAATCTATAATTAATGAAATTTCTTCAGTCGTTATAGCAAAAGAACTTTTATATTATGTTTTAATAATTTCTACGGTTGTTTTAATTTTTTTGTTTTTAATAAAAATAAATAGCTATAAAAATCAACTTTTATTCCAAACCCTCTCGCTGATTTTTATATCACTTTTATTTGTTACCAATGATTTGTTTTGGTCATTTTCTGTTTATTTTATCCTTTGGCATAGTTTACCCTCGCTAAATGAACAATCACATGAACTTTTTCCACATGAAAAAAATAAAACCTATAAATATTTAAAATTTGCATTACCATATTGGTTACTTGCTATTTTTGGACTTATTATATCTTATTTTTATATTGAAAGAAC
>MDTB01093369.1_pt1 | contig 28028 bp, 28 predicted proteins | sample 811161 | NCBI WGS metagenome assembly MDTB01 (sample SAMN05326650, study PRJNA326480) | marine metagenome | isolation source: seawater | place: Mediterranean Sea | collected 2009
AATACTAAACTAGCCCGGGTGGTGGAATTGGTAGACACAAGGGACTTAAAATCCCTCGATAGCAATATCGTGCCGGTTCAAGTCCGGCCCCGGGTACCAAGTTTATAAAGTAACAATGAAATACTGGCTTGTTGCAACTTACAAAATTAATGAGTCTAAAAGAGCGGATAGTAATCTTTCAAATCAAAACTTTGAATATTATTTACCAAAAATAAAGGTTAAAAAGGCTGACTCCAATCTTAAGGAGGAAGTACTTTTTCCTGGTTATGTTTTTATAAAAACTCGGCTTGAAGATTATTCGTTGATAAAATATACAAAGGGAATAAAAAAGGTCGTGAAATTTGGAAAGAACATTCCGCGTTTGACTGATAATGAAATTAATAGCATTCGATCTATTGAAAAATTGTCAAATTCTGAGCCTATTACTCCAAAAATTAACATTGGCCAAGAGGCTGTCGTTGCGGATGGTCCTTTTAAAGGAACTTTAGTAAAAATTTGTTCCCTGCCTTCAAAAAATAGAATTGAAGTCTTTTTAACCTTTCTCGGCTCTTTGAGAAAAATCAATATTTCGAAAAAGGATTTAGGATTTTAAATAAAACATTTAGTATTTAGATTTTAACTGTTATAGTTCAATTGTTGAACGGTGTCAGATCTATAGATCTGAAATATGTGCCGTGCGGTAGCCATTCTAGCTAAAGAAAGTTTTTTAACATTTTTCAAAAATCATATTCATGAGCTCAAATAAATCTATTTCAGAAGAATCACTAGAATTAATGCATATTCTTGAAAAGAATCCATACCTAACTCAAAGACAACTATCCAAAGAAATAGGCTCTAGTATAGGCAAAGTAAATTATTGCTTAAAAGGTTTAATAGATATTGGCTTTATTAAGATGGAGAATTTTAAAAACTCCGGTAAAAAAATAAATTATGCATACGTTTTAACTCCCGAAGGCATCAAGCAAAAAATAAATGTAACAAAAAAATATATTGAAATAAAAATACAAGAATACGATAAACTCAAGCAATACTTAGATGAATAATTTTTATGCAAGAAATAGATAGTAATAAACAAGCAAACGGTTTCGATGATGAAATAAATCTTCAAGAGCTTTTTTTTGCTTTAGTAAAAGGCAAATGGATTATTACTTATGCGACAACTATTTTAGTAATAATTGGGATTATATATAGTTTTCTCCAACCTAATATATACAAATCTGAGGCTCTGTTAGCCCCTGTTGATGCATCATCATCCTTGATTGGTAATGGTTTAAGCCAATTTAGTGGACTTGCAGGATTAGCAGGAGTAACAGTATCTGGAGATCAGGGAGCTAATCATAAAAAAGCAATTGAGTTAATGAGCTCTCTAAATTTTTTTGAAAAATATCTAATGCCAAAGATTTTTCTTCCAGACCTTATGGCTGTTAGATCTTGGGATAAAGAGAAAAATATAATAATTTATGATGACAGTATTTTTCAAAAAAATACAAATACCTGGGTTAGAGATTTTTCTTATCCGCAAAAACTGATACCAAGTGCTCAAGAAAGCTTTAAGGTTTTTAAAGATGATCACTTAAATATCTCAAAAGATAATAGAACCGGACATGTTGCTCTGTCTATGGAACATCAATCTCCATTAATTGCAAAACAATGGATCCAAATAATAGTTGAAGAAGTCAACTTTTTTTACAGGTTAAAAGATAGAGAAAAGTCAGAAAAGGCTGTTATTTATCTTAACGAGCAAATCGCAAACACTGTTTTATTGGAAATTAAACAAGCGACAGCTTCAATTTTAGAAAAAGAAATTCAAAAATTAACTTTAATTGAAGCGAATAAAGATTATGTTTTTGAGTATGTCTATCCTCCATCAGTTATGGAAGAACAAACATGGCCAAACAGACCTCTGATCCTAATTTTGTCCTTTGTATTTGGCGCTATATTGGGCATTACTATTGTTTTATTTAGGCATTATTACTCAAAAGAGAAAAATGCATTAAACACAATAAATAATTAAGATTCAATAAAGGTAATTTTACGTCAATTAAATGATTATGAATTTTCTTAAATTTATGTTTTCTTGTGTTGTGAGTCTATCTTTTTTAAACTTCGTTTTAAGCTAATTTTTTATAGGTATTTTATGTTTAATAATAAAGTGGTCCTAATAACTGGTGGTACAGGCTCATTCGGTAAAAAGTTCATTGAAACATTATTGCTTAGGTACTCTAAGGTCAAAAAAATCATTATTTACTCGCGAGATGAGTTAAAGCAATCTGATCTGAAACAGAAATATCCTGAAACTTCTTACCCGCAATTACGTTTTTTTATAGGAGATGTGCGGAATAAAGATAGGCTGACCAGAGCCTGTGAAGGAGTTGACATTATCATCCATGCCGCTGCAATTAAACAAGTAGATACCGCAGAGTATAATCCAACAGAATGTATTAGAACAAATATTGGAGGCGCCGAAAATGTTATTCATGCAGCTCTAGACTGTGGAGTAAAAAATGTGGTGGCCTTATCAACAGACAAAGCTTGTGCTCCGATAAATTTATATGGCGCAACTAAGCTAGTATCAGATAAGCTTTTTACTGCTGCAAATAATATCAGGGGTTCTAAAGATATTAAATTTAGTGTTGTTCGCTATGGAAATGTTATGGGTTCAAGAGGCTCGGTGATTCCTTTCTTTATGAATAAAAAAAGTGAAGGAGCCATCCCCATTACTCACAATGAAATGACTAGATTTAATATATCCTTACAGGCTGGTGTTGATTTGGTTATTTATGCTATCGCAAATCATCTTGGTGGAGAGATTTTTATTCCTAAAATCCCCTCCTACCGGATTTTAGATGTTGCTGAAGCGATTGCTCCTGATTGTAGTAAACATTTAGTTGGCATCAGACCCGGTGAGAAACTACATGAAGAAATGATTACCGATACCGACTCATTGAATACGATAGATCTGGGGGATTACTTCGCTATCCTTCCGTCTGTATCACTTACTTATACTGAAAAGGAATACATGTCTCATCACAAGGCTGAGAAAGTTCCTTTTGGCTTTAAATACAACTCCGGTACGAATGAAAGATTTGAGACGCCTCAAACTTTAAGAAAAATGATTGTGGAGCATGTTGATCCAGATTTCGAGGTTTAATATGATTCCATACGGTAAACAAGATATAACCCAGCAAGATGTTGATTCGGTTGTCGATGTTCTAAAATCTGATTTTTTAACCCAAGGACCTCAGGTCCCATCTTTTGAGAAATCACTAATGCAGCTCACTGGCGCAAAACATGCAGTTTGTGTAAATAGCGCAACAAGTGCTCTGCATATCGCATGTATGGCATTGGATGTAGCTGCCGGCGATATTGTTTGGACTTCTCCTATAACATTTGTGTCAAGTGCAAACTGTGCCCTATATTGTGGGGCGACAATAGATTTTGTTGATATCGATCGCGATACCAATAATATGAGTTTGGACGCTTTGGAAGAAAAGCTTAAAAAAGCCAAAAAAGATGACCAACTACCGTCGGTTGTTATTCCAGTCCATATGGGTGGACTGTCATGTGATATGCAATCCATTCATAAACTCTCAATTGAATATGGATTCAAGATAATAGAAGACGCATCACATGCAATTGGAGGCTGTTATAGAGATGAAAAAGTTGGCTCTTGTGAATTTAGTGATATAACTGTGTTTAGTTTTCATCCGGTAAAAATTATTACAACTGCTGAGGGTGGAGCTGCGTTAACAAACAATCGACTATTAGCTGAAAAGCTTACTTTGTTTAGAACTCACGGAGTTACTCGCGACCCTAGCCAAATGACCCATGAATCGGCAGGGGGGTGGTATTACCAACAAGTTGTTCTTGGATTTAATTACAGAATGACGGATCTTCAGGCTGCATTGGGCTCTTCGCAGATTGCACGTTTAGAGTCATTTATACAGAAGCGAAATGAGCTTGCAAAGCGTTACCATTCGGCATTCGTTGAATTACCATTAGAAATTCCCTTAGATTATCCAACCGTAAAGTCGTCGTATCATCTCTACATCGTCAAAGTCTCTGATAAAGCAACTGTTGATAGATATCATTTATACAACTATTTGCGAGATAATGATATTGGAGTAAACGTGCATTATATACCTGTGCACCTACATCCTTATTATAAGAGTTTGGGTTTTTCTGTTGGAGACTTTCCTGAGGCGGAAAGATATTATGAAAAGGCAATTTCTCTTCCTTTGTTTCCTCAGTTGTCACATACGGATCAAGATTACATTATCAAAAGTGTTAGAGAGGCTATGGTTTGAAAATCTGTGTGATACCAGCCAGAGGGGGCAGTAAGCGTATTCCAAGAAAAAATATTAAAGATTTTCTTGGTAAGCCTATGATTGCCTGGTCAATAGAGGCAGCTCAAAAGGCTTCTATATTTAGTAAAATAATAGTAAGCACTGATGATAACGAAATAGCTAGCATAGCTAAAAAAATGGGTGCTGAAGTTCCATTTATTCGTCCTGATAGTTTATCAGACGATTATTCAACCACTGGAGATGTAATGTCTCATGCATGTAAATGGATGAATGACAATGAAATCAAGCCAAAAGTGGTCTGTTGCTTGTACCCCACAGCGCCATTAATCGAAGCATCAGATTTGATAGAAGGTCTTCGAATTATGTCTTCGGGAAATTGGAAATATGTTTTTTCGGTTTGCGAGTATTCTTCACCAGTTTTTAGATCATTTGAGCAGGAAGGCAATGGTGGTATAAAAATGCTTTTCCCGGAAAACTTTTCCACCCGCTCTCAAGATTTGCCTAGCGTGTTCCATGATGCCGGAATGTTTTATATTGGCACATTTGACTCTTGGATGACGGGGCTTCCAGTGTTTGGTAACTACACATTTCCTCTGAAAATTCCAAGTTTCCGAGCAAAGGATATCGATACTCCTGAAGATTGGCTTGTAGCGGAACTACTTGCAAAGGCCATATCTTTGAGATGAGTTCTTTACCATTATGGCGTTGCAAAATACCAGTATAAAAAATTTTATGGCTTTAAATTTTATTATTAATAGTAGATTTTACAGTTAAAGCTAATTTGGATCTTGTGGAAAAATTAATGTATTTTTAACTGTCTGAGGATAGGTATGAAAAGAGATTGGTTTTGTCTTAGTAACAAAAGTATATCGCACGGGGATTACTCTTTAATTGCGGTCCAAAGCAGAGATATAGAGCAAATTCGAATATGGCGTAATATGCAGATTTCAGTGTTACGTCAGTCATCCCCAATCAGTCGGGAAGAGCAGTTAAATTATTACAAAGATAAAATCTTCCCATCTATGCGTCTAAAAGAACCACTTAATATTTTAATGTCCTTTTTGATGAAAGGTGAACTTATTGGTTACGGAGGATTGGTGCATTTAAATTGGCATGATCGAAGAGGGGAAATTTCCTTTTTGTTAAACCCCTTATTCACTCAAGATAAGATGATCTATAAGGAAAAGCATATTATTTTTTTACGTCTTTTGTCTATCCTTGCCTTTAAGGATTTAGGCTTTAATAAAATATTTACTGAAACATGGGCTACTAGGGTGCCTCATATTAATAACCTTGAGGCTTTTGGATTTAAGCTGGAAGGCATTCTAAGAAAACATGTTTTAATTAATGGAAGATATGAAGATGCTTTGATACACGGGTGTTTGGCTACAAATTATAAAATAAAGGCTCATTATGAAAAGTAAAAGAGTCTTTGTTAGTGGTGGCTCCGGAGTAATTGGTGTTGAACTTGTTCAGAAACTGGAAGCCTTAGGCGCGACTGTGATGGTATACGATTTGAAGCCTTGCCCTGAGGTATTTTCTTCCAGCGTCATCTATAGGCAGGGCGATATGAATGACATGCCTGCTCGAGACCTGGAAGATTTTTGTCCTGATATCATAATCCATTTGGCAGCTGCCTTTGAAAGGTCAGAGGAGAGTTATGAATTTTGGGAAGACAATTTCTTGCACAATGTAAAATTAAGTCATCATTTGATGTCCATTGCCAAAGATCTTCCGTCTCTCACTAGGTTTATTTTTGCTTCTAGTTACCTGATTTATGATCCCTCACTGTATCAATTTGATATAGAGCAAGAGAAACCTTCAGTTTTAAAGGAAAGTGATCCAGTTTTTCCTCGTAACTTAACAGGGATGGCTAAGCTTTCACATGAAATTGAGCTTCGATTTATAGATCAATTCAAATCTCAACATTTTACATATTTATGTGTGAGAATCTTCAGAGGTTATGGTAAAAACTCGAGGGATGTTATTTCACGCTGGATTCGCTCAGCCTTGAGTGAGGAACCCATTACAGTATTTCGTCCCGAAGGAGTTTTTGACTATATTTATGCTAAAGACAGTGCAGAGGGATTAATACGCCTGGCGAATTCTGAGTCTGTAACTGGAATAATCAACCTTGGTTCAGGTCGGTCTCGAAAAGTAGAGGATGTCGTAAGAATTCTGACTCAGCATTTTCCGGCTCTAGAAGTTAACTTTGTTGATTCATCAATTCCATTTGAATCTTCACAAGCAGACATGTCTTTGTTTCAGCAAAATATTGATTGGATGCCTGAATATAATCTAGAAAGAGCGATTCCGGAGATTATATCTTATGAGCAAACTAAACTTTCTGCTCAGCGAGTAGAGGATTGCTATCTAAATATTCTAGTAACGAGCGCTTCAAAAAAAATCAGTTTGATAAGAGCAATAAAGGACGCGGCCAATAAAATCTCAAGCTTGAATCGAGTGATCGCAGCTGATATTTCAAAGAATGTTTTAAGCAGATATATTGCTGATGATTTTTGGATTATGCCCAGAACAATTGACGAAAATATCAACGAGATTATTGCATATTGCTTAGCTCGAAATATAAATATTATTTTGCCGACTAGAGACGGCGAACTGGCTTTTTGGTCTAAACACAAATCAGCATTGCTAGAAAATGGAATAAAAGTGATTATCTCTTCTCAGAAGTCTGTCGAGAGGTGCATAGATAAACTAGCTTTTTCCGAATTTGGAAAACAAAAGGATTTACCTTTTATTCCATCTTCCACAGTAATTTCAGACCTTGAAGGGGATCGTTTTGTGGTTAAAGAGCGATTTGGCGCAGGGTCTGGATCCATAGGCATTGATCTAGATTTTGATGAAGCTCTTAAATACAGTAAGACTCTCTCAGAGCCAATTTTTCAGCCTTTTTTTTCTGGTCGCGAAATAAGTATTGATGCCTGGCTTTGCTGGGATGGAAATGTAAAGGGTTTAGTTCTTCGTTATCGCGATTTAGTTGAAGGTGGCGAGTCGCAAGTCACAAGCACTTTTAGGGATACTTTAATTGAATGCGAGGTGGCAGCATGCTTGTCATCTTTAGAATTGAGCGGCCCTGTCATAGTGCAAGCGCTAATTACAGAAACTGAAGGAATTAAAATAATTGAATGCAACACACGATTTGGCGGTGCTTCAACAGCCGGCATTGCGGCAGGGCTGGATGTTTTTTTCTGGTCCTTCCAAGAGGCGCTTGGAAATAATATCCAAGACTACGCATTTCATCGTATTAATGGAGAGATTAAACAGGTTCGATTACCGGAGGATATATATTTGTGAAAGTCATCCCAATATTTGATTTGGACGATACTCTTTACCCTGAGATAAGTTATGTTTATTGTGGGTTTGAAGCGGTTGCTAAATATTTAGAACAGGAGTTTGGATGGAAGTCATCAGATTCTCTTAATGAGATGAAGAAAAGTGTTATTGCGGTAGGTCGAGGTGATATTTTTGACAACCTTCTTAGGTCAAAGGGCAAATACTCAAAGACAAATGTAAAGAAATGTGTAAGGGTATATAGAAATCATAACCCCGACATTAGCTTAAATGATGAGGTCAAAGAATTACTTACAAAATTGCGCGGACCACGTTTTTTAGTAACTGATGGTAATAAAATAGTTCAGGCTAAAAAGGTTTTAGCTTTAGGCCTCCAGTCTTATTTCACCAAAGTTTATATAACTCATCGTTATGGCCTTCATAATTGCAAACCCTCAATATATTGTTTCAACCTAATACGCATATTATTGAACTGTGATTGGAATGATATGGTTTATATTGGGGATAATCCTGTCAAAGACTTTGTAAATTTGAAGCCGCTAGGCATGAAGACAATTAGGGTTTTAACGGGACCCTACTCAAAAGTTTCTGTCGCTCCTGAATTTGATGCAGATCTTTATGTCGACAATCTAAATCAACTTCTTACCTTATCTTCTTTGGACTTTGTATGAATAAAACATTTAAAAATAAGATTTCGATTGCAGGAGTAAATATCGGAGCTGATTCTTCTCCATACATCATTGCTGAAATGTCAGCTAACCATAACGGCAAAATTGAGAATGCTTATAAAATCATCGATGCTGCAAAAGAGGCGGGTGCAGACGCGGTAAAGATCCAGACTTATCGCGCCGATACAATTACTATCGATAGTAAAAATCCAGAATTCATAATCAATGAGGGGCCTTGGGCAGGACAGTCTCTTTATGAGCTTTATCAAAAAGCTCATATGCCGTGGGAATGGCATAAACCCTTATTTGATTATGCTAATAACATTGGCATGACAATATTTAGCTCACCATTTGACAAAACAGCAGTGGATTTGCTTGAGAAATTAGAGTGTCCAGCTTACAAGATTGCTTCTTTTGAAATTGTTGATCATGAACTTATTAAAAATGCTGCTGAAACTGGCAAGCCAATAATTATATCAACTGGTATGGCATCCTTAGAGGAGATATCAGAGGCAGTAAGCGTTGCCAAGGATGCTGGTTGTGACCAGTTAGTAATTTTACACTGTGTCAGTGGTTATCCAACTGCTCCGGAAGACTATAATCTTGCTAGAATTGAGCACTTACAGAAGGAATTCGAGGCTCTTGTAGGCCTTTCCGATCATACTATTTCCAATATAACGGCAAATGCCGCTGTTGCTCTGGGAGCTTCAGTCATCGAGAAACATTTTACTTTAGACAGAAATGGCGGTGGTCCGGATGACAGTTTTTCAATGGAGCCAGCTGATCTTTTGGATTTATGTGAGACTACTAAAGTGACACATTCGTCCATTGGAGCAGTAAAGTATGCCGCACTTGAAGCTGAAAAGTGGTCGATTGATCATCGCAGATCATTATATTTTATCAAGGACTTGGAAAAAGGTGCGAGAATTGACAGAGATTGTGTGCGCAGTATTCGGCCAGGAAACGGTCTAAAACCTAAACATCTTAAAGCAATTTTAGGAAAGTGTGTCAATAGAAATATTAAGGCTGGTACGCCAGTAAGTTTCAATGATTTTTGAGGTTATTTTTAGAAATTATGAGTTATATGATAATAAAAAATATTCTGATAAGACGAAAGAGCTAGAGCAATTTGTTTGAAAAAATTAGCAGGTAGCTAGAATACAAATCTAAGATTTATGACTGAGACCAATATTTTCGTTTGTGGCCACAATGGAATGGTGGGCTCGTCAATAGTTAGAAATTTAAGTCAGTTTGAAAATGTTAAATTAATTACTGCGGATAGAAATCATTTAGACTTGTTAGATCAATCTGCTGTTAAATCTTTCATGTCAAATCGTAAAATAGACCAAGTTTATTTAGCGGCTGCAAAGGTGGGGGGGATTCATTCTAACAATAAGTACCCATTTGACTTTTTATATCAAAATCTAATTATTCAAAATAATGTTATTGGAGCAGCATTTGAGAGCAAACTGAAAAAGTTAATGTTCTTAGGTTCCAGTTGTATTTATCCAAGAGACGCAGTTCAGCCGATGAGTGAAGATGCTCTTTTGACAGGCTGTTTAGAGGAGACAAATGAGCCTTACGCGATTGCAAAAATAGCAGGTATAAAACTCTGTGAAAGTATTAATCGACAGTATGCGTCGACCGGACTCTATGATTATAGGTCAATAATGCCAACAAATTTATATGGGCCAGGTGATAATTATGATCCAGAAAATAGTCATGTAATTCCCGGTCTTATGAGACGAATGCATAAAGCCAAAATTGAACGTCAACCTAAAGTTAAGATATGGGGTAGTGGGCGTCCGAGGCGAGAATTCTTATATGTGGATGATCTCGCCAAAGCAGCAGTGCATCTTATGAATCTAAATCCTGAAACCTATTGGTCTGCCGCATCAGAACGTCTGAGTCATATAAACGTGGGCGGGGGCAATGATATCTCGATTTTGGAATTAGCCTTTTTAATAAAAAAAGTTGTAGGATATGAAGGTGAATTAGTTTGCGATGAAAGCATGCCTGATGGATCGCCGCAGAAGCTAATGGATTCTACTAAGGCGATAAGTCTCGGATGGCGAGCGCAGGTGGGTTTATATGAGGGTTTAACTGAAACATATAGCGAGTTTGTAAAAATCGAAAACTAATATAATGAGCATTTAAAATATGGGTTTGAAAAAGGTGGCATTAATTACAGGCATTACAGGACAGGATGGGTCCTATCTTGCAGAATTATTACTTGAGAAAGGTTATGAGGTGCATGGGATCAAGCGCCGTTCCAGTAGCTTAAATACATCTCGAGTTGACCATCTTTATAAGGACCCTCATGAGGAAAACAATAATTTTTTTCTCCATTACGGAGACTTATCTGACTCTAGCAATCTATATAACCTAGTAAATCAGATAAAGCCTGTTGAGATATATAATCTTGGAGCGCAAAGTCATGTGGCTGTGAGCTTCGATTCTCCCGAGTATACAGCTGATATTAGTGGAGTCGGAACACTTAGAATGTTAGAGGCAATTCGCTCAAGCGGTCTGTCTGATAAGTGTAAATTTTACCAAGCATCTAGCTCTGAGCTTTATGGCTTAGTACAAGAAATTCCACAGAGAGAAACAACTCCTTTTTATCCTCGATCCCCTTATGCTGTTGCAAAGCTTTATTCCTATTGGATTACAGTAAACTATCGTGAAGCCTATGGAATGTTCGCATGCAATGGAATTTTGTTTAATCATGAAAGTCCACGGCGTGGCGAAACTTTTGTTACTAGAAAAATTACTCGCTCTATAGCTCGAATGGCATATGGGTTAGAGTCATGTCTATATCTTGGTAACCTTGATGCTATAAGAGATTGGGGGCATGCGCGCGACTATGTCAAAATGCAGTGGATGATGCTTCAGCAATCTAAACCGAAAGACTATGTCATATCCACCGGCAATCAAATATCTGTCAGAGATTTCTTAGTGACTGTCTGCACAAGAATTGGTATTACGCTACGATTTGAAGGATCTGGAGTTGAGGAGATAGGTATTATTGATAGTGTCTCAGATTCGTTAACGACAAATTTGAGCGTGGGCGACGTAATTATTCGTGTCGATGATGCCTATTTTCGTCCAACAGAGGTGGAAACATTGTTGGGCGACTCCTCTTTAGCAAGGAAAGATTTGGGTTGGGTGCCGGAATTTACTGTTGAGGAATTGGCTAATGAGATGATAGATCACGACATGTTAGAGGCCAAGAAAATTTCTCTGATAAAGGGCTTATAAGGATTGTTTCTGCTTGTTCGTGTTAGTCAATTATTGCGGTCATTAGAGCGATCACTTTTCGATCCAGTAATTAAAGCTAGATTGAAGATACTGCTAATTAATGCAATTGGCGGTGCATTAATTGCTTTGGGCCCAGTAATTGTGACACCGTTTTATATTTCTCATCTGGATATAGCGGGATATGCGCATATGCAAAGGTTTTTAATGGCCCATATCTTTGTTATTGCGTCAGTGGGTACTGTTTTAAGTTCCTTTGCTTTGCGGGAGTTAATTGATCCACGATTAAATAATAGTGTATCTATTTTTTCCAGATTTTTAGAGTTAGTTGGATTAGCATTCTTAGTAGATTTTGTACTGATTTTATTAGTACTGATCGCTTGTGCTTTGGCATTTGCTATTAGTAATTCTATCTCTTTGGTATGGCAGTACGAAGATATTTTACTTGGAATTTCGAGTGGCTTATTAGCCTCTTGGCTGTATCTAATATCAGGATACTATTTAGCCAAAGCTAATGCGTTAGCAAACCGACTATGTATTGCGAGCCCTATCGTTTTAAATTTAATCGGTCTTATATTGCTTCAAGAAAATGTAAGTTGGATTATATTAGTAAAATGGTTCGTTTTTAGCCACTTTTTAGTTTTAGCGGGTTTAATAGTTCTTAATTTTAAGTCAGCAAAAAAAATAGCTGGTAAATTAGTCGGTGTAAAGTTTAACTACCTTAAAAATATTGGATTTTTTTTGGCTCTCTGCGCTTATGTTCTTTCTGGAATTGCAGGAGATAATTACTATCGATTCATAGCTGCAGTTGAGCTGACTGATACTGATTTTTCTTCAGTGAGTACAACTTTAATGTTGGCTGGAATTGTCGCAATGGTTGTAAGTGTTCTTAATCTTACCGCCTCTCCAATATTCTATAGACATGCTGATGAATGGATAGAGAATGGTATTTGGGAGAGGTGCCTTATTGGCGGCTTCATAGTTGTAGGTGTTTTGTGTTTAGCATTAATTGGAGTAAGGCCTTTTATTTTTGATTACTTTAGTTCTAAAGGGCTCAAATTGTCAGTTGAGCTTTTTTCTTCAGCAGTAGCTATCTTGTCAGTTACAAGTATCACTTGGGTTTGGGTAGCTAATATAGCTTTTTACCAGAAGGCTAAAAAGACAATTATATTCGCAGGCGCCTCTGGATTCATCGCCGTTGTGATTACTGTGCAATTATTACTGGCCTCAAATAGCTTCAATGAAAATATTATTTATGCATTTGCTGTAGCGCAAATTCTTCCGATAATCATTACTATTGCCTTAAATGAAACTGTTAGAAAAAAGTTTCCTTATTTCAAAGTCGGCATGTTTATAGCTATGGTTAGTATCTTAGCTCTATAATTATGAGTTAGACGTTAACAATCCTTAGGAGTTGGTTTTATGTTAGATGTTTATACACGCATGATAGTAGACAGAGTCGCTAGGGCATCAAGGTATATTAGTGGGTTAGCTCTTGATTTTTCAAATGTGTTGGACGCACGATCAAAGTTGCAGGGAAATAATAAACAGCTTCTTTTGAAAAATAGTGTCTATAAAAAAAAATACGATAATGAACCTGGTATTGTAATTATGACTGGACCATCATTATCAAACAATAATCTAGAGGGGCTTGGGAAATTTCCAACGTTTTCTGCGTCTGGTTTTTTTAAGCATTCGGTAATAGAAGAGTGGTCGCCTACGTTTTATTTTTTCATGGATGTGGCTTATTTTGAGAGCTCGGCAGCAAATGAGGAATATTACAAAAATTTTAACAATAAAGTGTCTAAAGAAACTAAGATTGTTGCTCCTATATTTCGAGGTAAAAATTATTTTTCTCAAACTCAAAATCACAACGGGAGAGAATTAGTATATTTTACAACCGCAGGACGAAGACCAGTTAGTCGAAAATGTGACTTTACAAAAGTGATGCCGTTACTCGTCGGGACTAGCGCTTTAGCACTTGCTTGGGCTGTTTATAGCGGCTGCAATCCTATTTATTTGTTAGGGTTTGATCATAACTATATGAGCAATCGCGGCCAAGATGTACACTTTTATAAAGATGCAACAATACCGGGGCATAAGTTAGCAGATAAGCCAATCAGCAATCATCACCCATTTGACCACGAAATGATTATGAACTTTAGATTGTGGCAGAATTATAGATGGATAAAGAAGTGTGCCGAAAAAAATGGACAGTCGATTATCAATTGTACTGATGGAAGCTATCTAGATCTCTTCGAACGAAGTAGTTGGGATAGTATAAGAGAAACATTAATAAAAAACGTATGAGGTGAAGATTATTAATGCTCGAATAATACTTTTGGCATGTTGTTTATTGGGCACTGGCATGGTTACCATAGTTGGGAGTATACCTATCTCTCTAAGTCTTTTATCAGGGTTATTTCTGGCAAGTTCTACTATTCTATTTAGTTTTAAGAAGGCTTTGACTTCACCTGTTTTACTTGGAGTGCTCGCGTTTGGAGGTTTGGTTGGAATTGCCAACGGCGGAATATTAGGCCTAAGTAATGTTGCTTACCAAATAGCCGGCATTCTTCTTTACTATTTGGCATCAATTCAAATTATAAGGATGTACAAATATGATTATGAAAGACTTATGAATGACTATGTAAGTATTGCTTTATTTGCATCAATGTTAGCCGTTGTTCAGAACATTGGAGCGATCTTGGATATTCAATTTTTATGGGATATGAGATGGTTAATTTGGGGACAATCAGAGCCTGAGAGAGTTGGATACTTTGTTAGGGCAGCTAGTTTTTTTACTGAACCTGGATACTTTGTATTTTTACCTGCATCAGCAATGATTTACATATCACAGTCCGCATCAATTTCAATCAAAAAAATTGTTCTTCTAGGAAGTGGAGTCATTTTATCAATGTCAACTCTTGGCTTAATCGGCTTGGCCGTAGCAATTTTGTTAAGTATGAGATTGACTGTCAGGTCCTTTGTTACGATTATATTTTCTTCGTTAATTTTGATGATTGCAGTGTTGCAGATTCCTGCTGTTTCCATTCGCGTCAATGATTTATTTCTGGCAATTTTTGGAGGACTATCAGGAGAAGAAAATCTATCTGTATTCATCAGAGTAGTGGACTTTGAAGTGATGAAAAATATGTTGTCCGATTTTTGGGTGACTGGAACGGGCTTGGGAACCTATAAAATGTGGTCTTCAAACTATCATGATATTTTTTATGATTCTAATGTAGCGCTTCGAGGCGTGATCGATAATCTAGGTGCAGATGAATTCTCGATAGCCGATGGCGGAACTCTAGCTTCTAAGCTTGCTGTAGAGTTTGGGATTCCCTGTACTTTATTCATCAGTTATATTTTTTTTCGGAGTATGAGCCTTATACGTTCGTTTGATCAGGCTTTATTTGCTTTATTAATAGCTTTTTTTGCCATTTATTCACTTCGAACCGGTCAATATATAAGATTTGAATTTATTTTTTTCATTACTCTGATGGTATACGTTTTAAATACAATAAGGGCTACGCGAGCAACTTCTTCCCTTACTTCTGGACGTAAGAGAATTGGTAAAAGACTCCGATATCCCGACATAAATATTTCTTCCACTTGATATTTTATATGCCTAGAAAGGAAGAAGCAGACCAAAAATAATTTATTAACAGAGATTGCAATGCATATTGAACATATTGAACACGATGGAACGAAATTGGCTTTAATCGTTAGAAAAGATTTTCAAGCCTCTGGAATAGAATTCTTCACTCCCAATACTTATACTCTGCAATTGGGATACATGAATAGGCCTGCAGGATATTCAATAGAACCTCACCTTCATAATTCGGTTTCAAGAGAAGTAACCCATACAAATGAGGTCCTTTTTGTTAAGAGTGGAAAAGTAAAAATAACTTTTTATAACAATGATAAGGAATTCGTAAGAGATGTCGTGCTGGTTGGCGGCGATGTTATTTTATTGATTGAAGGGGGACATGGTTTTGAAATGCTTGAACCTACTGAAATGCTTGAAGTCAAGCAAGGTCCTTATGTAGGTGAAAAAGATAAGACGAGATTTTAAATTATGAGCTTTATTCCTGTTAATACGCCTGACGTAAGTGGCAACGAAAAGAAGTATCTAATTGAATGTATTGATTCCAATTGGATTTCATCCGAAGGACCTTTCGTTGAAAAATTTGAAGCTGGATTTTCTAAATATATTGGAACGAAGTTTGGTGTTGCGGTTTCAAGTGGCACCGCAGCGTTGGACGTTTTGGTTGATTTTTTAGACCTAAAATCTGGAGATGAAGTTATCGTCCCAAGTTTTACAATTGTCTCTGTAGTGGCTCAAATTATCCGATCGGGCGCTACTCCAATTTTTGCGGACTGTGATACTGACACATGGAATATTGGCGTGAATGAAGTAGAGAGATTATTTTCAGCAAAAACAAAAGCTGTGATAATTGTGCATACTTACGGCCACCCTGTTGATCTTGATCCCATAGCTTCATATTGTAATGATAAAGGGGTATTTTTAATCGAAGATTCGGCAGAGATGCATGGTCAGACCTACAAAGGAAGAATGTGTGGAAGCTTAGCGGATGCATCAACTTTTAGCTTTTACCCAAATAAACATTTGACGACAGGAGAGGGCGGCATGGTTCTTACTGATCGTAAAGATGTTGCTGATCATGTTAGAGCGGCTCGGAATCTTTTTTTTGGTCCCAAGCGGTATATTCATGAAAGGCTAGGCTGGAATTATCGAATGACTAATATGCAAGCGGCCATAGGATGTGCTCAGCTGGAAAGAATAGGAGATTTTATTGAGAGGAAGCGAGAAATAGGCCGAAAATACCGTAGCGCATTCGGCGGAATAAGAAATATACAGATGTTAAAACAACACACCGACTATTCTGAGAGTATCGACTGGGTATTTGGGATTGTATTAACAGGGGCACAGTCAAAAAATAGAGATAAAGTATGCCAATTTCTGGGAGAAAACGGTATAGGAACTAGATCTTTTTTCTATCCTCTTCATCTACAACCTTTTATACAGAAAGAATTTGGATTGAGCCCAAAGCTGCCAGAATGCGAAAGAATTGCGAAAGCAGGTTTTTATATTCCATCAGGGCTTGGTATGACAGACTCTGAGCAAGATCGAGTTATTCGTTTAGTTCAGGAGACTCTCAAATGAATGCTTTTTTACGATACTCACAATACTACGACCTTATATATCAGGACAAACCTTATGAAAAAGAAGTGTCATATATTTTTGAAATTTTGACTGAAAATGGTGTGGCGAAATTAGATGGACTAAGTATAAATGAGATAGGTTGTGGTTCAGGCAAACACGCAATCGAAATAGCAAAATTGGGGGGTAGTGTCACTGGATATGACTTGAGCGAAACAATGGTGAAACTGGCTCACGACCGACTAAAGAAAGAAAACAAATCTATTATCTCGAAACTTAAGTTTATAAATGGTAAGTGGCCAGGTGCACCAATCGCAAGTCTCGATATTGTTTTAAGTCTATTTCATGTGGTCAGCTATCATACCTCTGATGAAGAATTAGAGTATTTATTTAGAAATGTCTCGCTAAGTTTGCGTTCGGGTGGATTTTTTTTATTCGATTACTGGTTTGGGCCCGCAGTTAGAGCCCTTAAGCCAGAATTGCGCTATCAAAAATATCAGAATGATGAGGTTGAGGTTGTAAGAATTGCTAGTCCAAATCATGATGAGGTAAATCAAATTGTGACAGTCAACTACGATATTTTTGTCACCCAAGATGGGACATCCAATCTTTATGAGAGGATAAGAGAGCAGCACAAGCTCCGTTATTTTGACAACGAAGATTTTGAGAAGTTAGCTCAATCTTTTGGTTTAGAGATTGTTTCGGTATATGGTTGGGGAACTAAAACGTCACCAAACTCTGATACCTGGGCTGCGTGTATGTTGATTAGAAAACTATGAAAGTTGGGATATATTTAGAAATAAATTCGACCGCGGGCGGAATGTTTCAATATGCGCGAGTATTGATGGAAGTACTATCAAAGAATGGGGCGCAAGTTTTAGTAGTTGCAAGATCTATGGAAGTATATAAAAAGTTATGTCAGGACCTCCCGCTCAACGAATATGTTTTTATTCCTCGTAATCGGATTGAGAAGATTATTACATGGCTTAGTGTCTTTATGGACGTGGGTAATGTGATAAAAAAAATTGCCAAAAAAACCTTAAATACTGTCAAAAAGTTGAACAATACTGACGTGGATTTTTGGATTTTTCCTGCACAAGACATTCAATGTATTTTAGTTGAAAGGCCTGCGGTTACAGCAATACATGATCTGATGCATAGATTCTATCCTCAGTTCCCGGAGGTAAGTAGATTTGGTAGAAGATGGTTAAGAGATAAGCGTTATCAAGCTATCGTTAAACACTCATCTTTGGTGCTTGTTGATTCGGAGACAGGGTCTTCGCAAGTTGAAGAAAGCTATAAAATTTTCAAAAAAAATATTATTATTGTGCCTTTTACAGCTCCAGAATACATTCGTCGAAAATCATCAAAACGACCCAAAGATATCGAACCCAATGCAAAATACTTGTTATACCCAGCGCAATTCTGGATGCATAAGAATCACCAGAGGCTTCTTGAGGCGATCGCGAAAGTTGTTAAAGAATATCCTGAATTTTTAGTGGTTTTCACGGGACACAAGGCGCATTGTTACTCTTACTTGCATGGCCTGGTAGATAGCCTTGATCTTGTAGCTCATGTCCGGTTTTTAGGGCAAGTAGATGATGAAAATATGAGCTGGTTATATCGAAATGCGCAGGGCTTAATTTTTCCGTCATTCTTTGGGCCAACTAATATTCCTCCACTAGAGGCGCTAGCTTGTAATTTGCCAATGGCAATATCAGATTTGTTTGGCGCTAGAGAACAAATGAAGGATGCATCGTTATATTTTGACCCAGCGGTTGTCGATGAAATAGCTTCTGCATGTGTATCTTTATGGTCCGAAGAGGGTCTCAGGAATCGCTTAATGCGCAATATGAACCTTCATCCAATAGCTGAATTTGATTCGCAGACTTCAGCTGGTGTCCGCAACTTGATCGATCAAATTGGCGGACAGAATATCGATGCAACAGATCATTCTTTAGGAGAAAAGTAAGATGAAGGATCTGTTTATTCTTGGTAGTTCATATTTGATTCCAAATAACAAAGAGTGGTCCTCAAACTTAGAGGGGTATGCACTCCATTTTAGCAACTATGGTGATTGGAATGAGTTTTTAACAGAAAGAAGTGAAGTACAAGATGCCTTGTTAATTATTTTTTTAGATGATCTGTTCTCGGGAAGTTCATACTCGCTTGATACGCTAGAGGAAACTCTATCTCCACTGCTCATGTTGCTCGAAAAAAGTCTTCAGACGTCAAACCTACCTGTTATCGTGGGCCTTTCTGCAGGACATAATTTTGATGTCATTCGATATGCTAAAGGTAAGCATTACTTGCAGAAAGCATTCAATTATATGTTTGGTAAGCTAGAGCTATTGGCAAATAAGTATGAACATTTGTATATACTTGATTTACAAGAAGCGTTCGGGGAAATCGGATACTCTAGAACATTTGATTATCGAAATTGGAATTTTGCTCATTGTAGATTATCAACTTTGGGAATTAGTGTAATCGCCAAAAATGCAAATAAAATCTTTTACCGTCACTATGGACCAGCCTCGAAAGTCTTAGTTTTAGATTGTGATAACACTATTTGGGGCGGCGTTATTGGAGAAGATAAATTAGGTGGTATCGTTCTTGGAGAAGATGGCATTGGGCAAGCGTTCGTCGAGTTTCAGACAGCGGTAAAAGAACTGATTAACCAGGGAGTATTAGTTGTCTTGTCTAGTAAGAACAATGAAAAAGAAGTTTGGGAAGTTTTCGAACATCACAACTCTATGGTATTAACTAAAGACGATATTGTTGCTTGGAGAGTAAATTGGAATGAGAAATCCAAAAGTATTAAGGAGATGGCCGCGGAACTTGATTTAAGTCTTAATAGTTTTGTATTTTGGGACGACAATCCAGTTGAGCGAGATAAGATGAAAATTATGGCCCCTGAGGTTATTACTGTGAATGCCCCAGTTGAGGTCTATAAATGGCCAATGTTATTAAAGACACTATTTGACTTCGCGAAATTCAATACTACTAGTGATGATGCCAAGAAGACCACGCAATATCATCAAAGAGCCAAATTTGTCCAAGATAGAAATTCTATTAGCGATGAAGAGTCGTATCTTAAATCAATTAAATTAGCCCCGGTGGCTCATTCATTCGACGAATCTAATATACAGCGTGCATCACAGCTCTGTTTTAAAACTAACCAATTCAATCTTCGATCAGTTCGCCATACGGTCCAAGACCTAGTAGAGATGAGTGAAGCCAATAATGATTTATGCTTTCTTGTTAGTCTTGAGGATCTTTATGGGAGTCATGGCCTCGTGGGCTTAGTATGTATGAAAAAGCTCGACGATAGAACTGCATTTTTAGATACATTTCTTATGAGCTGCCGTGTTTTAGGGAGGCATTTAGAATCATGGATGTTAAGGCAGGCGCTTACTCGCTGCAAAAATCTGCAAATTAAAAATTTGATAGGCGGATTCGTTCCGTCGGAACGAAATTTAGTAGCCAGCTCTTTTTTTGCAGATAATCATTTCTTATCTTTAGCTCAAGGGTTAGATGTTGACCAGTTGCAGTTGCCTGTTTCAAATAAGAAGAACGAAATACTTTATACAATAGCAACCAACATAAAAAAACTTCCATTTGAGGATATTTATGCATAGTTCAGAACAAATCAACAAAATACATCAGGTTTTACAGGAAGTGTTTCCTAATGATCAGATCCCGGATGACATCAAAAATTTGGTAATGGGTGACCTTGCGAGTTGGGACTCTTTGGGGAATTTTAATTTGATATTAGCTGTTGAGACGGAGTTTGATGTACGTTTTTCTATGGATGAGATTTCGGAAATCAAATCAGTGATAGAAATTCTTGAGGCTTTAGATGCGAATGGCGTCTGATTTTGAAATTCAAAAGTCGTTCTCCGATGTAGGTATTAAAAAAGATGATATTGTTATGATTCATGGTGATGCTGGTGTTGCCGCGCAGTTCAGAGGAATATCTGCCGACAGACAGCTTGAATATTTAATTGATCAAATAAAAAACTATTTTAATCCGGCTGGGACTATATTGGTGCCTGCCTTTTCTTATAGTTCTCCAAAAAATCAAAGCTTCAATGTAAAACATACACCAAGTGAAGTTGGTTTGTTTAGCGAATGTTTCCGTCTCGGACGGGATGTAAAAAGGAGTAAGCATCCTATCTTTAGTGTGAGTTGCTGGGGAAAGTTTGGGGGCGATTTTTTAAATGGAACTAATCATGACTGTTTTGGCTCGGGTACGTTCTTTGAGATGCTGCTTGAGCGTAATGTTAAACTCGTTACTTTAGGTTGTGACTTAAGCAGGGTTACCTTTGTACATCATATTGAGCAGATGAACCAGGTAAGTTATCGTTATTTAAAATCTTTTAGTGGAAAAATTATTGATACTGATGGAGAGATAAATTTAACGACAGATTATTATGTTCGGGATCGGACGCTAAAAACCAATTGCAACCTTAGAAGGCTTGCTATCATTGCAGAACAGAAAAAAATTCTTCATATCGGTTCGGCCGGACGCTTTCCACTTAGTGTGATAAGTTCGCTAGATTTTTATACAGTGGCGATGAAGCTGTTGGCTGAAGATGAATATTCTTTAATAGATGAAGGAGTGACAAATGATGAAATTTGATCACATAGGAATATTTGTTAAAGACCTGAACTATGGAGCTATTGAATTAAGTAAATTGTTTGAAATTACTGAAAAAAGTCCAATTTACCATGACTCTTTGATCCAGGTAGCAGTACAGTTTTGTTATGACCGCAGTGGGATTTGTTATGAGCTAGTAGCTCCTTATGGCGATAATAACCCTGTTGATGCAGTTTTAAATAGTAACGGTACAATTTTGAATCATATCGCTTACAAAACAAACAAGTTTGATGATATGGTTTTAAGTTTGCGTGATAACGGTTGTCTCCCCCTTGGAAAGCCGAACCCTGCCGTAGCATTTAGTGGTTCTAGAGTTGTGTTTTTTCTAACGCCTCTTAGATTAATATTTGAGCTCATTGAGGATGATGAAATACAAAAATGAAGGTGACATGCCTGTAACTTGGATTACTATTAAAAATGGTCTTTTTAATGATGGCTCGTTTACCTCGATAGGGAAGCTTTGCCACTCATTTAATATGCAACAATTATTCAATTTTCGTTGTTCAAAAATGAATGACAATCTAATCTGCTTTAAAAAAAAATTCCTCTTTTGGTTAGAACCAAAGCTTCACCATTTAGGGCGTTGTTTCCATTGCAGCGACTTTGAGAGAGATATCTAATGATTGAAGTTTATATAATTAGAAGGATTAGGAGAAATGATATTGTCAGTATCTGATGAGATGTTCAAGCTAGCACACAAACTTTGGCCTATTAATAGAAGCCTTACAGGTGATGGCGTCCGAGAAAGCCTATCAATAATTCAAGACCATCTGCCTGCTTTGAAAGTTCACGAGGTCCCATCTGGCACCAAAGTGTTTGATTGGGTAGTACCTAAGGAGTGGAGGATAAGAAATGCCTGGATTATTACTCCTTCTGGCCAAAAGATCTGCGACTTTAATGTGAATAACCTTCATGTTTTAGGATACAGTATACCCGTCTCTAAAAAGCTATCACTCAACGAACTAGAAAAGTATTTGCACTCGTTACCAGAGCAACCAGATGCAATTCCATACATAACTTCCTATTACAACGAAGGGTGGGGTTTTTGTATTTCAGATAACCAACGAAAATTACTTGAAGAGGGTGAGTATGAAGTATTTATTGATTCTGAATTATTCGATGGAAGTTTGACATATGGTGAATTGATCATCCCAGGAGTGTCTGAAAAGGAGGTATTCTTATCAACATATGTCTGTCATCCATCCATGGCAAATAATGAGCTATCCGGTCCTTGCGTAACAAGTTTTCTTGCTAAATGGTTGATGAAAAGATCTGATAATAAATATACCTATAGAATTATTTTCATTCCTGAAACTATTGGTTCCATCACTTACCTTTCTAAAAATCTGCCAAAAATGAAAACTAATATTGTTGCTGGTTTTAATGTCAGTTGCGTTGGTGACGATAGAGCTTATTCTTATCTTCCTTCACGGGAGGGTAATACCCTTAGTGACCAAATTGCACTCCATGTATTGAAAAACTTAGCTCCAGATTTTAAATCCTATGAGTGGAAGGATCGAGGAAGCGATGAGCGTCAATACTGCGCGCCCCACGCAAACCTTCCAATTGCCTCGATCATGAGAACAAAATATGGCGAGTATCCTGAGTATCACACTTCATTAGATAGATTAGGAGAGGTAGTAACAGAGACTGGACTTTATGGCGCTTACACTGCTTTGAAGAATGCTATTGAAGCTATAGAAAAAAACACATACCCGCGTGTAGAAGTTGTCTGTGAACCCCAACTTGGGAAGCGAGGGATGTACCCAACATTGTCAACTGTAAACACCAAAGCACAAGTTGGGCTTATGATGGATTTTATTTCGTGGTCTGACGGCCAAAAATCACTTCTTGAAATAGCTGAATTATGTCGTGTCCCTATTTGGGATTTGTACCCAATAATGGACAAGATATTTGAACAAGGGTTGATTTCACTAAATGACCAGCCGCGATAATAATTAATAGCATTTCCTTTTAATATCTTCCCAAGTAAGCCCTATTAATTAAAGTTTCTAATGGATGTAAGAATATGAAAGTCAGTGTGATCACAGTGTCGTTTAATTCAGCTCGTACGATTGAAGAAACAATTAAGTCAGTAATATCTCAAAAAGAAGTTGAAATTGAGTATATTGTCATCGATGGCAATTCTACTGACACTACTCATAGTATTCTCAGTAGATATGAAAGTAGCTTCTCACAACTGATTATTGAAAAAGATGATGGTATATATGATGCTATGAACAAGGGCATTAGGCTGAGCTCTGGTGATATTGTATGTTTACTTAATTCTGATGATATTTTTAGCGCCAGTGATGTTCTGAGTAAGGTGCGTGACAATTTTCTGAGCCATCCTGAGTTATCCGCAGTCTTAAGTGATGTTGGTCATTGTAAAAATAAAAGTGATTTAGTTCGCGTTGATCGTCTTGTTTCTGCAAAATATTTTTCACCATGGAAGATGCGTTTTGGTTTTAATCCACCTCATCCTGGGATGTTTTTACGCTCATCCGTTTATGAAAAGTATGGTTTATTCAGGCAGGATTTTAAAACCGGAGCAGATCTTGAATTCATGGTTAGATTATTCTGTAAAAAAAGAATTAGTTATTTGAAAGTTGATCTATGTTCCGTAATAATGAGAGATGGTGGGGTAAGCACCCGAGGATGGCGGAGTTTTCATCAAAATACTAAGGAAATGAGTCGCGCTTGCAAGGTCAATGATATAAGGACAAATTATGTAGTTTTATTGATGAGGCTTCCGATAAAGTGGTTTTTCCAAAGAATAATTTTTAAGATAAAAAGATTAAATCAAGAGGATTTTTGATAAAAAATTAATCATTTTCTTATTAAAATTCTGAAATCAATGGCTTAATAGTTAAAGCTAATTTTCTAAGATTTTGATACTTAAATAACCTTTAGAAACACCTTATAATATCATTACGTCACCACCACAGCACCTTTATGGTTTAATAAATTCGAGTATATAAATCCCTTTTAGGAAAAGTCTTATCAAATACCTTATTATCATAAACAACGAGACCAAAAATTGGATACAACTTCGTTAACTTTTATTAATCATGCTAGCGTTTTAGTTAGGCATAAGAATGTTTCAGTTCTTTCAGATCCTTGGTATCAAGGCGATGCTTTTCATAAAGGATGGAACCTTATTCATGAATTAAGGGATGAGGAGATTTCTGATCTTTTGGATGATGTAACCCATATCTGGATTTCTCATGAGCACCCGGATCACTTTTCGATTCTATTTTTTAAAAAATTTGGAAACAAGATTAAAGAACGAAAAATTCAAATACTTTTTCAGTATTGCAAAGATCAAAGAGTTCAGAGTTTTCTGGCTAAGTCCGGATTTGATATTCAAATTCTAAGTTTTAATGAGTGGGTAAATCTCTCTGATGAATTTGAAGTGCTTTGTTTCAAACAGGGATTTTATGATTCTGGCCTGGCTATAAGGACAAGTGATAAAACGATAATAAATGTGAATGACTGTCAATTCGAAGATGATTTGGCATGTAAAGAACTTTTAGCAATTACCGGAGAGTGCGATATTCTCGTTACTCAATTTAGCTATGCTTCATGGAAAGGAGGAATTGAAAACGTTGATTGGAGGAAACTTGCCGCGAGAGAAAAAATCGATACTATGAAACTGCAAGCATCTTATTTGAAACCTAAGATGATTATTCCATTCGCAAGTTTCATATACTTCTCAAATAAGGCAAATTTTTATTTGAATGATGCTCATAATACTCCATCTGATGTGATTCAAGGGTTCGTTGATACTGACGTCAAGGTAAATGTTATGATGCCATTTGAGGTAATAGATGATTTGGAGGGAGATGTCGATAATGTCAAATCAATAGAGTTTTGGAGTAATGCTGATCAATTATTAGCAAATAAGCAACTCAACGAATATGAAGAAGTTTCAACCGAGCGATTGAAAGATACATTTGTAAAATATAGAGAGCGAGTATTTAGAAATAATGCACGTTGGTTTATGCTCCTTTCACGGTATTTATCCCCTATATCGGCGTTCAGGCCGACGATCATTAAAGTTGCAGATCTAGATGTAAACCTTCGATTTGATATATTCAGTAAATCGTTATCGGAAACTTCATCTCAGCATGACATTAGCATGTCGTCTGAGTCTTTTAATTTCTTGATGAGTAATACCTTTGGATTCGACACCTTGACAGTGAATGGTTGTTTTGAGGAAGGGCAGAACTCCGGATTCTCAAAATTAGCAAGATCTTTTGCTATAGAAAACTTAAATAATATGGGTATAGAATTTAGACCTAGTATTATATTTAATTTAAATTTAATAATAATGTTTCTTCAGCGACTTAGGATGGTATCTAGGAAGCTTCGGCTAGCTAAGTGAAATTAATATGGATGTAATTAAAAAAAAATTTAGGCAGGCAGAGAGAAACCTGGTGTTCCCATTATCTAAAGCTTCATCTACGATTAATTTCAACAAATATGCTATTTCAGTTTCCTAAGCGACCTGCTTACCATTGAGAAACGAGATCAAATACATAGATTTAATAAGAGAAAAATTTAAGAAGGTAATGATTTATGAAGTTAGTTCTTATTGAGTTAAATGAAATAAATTTCGATGCACTAAGCTTTTACATTGAGAGAGGCGAACACTTGCCTGGTTTCAAGAAACTTATTGAAAAAGGGATTGTTAATACTGAAGCAGAGCATGATTATGAAAATCTAGAGCCTTGGATACAATGGTCATCAGTTCATACAGGGAAAACATTCGAAGACCATAAAATATTTAGATTAGGCGATATCGTAAATTCTTCAGAAGATCAGTTTTTTGAAAAAGTCGAAAATGCTGGTTTTTCTGTTGGCGCAGTAAGCCCTATGAACGCAGAAAATATGCTTAAAAACTCTGCTTATTTTATTCCTGATCCTTGGACTCAAACTCCTAGTGATGGAAGCTACCTAAGCAAAAGTATAACTGATGCAATAATTCAGGCTGTAAATGATAATTCTCAGAAAAAGTTAAAATTTAAAACTGTAATAAACTTGGTAATGGCTTTTTTTGCTCTAGTAAAGCTATCGAGTTATTTTAAAATGATAAAATATGCTTTAAAGGCTTTTGGCAAACCTTGGAGAAAAGCCTTATTTTTAGATATGTTATTGTATGAAATACACAAAACATTGTTTAAAAGAAAAAGTCCTAATTTTTCAACATTATTTTTAAATGCAGGTGCGCATATCCAACACCATTATTTTTTTAACTCACCATATGTTGATTCAAAAGAATTAAAAAATCCTGACTGGTATATAGGAAAAGATTTTGACCCTTTTTTAGAAATGTTAAAGGTTTATGATGAGATGTTATGCGATCTTTTTTATATGCAAAATACTGAAATTATTATTGCTACGGGACTGTCGCAAAAACCCTATGAGCAGTTAAAGTTTTATTATCGCATTAAAGAGCATGCCTCTTTCTTGAAAGAGGTCGGAGTAGAATTTAAGGATGTGGTACCTAGGATGACTCGAGATTTTCTTATTTCATTCGACACTAAAGAACAAGCATTGAAAGCGGAGAAGCAGTTATCAAAAATACTAGTCAATAATGAAGTTAGGTTATTTGAGGAGATAGATAATAGGGGAATAGACATTTTTGTAGTGTTGACATATCCATCTGAAATCACAGATAAAACTACTATTTCTTATTTAGGAAAGGAACTGCTGTTGAATGATCTAGTAACTTTTGTGGCAATCAAAAATGGAGAACACCAAAGTAAAGGCTTTGCATATTTTTCTGAAGGCATATCAGAATTTGCACCACCTCAAGGAAGCCATGTTGCAAAAATTCATGATACGGTATTAAATTATTTTAATATTCATAACTAACAAATTGCATTAAAAAAATAATGAAACGAAGCCAAATATTTTAGGTTTCGTTAAATATTCTTATTAGTGAAGAAGAAACCTAGAACGATTGATACAAAACTTTTCTTCTTGGATAATCTTTAAATAAAATTAGTTCTATAATTTATGAAAAAAATTAATAAAGTTGTAATTCCTGTAGCTGGCTTAGGTACGAGAATGCTTCCAGCGACAAAGGCAATTCCTAAAGAAATGCTTCCAGTTCTTAATAAACCTATCATTCAATACATAGTCGAAGAAGCAACTTATGCAGGATTTAAAGAAATTATTTTAGTGACTCATTCAAGCAAGTATTCCATTGAAAACCATTTTGATAAAAGCTTTGAATTAGAAGCAACTTTGGAAAAAAGATTAAAAAGAGCAAAGTTGAAAGAAATAAGGTCTATATCAAAATTAAATATTTCAATGCAAAGTATTAGACAGGGAGAAGCGAAGGGCCTGGGGCATGCAATTCTTTGTGCTAGAAGATTAATAGGCAAAGAGCCTTTTGGAGTTGTATTGCCAGATATGTTGATAAGTAAAAAAAATGAAAATGCTGGAAGTTCGCTTAAAGAGATGAAATTAAATTTTGAAAAGCAAGAAATTTCTTCCATTCTTCTTGGAAAGGCTAAAAAAGCAGATATTTCAAAATATGGAATTGCACAAATAAAAAAGAATTCTAAATTACCTGGGCTTGGATTGGTTGAAAAAATTATTGAAAAGCCTTCAATAAAAAAAGCTCCATC
>MDTB01214866.1_pt1 | contig 28027 bp, 29 predicted proteins | sample 811161 | NCBI WGS metagenome assembly MDTB01 (sample SAMN05326650, study PRJNA326480) | marine metagenome | isolation source: seawater | place: Mediterranean Sea | collected 2009
AATATCTCTCATTGTAGTATTACCAACAATTACCATTTCATAAATATGAGATCTGCGTATTTTATTTTTTTTGCATAATTCACCTATTTCAAAATTTAAACCTGAAATTATCACTGATTTAAGTTCACCTGGAAACTTTGTTGTTTCATAAGAAATTCTATTTAAAGTGTCACTACCTCCAAATCTTTGCGGGTTTTCAAAAGAAGAAATTCCTATAATTTTTCCAGAAGTTAAATCAATTAAACTGCAAGCTACAGTTGTTGTACCAATATCAACAGCTATTCCATAAATAGAAGTTAATTTATCTGAAAGAGTAATATTATTATTTTTATCAAAAATTTTATCTTCTTTGATAATTACTTTTGGATTAACAACTAAATTTTTTTTAGTAAAATCTTCTAAAATTTTAGGCTGCCTTCTCAATACATTAAATTTTATATCTGCAGTCTCGATATTAATTTCTGCTTGACAAGCTAATCTGTAATCATTAGTTAAGAATTCTTCACTTTGATCTTTAATGACTAAATTATCCTGACCACTAGAAACTTGAACAATACATTCATGACATTCTCCATTTCTTCTGCAACTAGTAGGAACCCTAATATTTAATGTATCTGCAAAATCAAAAAGAGTTTTTCCTTTTAATGATTTTGTTTTTTTGTTGTCAGAATATATAAAACCTTCCATATTATGATCTTATCAGGAAGTTATTTTTTTATCGGCTAACCATGCTGGGCGATAATCCAATAGATCTGAACCTGTGCAAACAGGTCTTTCACCAAATTTTTTTATATTGTGTTGATTTTTACATTCAAATTTAGCAGTGCATCTAGATTTAGCATTTTTATAGGGGCATCTTTTCTTAAAAATTTCGTCAGCATTGGAAGAAATGTCTTTAAAGATATCAAATAAATTATCTAAGCTTTTTAAAGCTTTTTCTTTATCTAGTGAATTTTCAGGATTCATTATTTTGAGACGGCAAAATCTTTAGCTTTTTGGACACAATCAACAGCATTTGCTCCGTATGCATCAGCGCCCATTTCATCAGCAAATTCTTGTGTTACAGGTGCGCCTCCTACCATAATTTTAACTTCTTCTCTCATTCCTGCTTCATCAAATGCTTCAATAGTTGTACCCATATTTGGCATAGTGGTTGTTAACAGAGCTGACATTCCAACAATTGCTGCTTCATGCTCCATGACAGCATCAATAAAATCATCTGGTTTTGTATCAACTCCCAAGTCATGAACTTTAAACCCTCCACCTCTTAACATCATAATGCATAAATTCTTACCTATATCGTGGAGGTCACCCTTAACTGTACCCATTATTATGGTACCAATAGGCTCAACACCTGAAGCTGAAAGGATTGGCTCAATATGTTCCATTCCTGCTTTCATAGCTCTCGCAGAAATTAATACTTCAGGAACAAAAATAATATTATCTCTAAATTTAATTCCAACAATTGCCATACCTGCAATCAACCCGTCATCCAAAACAATATTTGCGGAGTAACCATTATCAAGTGCCTTTTTAACAAGAATTCCAACTTCTGTGTTGTTTCCTGATATTAAATTATAAGAGATATCTTGCATTAGCTCATCGCCACTAGCAAATAAACCTTCTATATGTTCTTGTTCTTCTGGAACAGTAACATGCTTAAACTCTTCAATTAAACCTTCATTTTTTATCATAATAGATATTATATAACATGTGTAAATTAGATTTCCATAATTTAAAATTAAATATTTTCTTTAACCCAACTTTTAACAGAGCTAGGGATAGCTATAAGATTTTCAATTTTAGTTTTCAATGGTATAGCGCATTCAGTAGAAATAAGCTGAACACCTGCATCAAGTGCTTCATAAACTTCATTCTTAACTTCATAAGGGGTTTTAGAGTACAGAGTCTCTGGATTATTTACATTTCCAACTAACCTAATGCCATTACCAACAGCCTCCATTGCTTCTTTAGGTGAATTTTTTGAATCAAAATGAAATGCTGCCATTCCACTTTTTGCTATAGATGGCATCCTATCAACAGTTCTTCCACAAATATGTAAAATTAATGGGACTTTTAGTTCTTCAACAAGTTCTTGGTGCAGGTTTAATAAAAAATCATCATAATATTTTCCGCTTACTAAATCACCAGTTGCATGATCAGGAATAACCAAGGCATCAGCACCAGCATCAATTTGAGCTTGCCCAAACAATATGGTTATATCCATTAATTTTCTAAGCATATCCTTTGTATCCTGAGGATCATCTATAGAATTTAAAAGAAAGGGTTCAACTCCAAAGACATGATAGGCAAGTGTCCATGGGCCCATTGTTTTGCCAAAAATTGCAACTTCATCTTTAACCTCATCCTTAAGGATATTAATAGATTTAGTTATAGCAATGTTATCACTGTGTTCAAGAAATCCAGAAGGAATCTTGATGTCATTCTTTGATTTCCAAATCGGATTCCCCATCCTTACTGTTGGCCAATTATCTTTTTGCTCCCACTGCATTTCGCAACCAAGAGCGGAAGACTCTTGAATAATGGAAAAATAAGGTGCAATGGAGTCAAAGCCAAGTTCCGTGTGTCCAGTTATAGCTAATTTTGCATTTAAATTTGCATCTCTGCAGGCATCTGGAAAAGGGGCATCAACATAATCCATTAATTCAACTGTAGCAACACTAGTTGGGTTAGAAACAGGTGGCCTATCAACATCTTTACCATTCAATGCATTTAATACACGCTGTTTAGAATTCATATTTAAACTAGTATTTATCATCCTAATTTGCTGCAAATCCTAATGATTGTGTTGTCATTTGACCCGCTAATTCGTCAGCAGCTAAGGAATCCTCAGTAGCACTAATATTACGAGCTAAGGGCAATAATAAATTAACAATCTTGTCGTTTCTTGTATTGCATTTCAATTTAAATGAAAAATTATCAATTTTTTCAAATCCTCCATACTTAAGAAGACCATTAACTACAGCCCTATATCTTATCTCAGGCTTTGGTGCATTGCCATCACCAGAAACAGTGTATTTATTTATTCCATCAACATCTGAGTGCTCAATTTTTAAAAACATATCTGACCTTAAATCTTTACAGGTAATACCACTGGATAAATCATTTGGCCTATCTTTCATTACTGCCTCCTTAAGAACAAATCTTAAAGGAGATGAGCAGCATCCATCATTCATAGAACAAGGAAATGTAGCCTGATTATTTTCTTCTAAAGAAACAGCACCTGATACGTCAACTATTCTGTCTCTTATATCTTTTAATCTTTTATCAAGACCAGGCTTTGTGCTGTAGGAATAAACTGTAAGAACAGGTTCTTTAAAAAAAAGACCGATAGTGACATCATTAAAGAATGGATCCATAGAAATCAATTCAATGCATCTTCCATATTTTTCTATTACTTCAATAGGTCTCATAATTACATTATATATAATTTATTTGTTGTTTTCATTTATCAAATTACTAAATTTATTAATGTGGTTAAATGTTGTGCCACAACAGCCACCTAAAATAGCTACACCAATATCTAGTAATTTTTGAAAATTTTTACACATGTATTCAGGAGTTTCATCATAAATTACTTTCTTATTTTTTAGTTTAGGTATGCCTGCATTAGATACAATCATCAGCGGTAATTTAGAATAATTTTTAAGTTCTTTTGCCAAATCAACCATTTTTTCAGAACCATTTCCACAATTAGTTGCAACCACATCAGCACCAGCTTCAAAAATTTGATTTGCAGCATTTTCAGGTGACACACCCATCATAGTAAAAAAACCACGTGGACCCCTATCAAATACCATGCTGCCAATTACAGGAAGACTTGAAATTTCTTTTGCAGTTTTTATACCTAAAACCAATTCCTCAATAGCCATTTGTGTTTCAAAAATAATTGCATCAACACCACCATCAATTAATCCGTTTATTTGCCTTTTAAAGCCACTAACCATTTCATTTTCAGATACATTTCCTAGTGGTTCAATAAATTCTCCAGTAGGGCCTATTGAGCCAACAACGTACTTACCTTTGGGGCAAACTGATTTAGCCAACCTAGCACCCTCAGAATTAAAAAGTTCAACTTTATCTTCAAAATCATATTTTTTTAGCATAAAAGGACTTCCACCAAAGGTATTGGTTAAAACAAAGTCTGAACCTGCATCAAAATAGCCTTTAGCCATCTCAATGACAGCTTCAGGGTTTTCTACGTTCATTAATTCAGGGCAACCACCGGGCTCAAGACCTCTGGTTTGCAAAAAAGTTCCTGTTGCACCATCAGACAATAAAACTCTACTTTTAATTTCACTTAAAAAACTCATTTAATCATTATCCATTCGTCTAAAGAACCAGGTAACCCGGATCTAGTATTATTATCAATATCATTAGATATTTTTTTTATAAAATTTTTAGGAAATTTAAACTTAGAAACATAATTATTAATAAAATCATCGTTAAGAACTTCATCAACCTCCTCCTTGTTGACCCACTCCCATGAATCTAGGTAAGCATCAGATCCATATGACCCATCTTTCATTGCAACAGAATCAACAGCAATCTGAAATTTTTCATCTAATTGAACAGATTTTTTAATTTTTTCGAAGTTGAACTCAACCTGAACAGGAATTTCTTTCCAGTACAGAATTCTAATATTAATCAATTAACCCTCCCTGCAATATGTAATATAGTTCATACAAAAATCATCTTTGCCCATCAACATATCCTCGGCAACCTTATAATCTTTTGTTGTCTCATCAAGATTTTTGATTTCATCAATTTTGATTTGAATTGGATCAATAATTCCACTATCCAAACCTCTATTAATACAGATATTTACAAATACATCGTTAACTAATTTTCTTCTTGGTAAACCAAATGAGACATTACTAAGCCCTCCACTTATATTTATTTCAGAACCATAAATTTCTCTTAATTTAGAGATTGAATCAAAAAAGTGAAGACCATATCCTCCATCAACAGATATTGGGAAAACCAAAGGATCAAGATGAATGTCTTCAAAATCAATATTATTTTCCTTGGCATGATTAACAATTTCATTTATATTGTTTACCCTTTCTTCAGAGTTGCTTGGCATTCCATCTTTGCTGGCTCCAGTCAAAATAACTTTTGAATTGTATTCATTTGCTAAATCAAAAGTTTCGAGTCTTTCTAAAGCGATAGAATTGATCATTGGCTTTCCTTGTTTACCAGAATATTCCTTGAGACCAGCTTTGATAATTTCTGAGTTTGATGAATCTACGCTAGGAGGAACTGATGCATTTTTTTCAAAAACATTCATTAACCACTTCATAGCAGTAATTTGAATATCTAACTTATGAGACATTTCATCAACATTTAAATCTAAAAAATGGGACCCAAACTTTTCTTGTCTATTAATTTCATTAATAACATATTTTTCACCGTCTTCAATTTCGTTAGAATCACCAAAAATACCTTTCCATATTGCAATCATAAAATGTTTGGCTTGGTTTTGCTTGTAGGGTTGTGTTTTTTTTATTTCATCTGGAATAGTCATAAAATTCTTTTTGCCATTCTGATAGTAAATAACAGATTCAATACCATCTTCATTCAGGCCAACTCTTTTTCCGTTAAGCCTTAGAACTCTAGTTGCATGTATATTTTCTCCAATAATTGTAAACCTGCTCATTAATTTCCTTTCTTGTAATTTGTGACCCATGAATTTAGTTCATTAATGCCCCCGAAAGGAAAAAAATGGATACCGTCATAATTTTTTAATTCACTTAAGGTTTTATCTGGAGAATGTTTTATTAACTTAGTTATATCCATCCCCTGCTTTTTTAGGAAATTTGCAGAAGCATTAACACCGCAAACTTTTGCATATTTTATAAGAGTAGATATTTTTGAAGGACCAGCAATACCGATAATAATTTCTACATTGCTAATCTCATTATTAATTTGATTTCTTGTTTCATCGATCCAATTATTTGTAATTGATGACGATAGAGAGAATTGCGTTACTATTGAAATTTTATAATTGTTATTAAGCAATCTAAGTTTTTCTACTAAAGAATCTTTAGAATTTTTATCATCAGGGTTACCTTCAGGATGACCAGCAATTCTTATATTGCTAAATTTATACTTATCTAAAATACCACTTTTAATTATTTCAGAAGTAGATGCAAATGGACCCGCAGATTCTTTTGCGCTACCACCAATTAATAAAATATCTTTAACCCCCATGCTATTTAATTCAAAAAGTAACTCTTCCAAAAAAAATTTTGATTCAATAGATCTTGCTGGAATATGAGGAACAGGATTTAAATTATTACTTAAAACGTCCCTTGAGGTATTAATTAAATCCGAAGAAGGGGATCCAGGAATATGAGTAACATAGACATCTCTAAAAAAATCTTTATTAATTTTAGGAATTTTATCCTTCTGTTTAGGCAAAATTTCTATGGAATATTTTTTCATAAATTATATTGTTATTAGTTCATGATTTAAAATAACATATTTCTAATAAAAGTATACACAGAGGTTTTATGGATAATGTTGGATTTATTGGTTTAGGGAATATGGGCATGGGGATGGCAAATAATATTTTAAAAAAGAATAAAGAATTGAATGTATACAACAGAACTAGATCAAAAATAGATTTACTCAAAGAAGGCAAAATTATTGAGCATTCTTCCTTAGCCTCAATAGCATCAAATTGCAGCATCCTATTTACATGCCTGCCAGATATTAAAACTTCTATAGATGTATTTTTAGGTAAAAATGGGATACTAGAAAATTCAATGTCCGAATCTGTCATTGTTGATCACAGCACAGTAGATATAGATACTTCAAAATTAATATGGGAAAAATCACTTGATAAAAGCGTCTATTTTATTGATGCGCCTATAAGCGGAGGTCCTGAAGGGGCAAAAGGTGGGTCACTCACAATAATGTGCGGAGGTGATAGTGTTGCTTTTGAAAAAATTAAACCCATTTTAGAAATGATGGGTTCATCTGTAGTTCATATGGGAGGAGCAGGGACTGGAACAACAATGAAATTAGTAAATCAACTTTTAACTTCTGTAAATACAGTCGCATCAATTGAAGCTTTGTTGCTGGCTGATGAATCTGGAATAGATGTTAAATCTGCTTTAAGTGTTTTAAAAACAAGCTTTGGCTACAGCAAGATGGTAGAAAGAAATGTTCCTTACTTTGCAAAAAAGAGATTTGAAAATTCTTCAGCTCCCATAAGGAACCTAGAAAAGGATTTAAAAATTATTTTAGATCTTTCAAAAATGCTTAAATTAGAATTACCATTAACTAAGACATCACTAAATATATTTAGCGAAACAAACAAACTTGATCTTGTTGAACCCGATATGTCAGCAATTTCATTGTATATAAAGGATTTAGGGAGAAATAATGAATAAATATGATATTGCTGTAATTCCTGGAGATGGAATTGGGATTGAAGTAGTTGATGCATCAATAAAAGTTTTGGATGCTGTAGCAAAAAAAAATAATTTCAATTTAAACTATACATTTTATGATTGGGGGTCTGAATATTATATTAAACATAATTCTATGATGCCTAAAAATGCATTGAACTTACTTTCTAAAAGTGACTCAATTTTTTTAGGTGCTATTGGTCACCCTGAGATACAAGATCATGTAACACTGAATGGATTACTTCTGCCAATAAGAAGGAGGTTTGATCAGTATGTCTGTATAAGACCTTCAGTTCTTTTCCCAGGCGTTGACTCTCCGCTCAAAAATGTTAACGAAGGAGATATTGATATAATTGTTGTAAGGGAAAATACTGAGGGTGAGTACGCAAATATAGGTGGGTTTCAATATGAAGGTACGAATGATGAGATAGCTTTGCAAACAGCTGTTTTTACAAGAAGGGGCACTGAAAGAATAATAAGATATGCTTTTGAGCTGGCAAAGAAAAGAGATAAAAAATTAACTTCTATAACAAAATCTAATGCTCAAGGCTATTCAATGGTTTTATGGGATAGAGTTTTTAAAGAAGTATCAAAAGAATTTCCTGAAATAAAAACAAATTCACTTCTTATTGATGCAGCTTGCATGGACTTTATTAGAAAACCAAAGGATTTTGATGTTGTGGTTGCCAGTAATCTATTTGGGGACATTTTAACTGATATCGGGGCAATGATAACAGGAGGATTGGGCTTGGCATCAAGTGGTAATATTTCATATAGCAATGAAAACCCTTCAATGTTTGAACCTACTCACGGGAGCGCACCTGACATTGCAGGTAAAAATCTTGCAAACCCAATTGCGCAAATATTGACAGGAGCAATGATGCTATCTCATTTAGGTGAAGATAATTCAGCTTATGAAATTCGGGAAGCAGTAATGAAAACTCTAAAAAATGGAAAAAATTTAACATCAGATTTAAATGGAAATTCTAAAACTAATGAATGCACAAGCGATATATTGAGCAACCTATGAACAAAAATAAAAAGCTTGGATTAGGTGGTGCAACTTTTGGTGGCTCAAAAAATAATAACAAACTAATATCAAAGAAAATTTTCGGTAATGTATCAATTGAAAATTCAATAGAATTAATTGATTATGCTTTCAAAAAAGGAATCAAAGTTTTCGATACTTCTCCTTTATACGGATCAGGGAAAAGTGAACTTTCTTATGGGGTTGCCTTGAAAAATTTAAATAGGTCAGATTTCTTTATATCTTCAAAGTGTGGAAGGTTGTTAAGGTGCAATAATTCAAGTGAGCCCCCTTCAGAAAATTCAATTATTAACGACAAGGTAGAAACTATTTTTGATTATTCTGAAAGAGGAATAAGAAATTCAGTTTACGAATCATTAAAAAGGTTAAACCTTAATTATCTAGATTCACTTCTTTTGCATGACCCTGACCAAGCTGGCATGGAAAAAGAGGCAATAGAATTTGCTTTTCCAGCTATGCTAAGTTTAAAAAAAGAAGGAATAGTTAGAAACATAGGGTGCGGAATAAATGAATGGGAAATGCCCTTAAGATTTTATTCACATTATAAATTAGATAATGTTTTGCTGGCGGGTAGATATACTCTTTTAGAAAATAGCTCTTCAAAGTTTTTTATGGAAAGTTCTATGAAATTAAAAACAAAAATAATTATAGGCGGACCATTCAATAGTGGGATTTTAGCTAGAGATTTAAATTCGCCAGTTTCATACAATTATGAATTGGCTCCTGAAAATCTAATAAATAAGGCCAAAGAAATTGAAAAAATATGTCAAAAATATGATGTTTCTTTAAAGTCAGCGGCTTTAAATTTTCTTCTAAAAGATGAAAAAGTAACATATGTAGTACCTGGGATGTCATCAAAAAAAGAAATTGATGAAAACATACTTATATCAAAAGAAGTTATTCCTAGTGAATTATGGAAGGAACTTGAAGAAAAAAAATATATTTAAAAAATTATAATAATTGCAATTAAAAAAATTATTGCAAATAAAAAGTAAATAAATTTCTTTGAAAAATTTTTGCTATTAGAAGTTTTATTAATTTGTTTATTGGAACAATCAACGCAAGTACAATATGGAGGGCAGCCATCTCTATATGATCTATCATCCATTTAAAATTTCTCTTTACTCGTCTATAATTTAAAGTAATTATAAATAAATTATTTAATATGTCTTTTGAATCTGACAATTTTGAACCAAATATAATTTTATGCGTTTTTCCAAACTTAGAAAAAATTTTATTTTTAAGTAGCGAACCAAACGATAAAAATCTATTCACTATAAAGTCAAAATTTATTTTTGATGATGACTTTTTTGATTCTATTGAAAGTAAGTTTAGTAAAACCCTTAGATCTGGCAATTTATCACTTCTAGGGCCAAATGGTGTTCCAGAAAAAATAGAAAATATTCTTAGAGATGAAACAATAGAAACAATAATTGATTCAGTAAATCAAAAATTAGAATTAAATTCAGATATAAGTCAAGATAATATTTCTATATTTTTCTTTTCGGGTCAAGTTCTTAATTTTGATGATAATGAATTAGAGAATGCACTTAAAAGTATATTTTCTGATGAAATAGAACATACGCTCCTTAATGAAATGACAATCCTTTTAATAGATTTAATAAATGATGAGAAGGAATTAATTAATAAAAATAAAAATACCGATATGTATAATATTATTACTGGCAACCAAGGTGAATATGCAACAATTTGGGATAAAGACAATATATAAATTATGAAATCTAAAAGCTCATCAGATATTAGGGAAGTATTTCTTAAATTCTTTGAAAAAAATGAACATTTAATTCACCCCCCGTCATCACTAATACCATCTAATGATCCAACATTACTATTAACAAATTCTGGCATGGCCCAGTTTAAAAATTATTTTTCAGGAGAAGCCGATCCACCAAGCAAGAGAATTACAAGTTCTCAAAAATGTTTTAGGTCTACTGATATTGATGAAGTTGGGGACTCCACTCACCTTACATTATTTGAAATGTTAGGTAATTTTTCATTTGGAGATTACTTTAAAGAAGAAGCTTGTAAATTAGCATTAGACTTAATGGTCAAAGAATTAAATTTTGATTTAAATAAAATTTTTATAACTGTGCACAATGATGACCCTGAAGCAAAAGAAGTTTGGTTAAATTTAGGAATACCTGAAGAAAAAATATTTTTTTTTGGCGATTCAGATAATTGGTGGGGACCAGCAGGTGATGAAGGGCCGTGTGGCCCCTGTAGTGAATTGCACTATTATGTTGGCGATGAAAAAATTGATTCTAAAATTGAAGAAAATGATCCAAATTGGGGACCCAACTTACATGAAGATTTTATTGAATTATACAATCTAGTTTTTACTCAGTTTTACCATCATCTTGATGGCAAAAGAACTGAACTTCCCAATAAAAATATTGACACTGGAATGGGGTTAGAGAGAGTAGCTACAATTTTACAAGGAAAAAAAACAGTTTACCAAACTGATTTATTTGAAAAAATTATAGAAAAAATTGAAAAAAATTGTAAATATAAATTTGGAAAACCTAAAGAAATAAATAAGGTTAGCTCAGATAAAGCAATTGCTATATTAGCTGAACATTCAAGATCTGCAACTTTTTTAATTGCCGATGGTGTAATACCTGAAAATGTTGGAAGGGGATACATTTTAAGAAGGCTTATCAGGAAAGCTATGAGATATGGATTTTTATTAAACTTAAACGAAAAATTTATTATTGAATTATCAAAAGAGGTAATTAATTCTATGGGTAATTTTTACCCAGAACTAATAGATAATGAAAAATTTATTAGTGAAGTTTTTAACAATGAGTGCAAAAGTTTCTCTAAAACACTAAGTTCTGGTGAAAAAATATTAGAGCAACTCATTGTAAATAGAAGTGATATACAAAAAATAATTAATAAAAATAATGATTCGAATAGCAACGATAAAGAATTTATAGAAAAAATTATTGAATCCGAAGCTGGACACCAAGGATTAATAAGTCAATTAATTCAAAAAGATATTGATACATCCAGGTTACTAAAAAAGAATGATTTAGATATTTACAATGATATTAGACTTAAAATCACAAATACCAATTGGGCAAAAGAAGTATCCTATCTAGAAACTTCATATTTGTATGACACACTAGGTTTTCCTTTTGAAGTAACTTCCGAATATTGCAGCACTCACAAATTGTATACAGATAAAGAAAAATTTGATGAGAAAATGAAAATGTTTCAAGAGTTATCTAAAACAACAAGTGACTTTGGCGGAGATAAGAGTGTAGTAAATTTAGTAAATAAATTAAATTTAACTAAAACTAGTTTTATTGGTTATTCAGAAACTTTCTCTAAGGGCAAAGTAATATCCATTATTGATAATAATCTTGAAAAAAAATTAGAATCTTTCTCAGAAAATGAAAATGAATTTTATTTAATTTTAGATCAAACTCCATTTTATCCAGAAGGTGGAGGACAGGTAGGAGACACGGGTATTTTAAAAAATAAAAATTCAAAAATAAATATAATTGATACCCAAGAAATTGTTGAAGGTTTCATTTTTCACAAGGCAAAATTAGAAAATGGAAGCATATCAATAAATGATCAAATTGAAACTCAAGTTAATTTAGAATCAAGAAATGCATCAAAAAGAAACCACACTGGAACTCATTTATTGCAAGCAGCTTTAAGAGAAATTTTAGGTAAGCATGTCAAACAACAAGGTTCGCTTGTATCTCCAGATAGACTAAGATTTGATTTTACTCACATGAATAAATTAACGGATCAAGAGATTTTAAGTGTTCAAGATTTAATGAATGTAAAAATAAGATCTAATTTGCCAGTAAAAAAACACGAAACTACTTATACAAAAGCAATCCAAGAAGGTGCAATTGCATTCTTTGGAGATAAGTACGGTAAAGATGTAAGGACAGTTGAAATTTCAAATGGTTCTAAATTTAGTTATGAATTATGTGGAGGAACTCATTGTGAAAACACAGGAGAAATAGGATCTTTTTACATTGTTTCTGAAACTAGCATTTCATCAGGAGTTAGAAGAATTGAAGCAGTTACAGGAAAAAATGCCGAAGATTATGCAATAAAAAACTTCAGCATTATAAAAAAATTATCAAATGATCTGAACTCGAAACCAGAAGAAATTAGCGAAAAAATTAACTTTTTAAATCAAACAATAAAAAATCTAAAAAAAGAACTTTCTAATTCAAATAATTCTGATGAAATTATTGAAAAGATAATTCATAGCGAATTAATAATAAATGGACATAAAACTGTAATATCTAATTTAGAAAATCTCGATCCTAAAAAATTAAGAGACACAATAGAGTTGATTAAGAAAAAATATGAAGGAATAGCTATTTTAACAAGTGTGTATGAAGAAAAAATTAATCTAGTTATATATGTTCCCAAAGTTTATTCTGAAAAATTTAAAGCAAATGAAATGATAAAGTCTGTTAGCAAAATTATTGGGGGAGGTGGAGGCGGGAATCCTGTTATTGCACAAGGGGGAGGGACGAAAGTTAATTCTATTGATGAAATAATAAAATCATTAACGAAATATATTAAAAATGGATAATGATTCAGAAGAAATTTTAGGTATTGATTATGGAGAAAAAAGAATAGGTGTATCTATTTCAAAGCTTAACAAAAAAATAGCCGTACCTCATTCAATTATTGAATATTCAAATAAAGATAAAGCTATTGATGAAATAAATGACATATTAAAAATAAATAAAATTAACCACATAGTATTAGGTATGCCAAAGACATTAAAAAATGAAATTGGTTTCAAGGCCAAAGAGGTGATTTTATTTAAAGATTCTTTAATTGAAAAAATTAACATCAAGGTTGATTTAGAGGATGAACGTTTATCAACAGTTCAAGCTTTAAAATCAATAAATAAAAATTCTAAAAATAAATATGTTGATGATTCATCTGCAACAATTATATTGAGCAATTTTTTAGAAAGATTAAGGCTAAACAATGAATAAAATAGGAATAATCGGCAAACCTTTATCTCATACACTTTCTCCTGAAATTCATAATTCTGCGATAAATTATTTTAATTTAGACTTAATTTTTGAAAAATGGGAACTTGAAAAAGTTAACCTAAAGCAATTTTTTAGTGAAGCAATTAAAAAAAATATTTTAGGAGGATGCATAACAATTCCTCACAAAGAAAATGTACTTGAATTTTTTAATGATTATGACGACTCAGTAAAAAGAATAGGTGCTGCAAACTGGTTTAAAATAGAAAATAATAAGATTAAAGGATTTAATACCGACTTTAAAGGTTTTGAAAGATGCATCCCAATTACTTTACTCAGAAATATCCCTGAAAAAAAATGTATTGTTTTTGGTGCTGGAGGATCTTCAAAGGCTGTTGTTGAAGCGCTTTACATTAACAAAGCAAAAAATATAACTATCGTAAACAGAACTATAGAGAAAGCTAAATCAATTTCAGATAAATACAAAAACATAGAAATTAAAGTTGCTGAATTATATTCACCAGAAACATTAAAGAACGAAATTGAAAATGCAGATTTAATTATAAATACTACTTCAGTTGGAATGAGCAGTGGGCCTGACCCAAAAGGGAATTTAATTGGTGGCTATAATCTTAAAAAAAATGTCACAGGAATTGATTTAGTTTATTCTCCATCAAGAACACCATTTCTTAAAACCATAAGTCATTTCGATGGAACAGTAGTTGATGGAGTTGAAATGCTAATTTACCAAGCCCAAATAGGCTTTGAGATTTTGACTGAAAAAAAATGTCCAGTTGAAATTATGAAAACTGCATTAAAACTTAATTGAAATGTTACTATCTATAATTATATGATCATCATAGGAGAAAAATATGTTTAGGTTTTTAACAGCAGGTGAATCCCATGGGCCTGGTCTTACTATTTTAGTTGAAGGCTTGCCGGCAGGAATATCTGTGTCAGAAGATGATATAAAAATAGATTTACAAAGAAGGCAAAAAGGATTTGGCAGGGGAGGGAGGATGAAAATTGAAAAAGACCATGCTTTCTTTAAATCAGGAGTCAGGCATGGATTAACTTTAGGTTCACCTATTTCTTTATGGATTGAAAATAAAGATTTTCAAAATTGGACTGAAGCAATGTCTCCATACCCAGTTGATGAAACAGTAGATAAAAAGGAGTTTTCAAAAACTGTCCCTGGCCATGCGGATTTTGCTGGAGCTTTAAAATTTAAGCAACATGATCTTAGAAATGTACTTGAAAGAGCAAGTGCCAGGGAAACTACTTCAAGAGTTGCTGCAGGGTCATTATGTAAATCATTACTAAACAAATTAAATATATCTATAAAAAGTAGAGTTTTATCAATAGGTGAAGTATTAACAGATGATTATAATGATGATTTAGAAAATATTGATTGGGGCAATACTGAAACATCTGAAGTAAGATCTTCTTCTAAAAATATGGAAGATAAATTTAAAGAAGCTATATTAACTTCAAAAAGAAATAAAACAACAATTGGTGGGACTTTTCAGGTAGTTGCTTTTAATCTACCTGTAGGTTTGGGAAATTTTTCACAATGGGACAGGAAACTTGATGGTAAAATTGCTCAAGCTATGATGAGTATAAATGCTGTTAAAGGCGTTGAAATAGGCAATGGCTTTTCTAATACGAAAAAACCTGGATCTGATGTTCAGGATGTAATTGTCCCAGACAGTAATGATAGAAGGAATTTTAGACATATCACCAATCACGCTGGCGGATTAGAAGGTGGTGTAACAAATGGAGAACCAATTGTAATTAATGTGGCAATAAAACCAATAGCTACATTAGCAAAACCACTTCCTTCAGTAGATATAAATACAGGCGAAATAATAGAGGCCCAATACAATAGAAGTGATGTATGTCAAGTTCCTCCAGCATGCGTTATTGGAGAAGCCATGATGTCATTAATTCTAACTGAATCAATCATTGAAAAATTTGGCGGTGATCATGTAGACGAATTATTAAAAAATTTTTCAAATTATATCCAATCTCATAATGAATTTGGAAAAAAATAACATTAATCAGATATTTTTAATTGGACAGTCAGGTTCAGGCAAAACTACTATTGGTAAAAAATTAGCAAAGAAGCTTTCTTTTAAATTTGTTGATACAGACGAATGCATTACAAAAGAAATGAAATTATCAGTAAATGAAATATTTCAGCAAAAAGGAGAAAGTTTTTTCAGAGAAAAAGAAATAAATTTAATAAATAGTATTGTTGAATCAAAAAAAATTGTAATTTCTACTGGCGGCGGATTACCAGAAATAAATGATTCATTAGATTTAATGAAAAAAAACGGCTTTATTGTTTGGATTAAATCATCACCAAGAGAAATTGAAAAGCGGTTAGTTAGGTCAAATAAGGGGCATAGACCATTGTTATTTAATAATAATTTAGATCTAATTGAAAATTTAGAAGAGCAATTAAAAAAAAGATATGATGTATATTCAAAAGCTGATTTAACAATAAAAAATGACTATATAAGTGAAATTGAATGCACTGAAGAAATAATGAAAAAAATTTTTAAAATATGAATAAGTACTTAGCAGCAACAATTAAATCTACGCAAGGTGACTACCCTATATTTGTGGGCAATAATATTAAAGGAGAAATATCTAATTTTGTTAAGAATGAATTTAATACAAAAAAATTATTTATAATATCTGATTCAAAAGTTTTCCCTTCTGAATCAATTGGATTAATTAATGAATTTGAAAAAAATAATATTAAATGCGAATCACTTTCTTTGGATGTTGATGAAAAAAGAAAAAATTTAGAATCATGCAATTTAATTTATGAATGGCTTTTAGAAAGGGGTGCGGAAAGAAATAGTTTTATATTTTCAGTGGGTGGTGGAGTAACAACAGATATTGTTGGGTATATATCTTCAACATGGTTAAGAGGCATGAATGTAATGCATTATCCGACAAGTTTAGCAGCTATGGTAGATGCATCTATAGGAGGAAAGACAGGAGTGAACTTTAAACATGGAAAGAATTTAATTGGAGCATTCAAGCAGCCAAAAATGATTGCTATGGATACTCAGTCATTAGAATCCTTGAAGGAGAGGGAATTAAATTCAGGTTGGGCAGAAGCTATAAAACATTCCTTTCTATTTGATAGAAACTTATTAGAAAAATTCAAGGATCAAAATAAAAAAATTATTAAAAAAGAAGATCCTGTTTTTACTGAAATTATTAAGAGGAGTGTACAAATAAAAGCAGAAATAGTCAGCGTGGATGAATTTGAAAGAGGCGAAGACAGGATTAAATTAAATTACGGACATACAGTTGGACATTCTTTAGAGGGTTTAACAGGGTACGGAAAGTTATTGCATGGAGAAGCTGTAAGCATTGGAATGGTTGTTGCAGCTAGAATATCAGAAAATTTAAATTTAAGTTCAAGAAATATGACAAATGAAATAATAAATACATTGAAATTATATGGACTGCCAACAAATGTACCTTCTGAAATAAATATAGAAGAATTATTTCAGAATACTAAAAATGATAAAAAGGTTAAAAATGGAAAAATTAATTGGGTACTTTTGAAAGAAATAGGAAATCCAATTATAAAGAATGATGTACCTGACTCAGTAATTATAGATTCAATAAATGAATCTATCTAAAACCACCGGCCACGGCTGGAACAATACTAATTTCGCAATTAGGGGTTAATTTAGTGTTTATACCTTCGAGATACCTTACGTCTTCGCTATCCATAAATATATTTACAAAGTTATGAAGATTATTATTACTATCAATAATTTTTGCAGCCATACCAACAAATCTATTTTCGAGCTCATTAATAGAATCTATAATTAAAGAATTTTCATCAAGCGTTAGGGTTACAGACCTTTCGCCGTTTGAAAGATTTCTTAAGGGTGATGGTATTATTATTTTTATATCCATATTTTACAATTTCTTAATTAATCATAAGTATTATACATAATATGCAATCAATTTATACATTATCTAGTACGCCAATAATTATCACAGACCTAGATGGCACTGTTTTAACAAACGGCGAATTAGATAATGAAGTCATAAAAACATTTAAAAAAATTCAATCAATGGGCATTGGAATTACATTTGCAACAGGCAGAAGTAAATTACCTGCATCAAAATATGCAAAATTATTAAATTTAAATATTCCCTATATTTGTTCAGGCGGAGCAATAATAACTGATCCAGAGTCAGGGTTAGATTTATACCATCAAGAAATTGATAGAAGTGTGTATGAAGAAATTTTAGGTTATGTAAAAAAAATTAAAAATTTAAATTTAGCTGTTTACAGCATGGAAGATATTTACGTAGAAAATGAATTCAAATGGATTAAAGAATACAGCAAAAGACAAGATATAAATCTTTTTAAAATTAATGACCTAAATTTAATTAAATATAGAACAGTAATGTTATTGATTGGATCAATAGAAACAACAAATAAAACTACAAACAAACTTAAAAGAAATTATCATAATATTGTTGAGATTAATAAAACATTTGATAATCTGTGTGAAATTTCATCATTGGCTGGAAATAAATTAAATTCAACCAAAGTTCTACTTAATCTTTTGAGCTTATCAAATGAAGATTTAATGTATTTCGGTGACGGCGAGGCAGATATTGATTTACTCAAATATGCAAAATTTGGTTTTACAGTAAAAAACAGTATCGCTAATAAAAAATTAAAGTATTTAAATTATATTGACGAACCTGAAAAAAAAGGGTTCTCAAATTATTTAAATTCAATCATTAAGTAAGCCATCATTTAATTCCTTTATAATCCCAGGACCTTGGTATACTAAAGAAGTATATATTTGTAACGCATTTGCGCCTTCCCTCAATAATATTCTTGCATTATCAGGTGAAGATATTCCCCCTGAACACATAATAACAATTTCAGGATAAGATTTTCTAACATATTTTAAAATTTTTAAAGTGCTTTTAAATAGTGATTCACCACTTTTACCTCCATTGCCAACCTTAAGTCTTGAGTCACTTACAGGCAGAGTATTAGATAAAACAACTCCAGTGTCAGAAAAATTTCGAATAGGTTTAATTAATTTATTGTAATAACCAATTTCTTCAATTCTTGGCAATTTTATAAATATTGGCATTTTGGTTACATTTCTTGATTTTTTTAAAATATCTTTTATAGATTTTTCATTAACAAATTTCTTAAGGTCAGAAGTATTTGGGCTTGAGATATTGATTTCAATAGCAAAACAATAATCTTTAAATAATAAAATATTTTCAATAATTTCATCTTCCGTTTTACCTGAAACAGAAATAATTAACCTTTCTTTGGGGGTGGGGTTATTTTTTAATCTTTTAAGAATAGCTTTTGAACCATCACTTGGAAATGAAAGTGAGTTTACTAATTCATTTTTTGCTCTATCTCTTATAAGTCTTGGCTTGGGGTTGCCGACTCTAGGATTTATCATTACTGTCCCAACAACACTAAAACCAAAACCTAAACTTAAATAATTGGGCGTTGATTTAAAATTTTTATCTAAACCTGCTGCTATTCCTATTGGGCTTGGAATTTTATTATTAAAAATCACAACTGATGTTTCAGGTCTAAACTTATAGGAAAATAAAAATTTAAATAAGTTTTTTGGAAATATATATAATAAATTTTCAATTAATTTATGAGCAACTTCAGGGTTGAACAAAAACAATAAATTTCTTAAAAAATATTTATACGCAAAATTTAACATAATATCTAATTGCAATTTTATACTAAAACAATTAAATTCACTTTATTAAATGAAATCATTTTTAGCATCATTCCAATATCCAGGTTACAGAATTTTATGGCTAACAAGCGTTAATCTAATTTTTGCTGTTCAAATGGCTATGCCCTCAAGAGCATTATTAACAGACGATATGACTAATAGCGCTTTTCTTTCTGGGGTTGTGAGTATGGGTTTTGCTCCAGCCCTACTACTTTTTTCAGTTCTCGGAGGAGTTATTGGTGATAAATTTGAAAACAGAAGAGTTATGCAAATTGTACAAATTGGTTTTTTTGCAACTTCAGTTTCAACCTGGATATTAATAGAACTAACTTTAATTAGTTGGCAATTTCTTTTTATCATGTCTTTACTGCAAGGTGCATTATTTTCCTTTCAATTGCCTGCAAGATATTCTTTTATTCCCAAAATAGTTCCAGAAAAATATGTCAGCAATGGAATTGCCCTATTGTCTTCTGGAATGGCACTTGTAACAGTTTTTTCTGGATCAGCGGTTGGGTATCTTTATGGAAAATATGGAGCTTCCAATGTTTTTTTTGTTATTTCAATAATTCAGTTAAGTGCATTATTTTTGGCACTATACTTACCTAAAACTGAAAAAAATAATTCCGTTACAGAAAGTTATCTAAATGAAATGAAAAAATCATTTAGCTACCTAATGGGAAACAAAATGGTATTAGCAATATTACTGTCATCCTTAATTGTGAGCATGATTGCAATGCCTGTAAGGCTGCAATTACCTATCATAGCGAGACGTCTTTACATGATTTCACCTGGAGAAATAGGGCTGTTATTAACTTTAGCAGGTGTTGGTGCAGTGTTTGGCACATTAATGATTTCAACACTTAAAAAGGGGAACTTAAGATTTGGGCTATTTTTAACCTCTGCTTTTGGGTTGGGTTTTTGCATATTAATTATGGGATTTTTTCCTTACTATTCGGTTGGTTTAGTTGCCGTAATATTTTTTGGGGCTTTTGAACAAATTAGAATGGCTCTAAGCAATGTTTTAACAATGGAATATACCGATAAGAAATATAGGGCAAGGATGATGGGGTTCTTTATGTTAAATTTTGCATCAATTCCTTTTGGGGCTCTTCCAATTGGCTACGGAGTTGATAAAATTGGCGCAGAAGGCACTTTGAAAATAGATGCGATAATTCTTATTGTTATACTTCTTATTTTATTGGCTCTTTCAAAGTCATTTAGAAAAATAAAGTAAAATATGAAAAATAAAATAAATAATTATTTGGAATTTATACAATTTAAACATACTGTATTTGCGTTGCCCTTTGCTTTAAGCTCATACATTCTGGTAACCATAAAAATTGGTTTTCAAATAACTGACCTAATCTTGATTTTATTGTCTCTAATATGCGCAAGAATATTTGGCATGTCACTTAATAGGATTCTTGATGTGAATATAGATAAGAAAAACCCAAGGACCTCTAATAGAGGTTTAGTTTCAGGGGCTATTTCTTATAAAGGAGCCTACGCGGTAACCCTAATATCATTATCATTGTTTTATTTGATTATTATAAATTTTAATGTGGTCACAATATATTTGTCCCCTATAGTGATTATTATTTTTTTTATATACCCAATCACTAAGAGATTTACCTATCTTTGTCATTATTTTCTTGGGGTAGTATATTTTATTGCTCCTCCAGCCGTAGAAATTGCTCTAACAGGTAAATTTTCTTTAGAAACCTTTTTTTTAGGAATAGCTGGTTTCTTTTGGGTAAGTGGCTTTGATCTTATCTATGCAATACTAGACATTGATTTCGACAAACAAAATAATATTTATTCAATTCCTTCCAAATTTGGCTTAAAGATAACAAAATTATTAGCATCTATATCTCATTTAATAACTTTTATTTTTATATTGCTAATTGGGTTCATATTAAATTTAAATCCAATTTACTGGTTTGGTTGTACAATAATATTATTATTATTTATTAGAGAGCATATTATTTTAAAAAATATAACAAAAGAAAATATAAACACTGCATTTTTTGATATGAATGGCCAAATATCTATAATGTTTATGGCAACATTTATATTGAGTACAATTTTATAACAATGAATAAATATATATTAGGAATTTCAGGGGGCAGTGGAGGAAGATATTCTGTATCTGTTTTACAGGGCATAATTAATTCTGGCCACAAATGCTATCTTGTTACATCAAAACCTGGCAGAAGAATTTTATCATTGGAAACCGATGTAAAATTAACTGGCAAAGCTGATAAAGATAAAAAATTATTATTAGAAAAATTTAATTTTGATGAAAATTTATTGGAAGTGATTGACGAAAATGATGTGGGGGCCAGCATTGCCAGCGGATCTTTTAGGACAAGCGGCATGGCAATAGTTCCTTGCTCCACTGGCTCATTAGGAAGTTTGGCAAATGGGATTTCAAGAGGATTAATAGAAAGAGCTGCAGATGTGTGCATAAAGGAAAGGAGAAAATTAATTATCGTTCCAAGAGAAACACCTTATAGCCTTATACACTTAGAAAACATGACAAAATTAACAAGGGCAGGTGCAATAATATTACCAGCTTCACCGGGTTTTTATAATTTACCCCAATCTATTGATGACTTAGTTAACATGATTTCATCTAGAGTTTTAGAAAAATTAGGTATCGAATCTGAAAATTTAAAAGAATGGGGGGGTGAGTAATTGTCATCTAATTTTAGAGAATTTGTAACAGATCTTGAAAATGAAGGTGAATTACACAGAGTAAAAGTTGAAGTTGATCCAGAACTTGAGATAACTGAAATAGCAATACGAGCACAAAAAGAAAATAAGCCTGCAATACTTTTTGAAAATGTTAAGGGGTCTAATTTCCCTTTAGCAATAAATACCTTTGCGAGTGACAAAAGAATTGAAATCGCTTTAGGGCAAAATCCTGAAGAAATTGGAAACGAATTACTAAATTTTATTGAAGCTTTAAGGCCACCAAAAATTAAAGAAATTTTTAAACAACGAAAAACTATAAAAAGGTTTTTAGCTTTTCCACCTAAAAAAATGTCTAATAGGCTTCCTAATCAGATTGTTAAAAACGGATTAGATGAGTTGCCTATTTTAAAATGCTGGCCTGAAGATGGAGGGAAATTTATTACTTTGCCATTAGTCCAAACTAATGACCCAGCAACAAACATACCTAATCTAGGAATGTATAGATTACATGTTTATAACAAGAAATCGACAGGAATGCACATGCAAATTGGCAAAGGCGGTGGTTACCATTACCAGGAAGCTGAAAAATTAAATAACAATCTGCCTGTTGCAGTAACAATTGGTGGTGACCCGGTACTTACAATTGCATCTATTATGGCTCTCCCAGAAGGGGTTGGAGAATTAGAATTTGCGGGTTTAGTAAGAAAAAAGAGAACCAGGTTGTCAAAATGCAAAACAATTGATTTAAAGGCACCTTCAACAGGGGAATTTCTTCTTGAAGGGTATTTAAAACCATTTGAAAGAAAATTAGAAGGCCCATTTGGAGATCACTTTGGCCATTATTCAGAAGCAGGGGACTACCCGATATTTCATATAAATAATGTTTATGCCAGAAAAGACGCAATTTATCCAGCAACAGTTGTAGGTAAGCCACCACAAGAAGATAAATACTTAGGAGATTGCACACAAAGTATTCTAAAGCCTCTTATAAAAGTTATACACCCTGAAGTTCATGATTTATGGGCTTATTATGAAGCTGGATTTCATAGTTTTTTAGTTGTATCGACAGAAAACAGATATGCAAGGGAAGCTTACAAAACCGGCTTATCAATACTAGGACTTGGCCAATTATCTCTAACAAAAGTTATGATTTTAGTAGATAAAAATGTAAATGTTAAAAATAGGGGTGAAGTGCTAGAACAAATCAGAAAGAATTTTGATCCTATCGATTCAATTATGCTTATTTCTCAAGCACCAACAGACACTTTAGATTTCACTTCAAAAAAAACACATCATGGAAATAAGTTAGTCATTAATGCAACTACAAAAAATGATGAAATTAAATTAATACCGCCTGTTATTCCGGGCGATATGAGAGCAATAGACAGAAGAATAATTAAGTGGAAAATTTTTAAAAACACATTGTTAGTTGTTAATGTCGAAAAGGATGGGGGTGAAGTTATTAAAAAAATTATAAATAATCCACTAATCTCTAATATAAAAATGGTAGTTGCTGTTTCAAAAGATATAAACCTGGAAAATGACGTCGAAGTTATGTGGGGAATTTTTACAAGATTTGATCCAGGAGACGATATATATTTTGAAAAGCAAGAATTTATTGGTGCTGTCCCTAAGTATTCTGGAATTATGGGAATTGATGCGACCTGGAAAGGTGGTTATCAGAAAACTCTTGAAATGGATGATGCTATAATTAATAAGGTGAATGAAAAATGGGAAACTTACTGGAAATAGATAATTTAATTTCAACTGACAAAAAATTAAATAATATTTGTGAAAAAATTCAAAAAGGCAAAAGATTGGATTTTCAAGATGGAATAGATCTTTTTAACACTCCGGATATACACACTCTTGGAAAATTAGCTGATTTCAAAAAGAGGAAAGTTTCAGGAGAAAAAGTTTACTTCGTTTTAAATAGGCATGTTAATCCCACAAATATTTGTGTATTGAGTTGTAGTTTTTGTGATTTTGCAAAGAAAAAAGGTGATGATGATGCATACGAAATGACGGTCGATGAAATATTAAATAATATAGATAACGAAATGCACGAAGTTCATATGGTTGGTGGTCATCACCCAACATGGAAATTTGATTATTATATTAAAATTGTAAAATCAATTAGAGAGAAATATCCTGACCTGCACATTAAAGGTTTTACTGCAGCTGAAATAGATTATTTCCATAGAAGATGGAAAATTGATCCGGAAGAATCATTGTCTAGACTAAAGGAGGCTGGCCTAACATCAATGCCAGGTGGTGGAGCAGAGGTATTTTCACCAAGAGTTCACAAATTATTGCTTCCAGGTAAGTCAAAAGCATCGAGGTGGCAAGAAATACACAAAATTGCTCATAAACAAGGAATTAAATCTAATTGCACTATGCTATACGGTCACATTGAAACAATCGAGGAAAGAGTAGATCATTTTATTCAATTGCGGGACTTACAAGATGAAACTAATGGTTTTTTAGCATTTATTCCATTGCAATACCAAACCGGCACAACTCAACTTACAGATAACCCTGCAACTCCTATAGATGACCTTAAAATGATCTCAATAGCAAGATTGATGCTTGATAACATAGATCACATAAAATCATATTGGGTCACTATTGGAGAAGAAACAGCATCAATTGGCTTAAATTTTGGCGCTGATGATCTTGATGGGACTATAGTTAAAGAGAATATTATGCATGCAGCAAATGCAAATTCACCAGGGGGTTTAGCAAGAGATAAAATGATTTATTTAATAAAAGAAGCTAGAAAGCTCCCAGTTGAAAGAGATGCCCTTTATAACGAGGTAAAAATTTATAATGACTAAGATTGGTGAGATGCCATATCTTAATTCAGAAATTTTTTACTTAAATAGACTTTCTGGGTTTGAATATATTGATTTTACTCCAAAAAAAATGGGAATAGCGATTTCTGAAAAAAAAATTAATGCTGGGCCAATTTCACTTATAGATTTTTTTAACTCAAATGAATTAAATTTACTTAATAATTATTGTGTTTCTACAAAAAAATCAGCCAATAGTGTATTTTTATTTTCAAAATACAAAATTGAAGATATTAATAATATTTATATTACAAATGAAACTTCTACTTCAGTAATACTACTGAAGGCATTAAATCATTTTCACTGGAAAAATAAAAACATCTTTTTTCAAAAAACAGACCCAAATTGTAAATCAAAATTAATTATTGGAGATGGTGCATTAGTCATGTTAAAAAATAATGACTTTAAATATAAATATGATTTAGGGTATGAATGGAATAATTTAACAGGATTGCCATTTGTTTTTGCTTTATGGGCATATAATAATCTAAGAAATAAAGATTTAAATAAATTAGAAAATTCAATTAATTTTGGTCTTAATAACTTTAATGATAGTTTGAAAATTATTATTAAAAAAAATAATAGAAATTATTTAACTAAATCAGAAATTATCAATTATTTGAAAGGGTTTACTTACAGGGTAGGAAATCTTGAAGAAAAAGCCATAAACACCTTCAAAGAGATGTATAATGAAATCAAAGGATAAAATTTTCTATGATAGATTTAATTAAAAGCAAAATTGCAAACAATGAAAGAATTACAGATGAAGAAGGCCTTTATCTTTATAAAGAGGCAGACCTGCTGACTCTTGGTTCATTAGCTCAAGAAAGAAGGTTTAAATTAGTACCTAATAAACATGTTTCTTTCGTAATAGACACAAATCTCAATTATACAAATATTTGTGACGCATACTGTAGTTTTTGTGCCTTTTACAGGACGGATGAATCAGATCCTTCATCATATACATATTCAGTTGACGAAATGATAAATAAAATAAGAAAAGCTCGAGAGAAAGGCTGTACAACAATATTGATGCAGGGTGGACTAAACAGCAATATACCTTTTAATTTCTACACCGAAATTGTTTCTCGTACAGTAAAAGAATTTCCTGACATTACGCCTCATTTTTTTTCAGCACCTGAAATTATGAAAATGACTGAAGTTTCAGGACTAAGCATTAAAGAAGTTTTTCAAGAATTAAAAAAAGCTGGGCAAAGAACTATGCCTGGCGGAGGTTCTGAAATATTAACCAATGAAATTAAATCAAAAATTAGCAGGTTTAAACCTAAAAATTCAGTTGATCAATGGACTGATGTGCATAGAAATGCCCACGAAGTTGGAATTTATACAACAGCAACTATGATGTACGGTCACCTTGAGAAAGAAGAAGATATACTAGAAACATTGAGTCATATTAGGAATGTGCAAGATGAAGCAATAAAGTCAAAGCCTGCAAAGTTTACTGCTTTTATTCCTTGGTCATTCAAAAAAGACAATACGGCACTTGGAAAGAAAATTTCAAAAGAAGCTGGGCCTAATCAATATTTAAGAATAATTGCAATTTCCAGAATTTATTTAGATAACGTTAACCATATTCAAGCTTCATGGTTTTCAGAGGGGTACAAAACAGGTCAAATTGCTTTATCATTTGGAGCAGATGATTTTGGAGGGACATTGTTCGATGAAAATGTTATGCTTTCAGCCGGTTTTTACAATAGAACGTCCGTTGATGGTATAAAAAAACTAATAAATGAAGCTGGATTTGAGGCAGTTCAAAGAACTACTGAATACGATTTAATGGAAGTAACGAGTAAGGTTGTTTAATGACTAAAGAAGTTATATTTGGGCATAGCCCAGACTCAGATGATGCATTTATGTATTATGGGATCGCAAGTGGAAATGTAAAGCTAAATAATTATAAAATTTCTCATCTAATGGAAGATATAGAATCACTTAATATTAGGTCTGAAAAAGGCGAATTAGATGTTACGGCAATTTCAGTGGCCCATTACCCTAAAATTATGGATAAATATCAGATAATGAATTGTGGGTCATCGGTAGGAAGAAATTATGGTCCAATACTTGTATCGAAAAATTATGATTCAATTGATCAATTAAAAGGAAAAAAAATAGCTATACCCGGCCAATTTACTACTTCATATATGCTTTTTCAGATATTCGTTGATATGCAGTTAGAAATTGAATTTATGCATTTTGAAAAAATAATGCCTTCTATTATTAATGGCAGTGTTGATGCGGGAGTGATATTGCATGAAGGTCAAGTACTTTATGAAAAAGATAATTTAATTAAAATAATTGACCTTGGGGAGGAATGGTTTGAAAAAACTAGCCTACCTATTCCATTAGGGGTAGATCTTGTAAATAGAAAGTTTGATGAATCTGAAAGAAAAGACCTAACAGATGTTTTTTATAGAAGTGTAAAGTATGCAATAGAGAATGAAGACGAAGCTTTAAAGTATGCAATGACATACGGCAGGGATTTGACCTTAGAAGAAGCTAGGAAATTCGTAAGGATGTACGTGAACCAAGACACCCTTGATATGGGCAAAGAAGGGCATAAAGCAATAATTACTTTATTTACATTAGCTAAAGAAAGAGGAATAATTTCGTCTATTCCTGAAATAGATTTAATTTTCCCACATTAATGTTTCTAAGTTACAAGTATAAAGAATTTCCTATTGTAGGAATTTTATTAATAATTAATTTATTTTACTTTTTATTTTTAGAGTTAAATGGAGGCTCGAAAAATTGGCTGACTTTGGTTTATTATGGAGCTAAAGAAGGGCTCTCCATATCTAGAGGGGAGTACTGGAGATTAATTACACCAATATTTATGCATATAGGATTTTTTCATTTAATTGTAAATTCTTTTGGTTTGATTATTTTTGGGCCAACTATGGAAAAGATTTTTGGCCCCGCAAGGTTTCTATTGATTTATATTATGACTGGGATCTGGGGAAATATATTTAGTTTTATTGCCGGAATATCCGTTGGGGCGGGTGCAAGTGGTGCTCTTTTTGGTATTGCTGGGTCATATGCTGCATATTTATACTTAAATAAAGATGATTTAGGTAAATTTGGAAGAGAATCATTGGTAGGGTTATCTTGGATAGTAGGAATAAATATAATATTTGGATTTACAGTAAGCGGTATAGATAATTCTGCACATTTAGGCGGGCTTATTTCT
>MDTB01061598.1_pt1 | contig 28025 bp, 27 predicted proteins | sample 811161 | NCBI WGS metagenome assembly MDTB01 (sample SAMN05326650, study PRJNA326480) | marine metagenome | isolation source: seawater | place: Mediterranean Sea | collected 2009
AGATGATATAAAATTAATTGATGAAAAGGCAAAAAAGGTAATTTCTGACTTTAAAACTCAATTTGAAAAGATAGATCAGCCTAGTAGAGAAATTTTAGAACCAGTTGTTAATGAACTTATAAAATCTAATCACACAAATTTTAAAGGTGTTGGCCAGCCTTTAAGAATAGTATTAACTGGTTCAAAATTTGGACCTGGAATATATGATATTATCCTGTCTTTAGGTAAAAAAGAGGTTGAAAAAAGATTAGACGTCAAGATAACTTGAAACTACAGCAGCAGCTTCAGCAGACGAAGAGGTTTTAGATTTAATTTCAGCCAATGTATTACTAACATTATTAATTTGTTTTTTCATAAGTTCTGGATTTTTTAAAAAATAAACAACACATCTAAAGATTTCTTTTGCATTACATTCATTTTGAATTAATTCAGGAATTATTTCTTTTTGGTTAATAATATTGATTATATTAGCAAATTTTACTTTTACTAAAAATTTTACAATCAAAAAATTTATTAAATTCATTTTATAGATAATAATTGATGGTATTTTTAAATTACAAATCTCTAAAGAAACAGTTCCAGATTTAGATACTGCAAATGTGGATTTTGATAATATTTGAAATTTAATACTTTCATCTGATATAACATCAACATTAACGAAATTTTTTTTTTTTAATTCATCTTTTATTAAATCTTTATTTTGGTCAGTTGCATGAAAAATAAAATAATATTGATCAAATTTTTCATTCATTAATTTAATAAAATCTAATAGTATTGGTGATAACATACTTGTTTCTGATATTCGGCTTCCAGCAAATAAGGATATTATTTTTTTATCACTTTTTATTAAATTAGATAAATCAGCCTTAGTATTTTCTTTATTTTCGAGTAATGGATGGCCCACAAAAGTATTTTTAATATTTTCTTTATCAAAATATTTCTTTTCAAAATTGAATAGTAAAAGAATATGGTCCAAAAATTTTTTAAATTTTTTGACCCTTCCTTCTCTCCAGACCCATACTTGAGGAGCAACATAGTGAATAGTTTTTATCTTAGGGTTTATTTTTTTAACCTTTTTAGCAACTCTCAAAGTAAAATCTGGACTGTCCACACTTAATAATATGTCAGGATTAAATTCAATTATTTTTTTTACAGTTATATTAATTTTATTCCTAATTTTTAATATATTAAATATGACACTTGTAAATCCGATATAAGTTATTTCTTTAAGTTCATATATAGATTTAACGCCATGCGAATTTAAATGAGGACCACCAACACTTAAATATTCTATATCGGAATGTTTTTCTTTAAGTTCGGCAACTACAGTTGATGCTAATTTATCCCCCGAGGGTTCGCCAGTTAATATAAAAATTTTTTTCATTTTACTGATATAAACATTCTGTTTTTATTAGCATAGCTAATACATTTATTTTTATCTAAAAATACATGTTGCTTGCTCTTTAAAACAATTCCCTTCAAACCAGCAACTTTACATTGTTTTAGCGTTTTTAATCCAATTGTAGGTAAGTCGATCCGAAGATCTTGTTTTTTTTTTGGAAATTTAACTATAACACCATGATTTCTAAATTTTTTACTTCTACTTTTTTTTAACATTTTTTTTGTACCACCCTTGCCTTCTATAGAAACAACTTTGTTGTTTCTAACTACAACGCCTTGGCTAAAATTATATTGTTTTAAACCATTCAATATCTCAATCGCTTTTTTAATATCCAATTTATCTTGGTTATTAACTTTAATTTTTGAGTAATTACCTTTTTTAAGCGTTAACTCGGGATTAAATTTTAATGAATTTTCTGTTTTAATTTTGTTTTGAGCTAATATTTTTATAATTTCTTTAAGAATTGCAGCATCACCAAGTTTGGATGCTTTTATTATTCTTGGAATATAATAAATACCTTTAAGATCTAGCCTTAATTTAGAAAGGTTTGGTTTATTGACTTTTCCAGCAAATAATACTTTCTTACAATTATTTTTCTTCAGAATACTAATAATTTTACCAAATTGGCCTAAAGAAACAGAGTAATTTTTTTTATTTTCTTTAAATTTTTTAGTTTTTGATAAATCTATTATTAAATATTTTATTTTTCTTTTCTTTATAGTTTTAAGAATTTGATTTGGAAAATCAGTATCACCAAAAATTAATCCTATCATTTTATGAAAAAGGTGTACAAATAGATCTTTTTTTATCCTTAGTAATAAAATTAATCACATCTTTAACTAAAGGATTTTCTTTAAATACACCATTTAATTTATCAATATTTTCGTTAAGGTTTTTAGATGCAAATATTTGTTTATAAGCTTCAGAGAGTTCCATTATTGTTTTGTTTTCAAATTTTGCTCTTCTTAAACCTATTAAATTTAAACCTTGTAGAATGTTCCTATTCCCAATTGAAAGGCCATAAGGAATAACATCATTTAAAACCCCTGTCATACCTCCTATCATTGCCATTTTACCAATTCTTGTGAATTGTTGGACTGCAGAATTTCCACCTATAACAACATTATCATCTATAACAACATGCCCACCTAAAGGAACATTGTTTGCTATGATAACGTTATTGCCTACTATGCAGTCGTGAGCAACGTGTGAAGAAATCATAAAAAGACAATTATCTCCAATTTTTGTTGCTCCTCCACCACCAGCTGTCCCTGGATTTACTGTAACATATTCTCTAAATTTATTATTATTTCCAATAATTAACTCTGTATTTTCCCCATTATATTTTAAATCTTGTGGATCGTTGCCTATAGACGCAAAGGGATAAAATTTATTCCCACTTCCAATTTTTGTATTTCCAGTAATATTTACATGTGAGTGAATAACATTATTTTGACCGATTTCAACATTTGGACCAACTACGCTGAAAGGACCAATTTTAACACTTGAATGAACGTTGGAATTTTTATCTATTAATGCAGTTTTGTCTATCATTTATTTTCTCTTAAAAAATTTTTTAAATTTTTTGCTGGATACCCCATAACTTTGCTATTGTCAGGAATATCTCTAATCACACCGCTTCCTCCACCAATTTGAACATTGTCTCCTATTTTAAGATGACCTGAAATTCCAGCTTGACCACCTATCATAACATTATTACCTATAATTGAGCTTCCGGCAAAACCTACTTGGCCAGCAATTATACAATTTTCACCTATCTTTACATTATGAGCAATGTGGATTTGATTATCTAAAAATGTATTTTTTCCTATTACAGTATTTGAGAGAGATCCACGATCAATTGTTGAATTGCAACCTATTTCAACATTGTCCTCAATTATAACAACACCAATCTGTGGATATCTAAAGTTATTTTTTTTGTTGGGGAAAAAACCAAAACCTTTTTTTCCTATCACACATCCATCTAAAATATGTACATTATGTTTAATTAACGAATTTCTGATAATTACATTAGAACCAATTTTGCAGTTATTTCCAATTGATACGTTTGTTTCAATAATAGAATTATGTCCAATTAAGCAATTAGATCCAATTTTAACATTCTTGCCAATCAAAACATTTTTTCCAAACTTCACTTTATCTTTTAATTGAGTTTTATCTATATATTCAACGTTTTCATCAAAATTATCGGTAACAGAATTTGGATAAAACTTTTCTGTTATTTTAGCAACTCCTAACAAAATTTTATCGGAAATTATTGGCTTACAGGTGCTTGGTAAAAATGATTTTAGATTTTCACTTGTTATGCAAAAAGACGCATTTGTAAATTTAGCAAGCTCACTATATTTTTTTGAATGAAAAAAAGTTATGTCGCCTTTTTTAGAAGAGTTTAAATCCCTAATATCATTTATTTTTTGTTTTGAAAATGATTGATCATTTATATTAATCAACTTAAGTAAATCATCAATTTCATATGGCCCATTATTTTTAAAAAAAGGGTTTGTCATTAACAAGTCTAATATCAAAACTTACTTCAAATACTTATCAAGAATTATTGCTAATTATTTCCTATCAACAATTGTTGCAGACCAGACTGCATCTGCCATTTTTTTTTTTTTAACAAAGGCTTCACCTTTGTATTTCCATACTTTTCCATGAGATCTTATTGCCTCAATATTTAACTCTAGTTTACAATCAGGTAAAACTGGATTTCTAAATCTTGCTTTTTCAACATTCATTAAATAAACAAGTTTATTTTCATATGTATCTTTATCAAGACCATGTGCTGTCAGAGCAGCAGCAGCTTGACCAAAAGCTTCTACTATTAAAACACCAGGCATAACCGGTTGTCCAGGAAAATGACCTTGTACAAAAAAACTATTTTTTTTAACATTTACTATAGCAGTTGCCGAAAATAATTTTTTTACATTAATTAATTCATCTATCAACAACATCGGTTCTCTGTGTGGCAATAAATTTTCAATGTCTTTTTTATTCAAACTAATCATCTATTAATTTATTTTTATATCTTTTATTTTATCGTTAGTTATAGAAAGTATCTCATCTGTAATTTCAAATTCTTTTTCACCCATAACAATATTTTTTTTTTGTAATATCAGGCTTACTGAATTTCTCTTAGCATAATCTTCTAAAATTGGAGATAATTTTGAAATAAGTTTATTGGTTGCATTTACTCTTAATTTATTCATTTCATCTCTAACTTTGACCTGTTCTTTTTGAAAATTTATTATTTCAGATCTAAGGCTTGTAAGTTCTTTTTGAAAATCTTCCTTACTTAGAATATTTTTTTGGGAAATGATTTTTTTTTCTTTATTTTTTAATGTTTCATCGTTTTTTTTGAACTTTTCTAAATTTATATTATAAATATTATCAAGTTGTTTTTTGATAGATTTTCCAGCTATTGACTGTTTCATTATTTTATCTACATTTATATAAACAATTTTTTGTTCTTCAGCAAAAGATTTAATAAAAGTAAAAAAAAAAAAAATTATAATTAAAAACTTTTTAAACATCAAAAAGTTGTTCCAATATTAAACTGAAAACCCTCAAATTCATCTGTAGTTTTCTTTTGAACCGCATGAGAAAAAGTAAGATTTAAAGGTCCTACAGGTGTCCACCATTCTACACCAGCTCCAGTTGATACTCTTAAAAAATTTGAATCATCAAAGTTAGATGATCTGTAATCTGCTCCCCATACATTCCCGAAATCTAGAAAATAATTAAACTCAAAATTTTGCAAATTTGGAGCTATGAGTGGTAAATTACTTGTTATGCTTAATGCAGCAGCGTAATTTCCACCTACATGATCATCTCCTTCATCAACAGGACCAATTCTACCTGGTTTAAAACCTCTAAGTCTCTTTCTGGGAAGACTAAGTCTTTCAGAAATTCTTACATCATCAGATAAACCAACTGCGTTTTTTAAAAATACACCTATGCTAGCTGTCGTCTCCGAAATAGTTATATACTGATCGTAAACATAATTTGAGGTTAATGTATTACTTTCTGAAATTATAGGCAATGTTTGAGAAAGTTTAGATCTAAAACCATCTGTAGTTTGAAATTTTTGGTTTCTTACATCATAATCAAATAAATATCCAATTGACGAAGTGAAATAATTACCTTCTTGTTTTTTAATTGATGAACTGGCAGATGAATTTGTTTCTAATTTTTCTACAACCGTCTTAAAGGATGGACTAAAAAATAAGTTATCATATTGCTCAAATCTAGTTCCAAAACTAAATCCGGCTTCACTAGAGTCGTAACCACTATCTTCCATTTTATCAGTGTTTACTGCAAATATACTAGTTGATAGTCCTTTTTCGGAATAATTAAAATTTGGATTATCAACTGTAAATTCTCCTTTTACTTTTTCATCACTCAAAGAAAGTGAAGATATCAAACCTATTCCACGTCCCAAAAAGTTTTTTTCAGATACAGAAAATCCTATGGTACCGCCATCATTTCCAACACCTGCAGAAGCTAAAATTTCACCAGTGGGTTTCTCCTCAACTGTTATTTTCACATTTTTTTGTTGAGAGCCTTGAATATTTATAATTTCATCTTTAACATCGGCAAAAATTCTTAATGCCTTAAGATTATTAATAGATTTTGCATGTAATAACTTATTAAAAGGATCGCCCTCATCTACTTCAAGCTGGTTTCTTATAACTTTTTCTTCAGTCACATTATTTCCAAATATATCTATTCTATTTACGAAAAATTTTTCACTTTCAATAACTTTAAATTTTAAATTTAGTTTGTTGTTTGTGACTTCATTTATTTCTATCGTTGCATCTATAAAGTCATAGAGTCTAGCAACTGAAATTTTATCAATTTCTTTGATCACTTTGTTTATTTGATTCAGGGAGTACTTTTTGTCTATAAGATTTTCTACAGACTTTACCGCTTCCTTAAAATCTTCTGGATTATAGTCAATTGGAATATCTAATTCCGCACTTTTTACAAAATATTTGTTTCCAGAATTAATATTATATATTAATTCAAAAAAATTGTCGTTAAAAACTGCAGATGAACTTTCAATTTCAACATTGTAATAACCTTTATTTAAATAAAAATTTTTGAGTAACCTTTTATCAAGTTTTATTCTTTCAACATCAAGGTATTTTTTACTACTTATAAATTTCCAGAATTTATTTTCCTCACTTACTATGACGCCTCTAAGTTTTCTATCTTTATAAAATTTATCTCCAGTGAATTTTATATTTTTAATTAAAGCTTTTTCTCCTGTGTCGATTTTGTAAATTAAATCTAATGTATCGTTATTATTTTCTATAATTTTAACATCTACCTTAGCAAAATAATAACCTGATGCACTAAGTGCATTTTTAATTTTTGTAAGATCCTGCTTTGCAGTGAATTTGTCAAATGGACTTTTGTCCTTTAATGTTAATTGCTTTAAAATCTTTTCTGTATTCTCTTTAGACTTAATACCTTTTACTAAAACTGTTTGAATAATTTTTTTTTCGTCTACGTCTACTACCAATATATTATTTATAATTTTTAATTTTATGTTTATAAAAAAATTTGTATCATATAGATCTACTAGTATTTGATTAATATCAGCTTCAGAATAATCCTTACCAAGTTTAATATTACCAAAAGCAATTATACTTTCCTTGCTTACTCTTTTGTTATTTTCTAATTTTATATCATTGATCAACTCAGCTTTTGCCGAAATAAAAAAAAAGCATACTAATAGGATTGATAAAAGAATTTTATTCATTTGATTTTGGATATTACACTTAAAGTTTTTGTTTTCAATCTTACAAACTCATTTAATTTTTCTATTTGTGTTAAATTATTTACCTTTTTTTGCCTATATTTTAATAATGTTTTATTGCTAATTAATTGTTTTAATTTAATAGAGATATCGTCAAAACTAATCTTATTTTTAAGAAATAGCCCTACTAATTCGTCATTAATTGATACCAACAAAGTTTCAAAGAGCGTTTCCTTTTTTGGTACTAATCTTAGAATGTTTATTAAAGGATATTTTTTATTGTCCACTTTGAACAAATTAAGGTTGTTTAACAAATTAATATTTATTTTTTTTGAATTAAATTCATTTTTATTATCACTATAAATAGAATTAAAAATCGGTATTTTCATATCTGTGTCATGAGCTACTATTTTAATTAAACCATTTTTAAATTTTACAATAGCATGAATGTAAGATTTTGGATGTATTAAAATTCTAAATTTTTTCATATTTATATTAAAAATTTTTTTTGCTTCAATAACTTCGAAAACTTTATTCATTAAAGTTGCAGAGTCTGTGGAAATTTTTTTTCCCATTTTCCAATTAGGATGATTAGTAGCTAACTTTGGCGTCTTTTTAATTTTTTTATTTTTTAAGTTTAAAAAAGGACCTCCAGAAGCTGTAATAATTATTTGGTCAATAGAGTTGGGATTAACATTTTTTATAATTGACCATATAGAAAAATGCTCAGAGTCGACAGGTATAAATTTTGTTTCATACTTATCTAATTGTTCTTTAATCAAGCTCCAACCGCAAATTATAGACTCTTTATTTGCAATAGCGATTATTTTTGTTTTTTTTATTATTTTAATTGTAGGTTTTAATCCATTAAAACCAGATATTGAGCTCATAGTATAATCCAATTTTGAGCGAATTATTTTGTCAATTTTATCTAAATCATTGTAAATATTTACATTTTTAAATTTTTTTTTTAAAATTAAATAACTTGTATAATTTGATACAATTACATTTTTTACATTAAATTCTTTTATTTGTTTTGATAGCAAATTATGATTTTTATTTGCCGTGAGTAATAAAATTCTAAAATTTTTTTTATTTTTTTTAATTATATCTATTGTTTGTTTGCCAATAGATCCTGTCGAGCCCAAAATTGCAATTTTTTTCATTAATATATAATTTTTAAAATTAGATAAGTGAATGGAAATGCAAATATCATTCCATCAATTCTATCTAGTATTCCACCATGACCAGGTATTATTTTTCCAGTATTTTTAATTTTTGATCTTCTTTTAAAATAAGAAATAACAATATCTCCAAGTTGACTAATTGATGAAATCATAATGACAAAAGTAAAATCATAGAAACTTAAAATTTTCCCATCTTTAATTATAAAATAATCATAGTAATATAAGTAAACGATAGTCGAAACTATTGATAATACATATCCCCCTATCATTCCTGCATAAGTTTTATTAGGGCTTATTTTAGTTAATTTAGGTCCTTTAATTATTTTTCCAAAAAAATATCCACCAAGATCTGTGGAAATGCATATAAATAATATCAATAGGAAAAGGGTATATTTTCCGTTAAAATCATTTCTTAATAGGTAAACAGAATAAAATGATGTTAAGATAAAGATGTATCCAAATATTTTATAATATTTTTCTTTGGCCATTGCATGCCATTCATAAATAGTTATAGCTAAACAAATTAATAAAAGGAAATTGAAAAAATATGATCCTTTAATTATAAAAAAAAATGTAATTGGAATAAGTATTATCGAACTTAAAATTCTTTTCTGGAGTTCATTTTTCATTATATCTTTCCATAGTTACGTTTAACTTTTTTGAATATATTTAAGATTTTATTATAGTCTTTTTCGTTAAAATCGGGCCACAGTTTCTTTTCAAAGAAAATTTCTGCATAAGCTGATTGCCAAAGTAAGAAATTACTTAATCTTTTCCTGTTTCCTGTTCTAATTAAGATATCTGGATCAGGAATGTTTTGTGTATAAAGATTCTTCGCCACATTCTTTTCATTTATTTTTAAGTTTTTTTTTTTAATAAAATTTACAGCCCTAATTATCTCGCTTTTTGAACCATAATTTAATGCTAAATTGATTTGTAATCTCCTATTTTTTGAAGTTAAGTTTTCAGAATAATTAAGTAATTTATTGAGTTTTTTATTAAACTTTTTTTTTCCAATTACGTTAAATTTAATTTTCTCGTCATGTAATTCTTTAATTTTATTTGATAAAAAATTATTTAGTAGAGTAAACAGATAATTAATTTCATTTTTCGGTCTTTTCCAATTTTCTGTAGAAAAAGCATATAAGGTTAAATATTTAATTTTTTTTTTTAAACTTTCTTTAATAATCTTCTCTACAGTTTTTAAGCCCTCTTTATGACCAAAATTCCTTGATTTTCCCTTATTTATACCCCAACGGCCATTACCATCCATGATAATAGCAACATGCTTAATCGGGTTCATATAGTCATTATTTCTTTTTCTTTTGATGAAACTTTATCATCAATCATTTTTATATGTTTATCAGTTATAACTTGTATTTCTTTTTCATTTTTTTTTTCATCATCTTCTGAAATTTCTTTTTTTTTAAGCAGGTTTTTTAAATTATCATTTGCCTCTCTTCTTATATTTCTTACAGAAACTTTACATTTTTCTCCCATTGTTTTAACAATTTTTTTCATTTCATTTCGTCTCTCCTCACTTAAGTCTGGTATCGGCAGTCTAATTAATTGTCCATCGATCTGAGGGTTTAACCCTAGTTCTGTTTTTTTTATTGATGAGTCTATCAGATTTACATTATTTAAATCCCAAACTTGAATATTAATCATTCTAGGTTCGGGTGTTGTGATGGTTCCTAACTGGTTTATTGGCATCTTTTGTCCGTAAACGTCAACTTTAACTAAATCTAACATATTTGCGTTTGCCCTACCTGTCCTTAATGACCCTAATTCTTTATTAAAAATTTCAAGAGTTTTATTCATTTTTTGGTCATAGATATTTGCATTAAACATTTACTCTCCAATTTTAATTCTAGAAAATTCGTTTATTTTCAAACTATCTATATCTAATTCTTTTAAAATTTCTTTTACTTTTTTTTTAGGCTCCATAACCCACTGCTGATTAAGCAAAGAATTTTCTTCTTTGAATTTATTAAGTTTACCTAAACTTATCTTTTTAACTATATTTTCAGGTTTACCAGAACTTTTAAGCTCTTCTGAAATAAGTTCCTCCTCTTTTTTTAAAACATTTTGATCTATATCCTCAATATCTATAGCTAATGGATTTGAAGCTGCAATATGCATGCTAAGTTGTTTACCAAAAATTTTTAATTTTTCAGACTCATTATTAGTATTAATAGAGACCAAAACACCAAGTTTCGATAAATTATCCTTAACGATTGTATGATGATATTTAAAAATTTTAGAGTTTATATTATTTAAGGTTTTAGATCTACCTATTGTAATTTTTTCTCCTATTTTTGTAATTAGCCCAAGTAAATTTTCATTTACATTTTTACCATTTTTCATAGTAGCTGATAAAAGTGTGTCTCTGTCTGATTTAACTTTGTTGTTAATGTCACTTAATTCTTTAGCAAAATTTATAAAATCCTCATTTTTTGCAACAAAATCCGTTTCACAATTTATTTCTAAAATTGATGAGTTTTCGTTGTTTTCACAAATTGCAATAACTCCTTCGTTAGCAGATCTTGACATTTTCTTTGAAGCTTTGGAAATACCTCTAACTCTTAGTACTTCAATTGCCTTATCAATATCACCGATTGCCTCATCTAACGCTGAGCTGCAATCCTTAAAACCTGCTCCACTTAACGATCTAAGTTTCTTAATTTTTTCAATCTCAGCCATTTTTGAAAGTTTAATTTAACTTTTTTGATGAAATAGAATTATCTTTTTTTAATTTTACTTCTATTTTTTTCTCTTCAACTTTAGGAGCTTCTTTTTTAGCATTATTAATTGTTTCTTTTATAAGGCTACAATATAAATCAATAGATCTTCTAGCATCATCATTGCCAGGTATTGGAAAATCAATACCTTCTGGATCCGAGTTTGTGTCTAGTATTGCTATGATCGGTATACCTAATTTAATGGACTCTTTTATTGCCAAAGATTCGTAATTAGTATCAATGATAAAAACTAAATCAGGTACTTTTTTCATCTCGGAAATACCACCTAAAGACCTTTGAAGTTTATCCCTTTGTATACCCATTTTAAGAAGCTCTTTTTTAGTGAAGCCTCTATTTTCAGCTTTCAAGTCTAATTCAATTTTTTGAAGCTTTCTAATAGAGTTCGATATTGTGCCCCAATTGGTCAACATACCTCCTAGCCACCTGTAATTAACAAAGAACTGACCTGTTGACTTTGCTAATTCAGCTATAGACTCGGATGCCTGTTTCTTTGTAGAAATAAATAATATTTTTCCATTATTAGAAATAATTTCATACATTTTTTCTAAAGCTTTGTGGGTTAATTCCAATGTTTGTGTTAAGTCAATAATGTGTACAGAATCTCTTTTCCCAAAAATATATTTTTTCATTTTCGGATTCCATCTAAGTGTCTTATGACCTAGGTGAACGCCAGCCTCTAAAAGTTGTTCAATTGATAAGTTAGGTATCTTCATAAATTTTCCGGTTATTCCGCCACAATCATTTCCACTTAAGGACCGGAGGTATTAAACCACTGACTGTGTGAGTATTAATTGAATTTATTATTAACTTTATTACTTAAAGGCAAGTATTTTATTAAAAAATAGTTGTTAAAATCCCTTGGTTTTTAATAGAATTTACAATATTTTTGTCCACATAACGTTTATTTCTTAATTTAAGTAAATATTTTTTGTCATTTTCTAGTAATTCAAGTAAAACCTCGACATTACCTTTGGTGCTTAAAATTTTCGATATAATATTGATGCTTTCCAGATCATTAATTTTAATTTTTAAATTATTTATTGGTTTATTTAAAATATCATCTATAGGTATAATCTTTCTTACATTAGTTTTATTTCTTTGATTCTCATCTCTTTGGTTTTTAAAAATAGTTAATATAACAGATTTTCCTTCTTTAATGTTTTCTCTATTCAATTCAAAGGTGTCAGAAAAAACAAATAATTCAAAAACACCACCTAAATCAGAAAATTTAATTATTGCATAGGATGTACCTTTTTGTGTTTTTTTTTCTTGAATTTTAAGAATTGTTGCTGCAACCATGCTTTCTGTTTGACTTTCGTCACTAATAAAATTGCTATATTTTGAAATACTATATTCATTGAATATATCTTTATATTGGTTTAAAGGATGATCTGAAAGATAGAAACCTATAGTTTCGAATTCTTTAAGCATTTTTTCTTGGAAATTCCACTCTGGTTCATCTAAAATAATTTTATCGTTTTCGGAATTTTCTTTAGACGAAAATAATTCAATTTGATTTTGAAGTTTAGTTTCAAATATATTTTTTGATTTGAGTATTATATTTGGTATTGAGTCATAAAATGCTCTTCTATTACCTGAAATACTATCAAATGCTCCGGCCTTGGTAAGGCCTTCTAGTTGTAACTTATTAATATCTTTTGGATTAATTCTATTAAGGAAATCTAAGATTGATTTGAACTCTCCGTTTTTTTTTCTTTCATCAATAATATTTGAAATAGCGTCATAGCCTACATTTTTAATGGCACCTAATGCATAATAAAAGTTATTATTATCTGAAAAAAAATCCGCATAACATTTATTAATATCTGGTCTAATAATATTGACTTTTAATCTTTTTATTTCTTCACAAAATTCACTCAATTTTTTTTGATTAGATAATTCCAAAGACATTGAGGCTGAAAAAAACTCTTCTGGAAAATAAGTTTTTAAATAAGCAGTTTGGTAAGCAATTATTGCGTAGGCTGCGGCATGGCTTTTATTGAAACCATATTCAGCAAAAGGCTCAATTTTTAAAAATATTCCAGCGGCAATATCTTTACTTATACCATTTTTAAAAGCACCCTCTACAAATCTATTTTTTTGTTTTTCTAATTCAGCTCTTTTCTTCTTTCCCATGGCTCTTCGAAGTAAATCTGCTTCTCCAGCAGAAAAACCTGACAAGGTTTGGGCAATCTGCATAACTTGTTCTTGATATATAATTACACCGTATGTAGGTTTTAATATTTTTTCTAATTTTGGATGTAAGTAATCTGGTTCTTTTCTTCCATGCTTGCAATCATTATAAATTGTAATATTGCTCATAGGACCTGGTCTGTACAATGCTACAAGTGCTATAATATCCTCAAGTCGGTTAGGTTTCATCTGTATTAATGCTTCTCGCATACCAGTACTCTCTAGCTGAAATAAACCTACTGTTTTACCGGTAGATAACAATTCATAAACATTTTTATCGTCATATTTAATGTTTTTAATAAAAAAGTCTTTTTTTTTATTTTTTATTAATGCTTGCGTATTGTTTATAACTGTAAGTGTTTTTAATCCTAAAAAATCAAATTTAATTAATCCTGCATTTTCTGCTGAATACATATCAAACTGAGTTGATGGTAATAATAAATTTGATGAAGGGTCTTTATAAAGTGGTACAGTTTCTGAAAGATTTTTATCTGCAATTACAACTCCAGCAGCGTGTGTTGCAAAGTTACGATTTAAACCTTCAAGTTTAAGAGATAAGTTGATTAATCGATCTACTCTTTTATCTTTTTGAATAAGGTTTTGCAACTTAGGTTCTGAACTAATACATTGATTTAAATTCATTGGTCTTGATGGATCAAAAGGTATCATTTTACATATACTGTCAACAAAACCGTAAGGTAAACCCATCACGCGTCCTATATCTCTTATAACCATCCGAGCTTTTAACTTTCCAAACGTAATAATGTGAGCAACTGAGCCAGGATACTTTTTGCTTAAATACTCGAAGACTAAATCTCGTTTTTCCTCACAAAAATCTATATCAAAATCAGGCATAGAGACTCTATCTGGGTTAAGGAACCTCTCAAATATTAAATCAAACTTTAATGGATCAACATCAGTAATATATAAACACCAAGCAACAAGGGAACCAGCTCCTGAACCTCTTCCTGGACCTACAGGTATACTTTGATCTTTAGCCCATTTTATATAATCAGAAACTATAAGAAAATAACTAGCATAATTCATTTTACATATAATATTTATTTCATGGTTTAGCCTTTTGTTATATTCATTTATTTTAAATTCAGACTTCTCATTTTCATAATCTTTCAATCTCTCTTTTAAACCTATCTCGGCCTCTTTTTTAAGAAGGTCGTTAGCTGTAAAATTTTTTTTGGATCCAATGTTTGGTAATAAAGGTTTAGAAGTTGTGGGTCTGTAACTACATCTTAGTGACAAATTAAAATTATTTTCTAATGCTTCAGGTAAATCAGAAAATAAATTCTTCATTTCTTCATCACTTTTTAAATAGTGATTATTAGAGAGTTTTGATCTATTTTTATCATTTATATAATTTTTAGATTTAATACACATTAATGCATCGTGTGCTTCATATAAATCTCTTTCTAAATAATATACTTCATGAGATGCAATAACTGGTATATTTAATTCCTTAGATAGGCTTAAATTATATCTCTCTAAGTTTTTTTCATTAAGATCATTGTGCCTTTGTATTTCTATATAAAAATTATTTCCCAATATATTTTTTGTAAATGTATATATTTCTTTTATCTCGTCTAATCTATCCTTTTTAAATAAGTCTCCAACTAAACTATTCAGACTTCCAAGGGTAACTATCAGTCCATATTTGTTATTTGTTAAATCTTTAAAATCACAGAATGGTTCATCAAAGTGTTCATGATTTAAATATGACTTAGATGATAACTTTACTAAATTTTTATATCCTAAATCATTTTTTGCAATAATTGGTATTAAGCCTATCAAATTATTATGCTTAAAATTAATTTGGGTTCCTATAATTGGTTGTGTTTTTGATTTTGAAACTGTTTCAGAAAATTGTAATACACCACATAAATTTGATGTATCAGAAATACCTAATGATTTAATTTTATTATTTTTACAAAATTTTTCGAGACTCTCTATTTTAATAGCACCTTCACAAATAGAATATTGGGTATGTAACTTAAAATGGTTAAAGTTTTTTTTAATTTCTTGCATTAATAGTATTTATTTTACCATCAATCAAAGTCAATTTACAGTCAGACATATCAGCAAAATATCTATTGTGAGTTGCAAATATAATTATTCTTTTTTTATTTTTTAAACTAAATAATAATTTAAAAATATCTTTTGCACTTTTATGATCTAAATTTCCTGTTGGTTCATCTGCTAAAATAATTTCAGGTGAATTTATTAATGCTCTTGATATTGCTACTCTTTGCGACTCTCCGCCAGACAACTCACTTGGGAAATGACCTAGTCTTTTATCTAATCCAACTTTTTTAATCATATTTTTTGCATCCGAAATTGCTTTTTTTTTGTCATTATCTAAAGACAATCTTGCTAAATAAACATTTTCTAGTGTTGTAAAATCACTTAACAAATTTTTATCTTGATAAATTATACCAATTTTTTTAGATCTGAATGTATCTCTTTGTTCGATATTATTTTCATTAATTTTGATGCTACCAAATTTAATAATACCACCAGATGGTTTATCTATTAATGAAATTAAATTAAGTAATGTAGATTTTCCGGAACCTGAGGGACCTATTAGAGAATATATTTTTCCAGGTTTGAAAATAAAGTTTATATTTTTTAATACTTCAATTTTTTTTGACGACAAATAATTTTTTGAAATATTATTTAATTCTATCATATTATTCATATTTAAGAGATTTAATTGTATCTAAATTAGAAGCTTTGATTGCAGGGAACAAAGAAACTAAACAAGTTGAAATAATTGAACAAATTGAAACAAAGAAAATTGATTTTATGTCCAACTCATAAGGCATTTTACTCAAAAAATATATCTCTTCAGGAAATAATGTAATATTAAATAAGTCACTTATAAATTGTCTAATATTTTCTATATAAATTGAAAAAACTACTCCCAAAATTACACCGAAGAATGTTGCGCTTGAGCCAATAATAAATCCAACTAAAAAAAATATATTTCTTATAGATTTATTTTTAACACCTATAGATTTTAATATTGCAATCTCTCTTGTTTTATTTTTAACTAGAATTGTTAAACCTGATATTATATTAAATGCTGCAACAATTATTATTAACGATAGGATTATAAACATTACATTTCTTTCGACTTTTAGCGCAGAGAAAAGTGGTTTATTCAAATCAGCCCAAGTATAAATTAATTCTTCAGGATAGATTTTAACCAATTCATTTTTTAAACTAGAAATATCATTAGGATTTTTAAAATAAATCTCTAAAAATCTACTTTTCGCTTCCAAATTTAGTTGACTCTCTAAATCATTTATATTTATAAATACTATATTTTTATCAAAATCATTGAAACCCGTGCTATAAAATGATGTTATTTGGAAAGTTTTTTTCTTAGGCAGCGATCCAACAAGTGTATCTTCAGATGAAGAAAAAATTAAAGTCAGTTTGTCATTAATATTTAATTCTAAGTCATGACTCATTTCTTTACTTATAGAAATTTCATTTTTATCTAATAATTTATTACCTGAAAAGAATTCATTTTGAACAATTCTTAATTTTTTAAAATCATCTTTTTTATAACCTCTCAACATAACTCCTTTTGTGAATTTTTCTTTTATCAAGATGCCTTCACCATTATTACTAAAAATGATTTGATCAAGATTTTTTTTTAAACTTGAGTCATATATTCTTTTAAAATTTACTTTATTCTCATAACTTTGAATAGTTGCATGAGAGTTAAATCCATTAATTTTTTTAATAAGATCTGATCTAAAACCATTCATTACTGACATCACTATTATTAAAACAGCGACACCCAAACTTATTCCTATAAATGAAAATATAGTAATAACGTTTAGGAACCCATCCTTTTTTCTAGTTTTTAAATATCTAAAAGTTATTTCTTTTTCTAAATTTGAGATCAATTTATTTTTTTTAAATTTATTATCTTGATTATTTCATCTATTTTTAATCTAGTAGATTCTGCACCAACCTTTTTAAATTCAAGTAATTCATTATCAGATTTTTTACCCAAAAGAATTTGATAAGGGACACCAATTAAGTTGAATTTTTTCATTTTAGCAGAAAAGTTTTCATCTGTGTCATCAATAATTGTATCAATTTTATTATTTTTAAGTTTCCTATATATATTAATAGATTTTTCTAAATTTGTTTTATCATTTTTCGAAACCAATGGTAAAATTACGCACTCATAAGGCGCAACATTTATTGGCCAATTCATATTTTCATTTTTCTCATCAAACTTGGCCTCAATTATGGCGCCAACCAATCTCGAAACACCAACGCCATAAGATCCCATTTTTACAAAAACTTTTTTACCATCGTGGTCAACAGATGCGTTCATTGGTTTAGAATATTTATCTCCAAAATAGAATATGTGTCCTACTTCTATACCTTTTGTTTCTAACTGATTTTCTTTTAAAACTAATTTATCAAATTCTATTTTATTAAATTTTTCATCTGTAACTGCATAATAATTATCGAATTTTTTTCTTAAACTTTCTAAGGACTCTTTCTCTAAATTACAGTCATTATGATTCACTTCAAATATATTTTTATCTGTGTAAATTTTGCTTTCCCCTGTTTCAGCTAAAATAATAAATTCATGGGATAAATTACCTCCTATAGGGCCTGTGTCTGCAGCCATTGGGATTGCTTTTAACTCAAGCCTTTTGAAAGTTTTAAGATATGATAAAAAAAATTTATTATAAGAGTATTCTCCTAGATCGTCATTAAGATCAAAAGAGTATGCGTCTTTCATGTAAAATTCTCTACAACGCATTATCCCAAATCTAGGTCTCAGTTCATCTCTAAACTTCCATTGAATATGATATAAAAGTTGTGGTAAAGATTTATATGATTTTATACTATTTCTAAATATGTCAGTTATCAATTCCTCATTGGTCGGCCCATACAATATTTCTCTTTTTTGTCTATCAGTTATTCTCAGCATTTCTTCACCATAATCTTCGTATCTTCCACTTTCCTTCCAAATATCACTTGATTGTATTGTGGGCATTAATATTTCTTGAGCAAAAATTTTGTTTTGTTCCTCTCTTACAATATTTTCAATTTTTTTCATTACTTTAAAACCTAAAGGTAACCAAGAATATATACCTGAAGACGATTGTTTTATCATACCTGTTCTTAACATTAATTTATGCGATTTAATTTTAGCCTCAGAAGGATAATTTTTTAAAATAGGAACTAATAAAGTTGAAAAAAACATTACAAAATAAACCTTCTTAAATTAAGATAATCATACTTCACTAATATAAATATACCTATAAAAATAATTGAGGTAATTATGGTTGTATAAATTATTTTTTTAATAATTTTAGGATTTTCAGGAGATCCTTTGTCCACACCTTCTACCATCTGTTTGTGTTTTCTATCAACATCTATTGGTAATAATGAAAAAAAAATGATCCACCAAATTGATACAAAAATTATGAGTGAACCTGTAATACCCATATTAGATATTTACTAAATTTATGTTAGTGAACGGTCTTTTGCCTACTTGTTCTTTTGTAAACTTTTTACAAATTGTTTTTATTGCATTAATCGCATTTTCCTCTTGTTTTATATTATTTAATTTAAAAGACCTTGCAGTTTTTTTTATCTCTTTTTCTAGTCCAAATTTAAATTCTTCTAAATTTTCTATTGGTAATCCTTTAGCTGATATAACCGGTGTGTCATGTACGTTTCCTTTGTTATTAACTAAAATTGTCACCTCAAGACTACCGTTAATAGATAGATTTTTTCTCTCTTTTATTGATTTGGAGTCCTCAAAAATACTGATATTACCATCTAAATAAAGTCTACCAGAGGGTGCTTTGTCATATACTTCTGGTTTTTCACATGGTGCAATTTTTATTATATCTCCATTTTTAACTTTTGTGGGAAATGGGACTTTCATCTCTTTCGCAAAAGAAAGATGTTCAAGAATATGTCTATGTTCTCCATGAACTGGAATTACAGATTGTGGTTTAATCCAATTGTACATATCTTTAAGATCTTCTCTGTTTGGATGGCCTGAAACATGAACAAACTCGTTTTCCTCATTAATAACTTCTGCACCTTCTAAAACTAAATTGTTATGTAATTTTGAAAGTTTTTTTTCATTACCTGGTATTATTTTTGAGGAAAATATTACAGCATCATCTTTCTCAATGACAACATCTGGATGAGTATAATTAGAAATTCTATTCATAGCCCCCATCGGTTCACCTTGACTACCGGTGCACAGATATATTATTTTATCTCTTGATATTTTTTTTGCATCTCTTGGATCAATTGGATCAATAACATCTTTTAAATACCCGCATTGTCTTGCCGCCTTAAAAATTCTATGCATTGATCTCCCAACTAATGAAATTTGTCTTCCAGTTTTTTCTGCACAAAAAAATATTGTTTCCATCCTTGCTACATTGGATGCAAAGGACGTTACAATAATTCTTTTTTTTTGTCTCTCAATTATTTTTAATAAGCTTTTTCTTACAGTCAACTCAGACCCTGATCTACCAGGACTGAATACATTTGTAGAGTCACAAATCATTGTTAAAACACCTTCTTTGCCAATTGATTTAAGTTTATCAGAATCTATTTTTTTTCCAATTAAAGGGTCTGGATCACACTTCCAATCACCAGTATGTAAAACATTTCCTAAAGGAGTTTTTATTCTTAATCCATTTGGCTCTAGTATTGAATGAGTCAAAGTTATAAAGTCGATCTCAAAATTCTCTAAATTTATTTTTCCATTAAGTTGGACAATGTCTAGATAACCCGTTATATCAATATTTTTTTCTCGAAATTTCTCTAACACAAGAGCTGCTGTAAAAGGAGTAGCAAAAATTTTACAATTTAACTTTGGCCAAATTTGAGTTATGGCGCCTATGTGATCTTCGTGTGCATGAGTAAGAATTATACCTAACAAAGACTTTTTTTTATCAATTATAAATCCAGGATCTGGATATATTAAATCTATACCTGGAATACTTTCATCTGCAAAGGTAACACCGATGTCCACTATAATCCATTTATGTTCTCCAGGTTTTCCAAAACCAAACAAATTCATATTCATGCCTATTTCACCTGAGCCACCAAGAGGACAAAAAATTAATTCATCTTTCATAATTTAAAATATTTTGAAATTTTAATTAAACCATCAATAGTTAGATTTTTATCTATAGTAATTTTGTCTTTTATATCTTTATTAAATAAGTGTGCAAGACCACCTGTAAAAATTATTTTATATCTTAAATTAGTTTTTTTTTTAATTTTCGTAATTATTCCATTAATTAATCCAGTATAACCCCAAAAAAAACCTGACATGACAGCCTGCTTTGTATTTTTACCAATTATTGATTTTGATTTATGTAATCTAATATTTGGTATTAAACTTGCTTTTTTAATCAAATTGTCTAATGACAAAGTTACGCCTGGAGCAATAACTCCACCTAAATAATTATTTTTCTTGATTACATCGAAAGTAGTAGCAGTTCCGAAATCGACAACAATAAAATTTTTTTTTTTATTCAATACACTTATAGCGTTAGCCAAACGATCTGATCCTATTTCTTTCTTATTAACTTTAATGTTGATTAATTCTGATAAATTTAATTTTTTTAATTCAATGCAATTAACTTTATATAAACTATGAAATATTTTTTTAATTTTAATAAAGGTTTTTGGAACTACACTGCTAACAATAGCTTTTTTAAAATATATTTTTTTTTGTAAATAATTAAATTTTTGTTTAATAATTCTTTTATTAAGTGAATTTGTTTTAAACAAATATTTTTTTTTTATACCATTATAAAAAAAACATATTTTAACTTCTGTGTTTCCTATGTCACCTACAATAATCATTTTATTTTTATTTCAAAAGCATTAGTAATTTTTTTTAATAATTTGATTTTACTAACTTTCCCATTAGTTATTTCATTTAAATTGGCAGTCGGATAATTTCTTAAATTTGGTGAACTAACTATATTTATTCCAATGCCAACAATAATGAATTTTAAATTTTTGTAAAATAAAGTTTCACTTAAAATTCCACAAATTTTTTTTTTGTCTACAGTGATATCATTAGGTTTTTTTATATTTATTTTAGATTTTATATATATAGATAATATTTTCTTTATTATTCTTAAGTTACTAACGACTAATTTTGAAATTTGTTTTTTTTTATTTATTATAAAAAATATACTCAAAAATAAATTTCCTTTATTAGAAATCCACTTTTTACCATATTGTCCCCTCCCATTAGTTTGGGACTCAGAAATAACAATACCTGCTTTGTATCCTTGTTTTATTTTTGTTATAGCGACATCATTTGTGCTTGAAACTTTTTTATATTTAAATTTTTTTAAAAACATCAAATAACTAAAATGTTTGTTACATATTTGTTTAAGAAATTTGGATTTAAAAAATATGTTAGTATTGCTGACGTTGAAAAAAACAATGTTAGCTTTAATCCCAAGCTCATAGATGTGTCAAATTTTTCTTGTTCTGGATCAAAATAAATTATTTTTATTATTCTAAGATAATAAAAAGCTGCTATTACAGTTGCTAGTAGCCCTACTATAGCCAAAAAATACATCTCTTTTTGTATCACCGCCATAAAAACATAAAATTTTGCGAAGAAACCTGCAAGAGGTGGTATTCCAGCAAGTGAAAATAGGATTACTAAAAAACTCAGTGCTAGAATAGGATGTTTTTTTGAAAGACCCGATAAATCTTCAATGTTTTCATAAAATACGTCTTTTCTTCTTAACATAAAAAGACAACTGAAAAACGCGAGATTCATAATTAGATATATGATTAAATAAATTATTGAACTTTGAATACCTTGATTAGTACCAGTAGTTAAACCTGCTAATGCATAACCCATATGGCTAATTGAACTGTAAGCTATAAGTCTTTTGAGATTTCTTTGACCGATAGCGGCTACTGCTCCTAAAATCATTGATGCAATAGATAAAAATATAATTATAGCCTGCCATTCTTCGAAAAGATTTAAAAATGGGCCATATAAAAATTTTATAAAAACTGTTAGAGCTGCAATTTTCGGTAAAATTGCAAATAAGACAGTTACGGAGGTCGGTGAGCCCTGGTATACGTCAGGTGCCCACATATGAAAAGGAACAGCAGAAATTTTAAATGCTAATCCAACGATTACAAAAACCATACCGAAAATAACCCCGTATTCAAAGTTAAAATTCTGAGATATTTCATTAAAATTAGTTGAATTTGAAAAACCATAAATTAAAGAACAGCCATATAAAAGTAAACCTGATGACAATGCACTTAAAACAAAATATTTTAATCCCGACTCTGAAGATAAAAGATTATCTCTGTTAAAAGAAGCTAACACGTAAAGAGCGAGAGATTGTAGCTCTAAACCTATATAAAATACAATTAAATCGTTAGAACTTATCATTACAAGCATACCTAATAATGAACATAAAATTAATATAGGATATTCGATTTTAAGTATATTATTAACTCGTACATAATTGTATGAACTAAACATTACAAAGAAAGCCGAAATCAGAATTATAGATTTAATAAACAAAGACAGCTGGTCAACTAAATAACTTTTATTAAACAGAAAGATCGTTTCTGTTATATTGATATTTAAGTTAATAGCTAGAGATACTAATATAATTAAACAAGAGAAATAAAAAACAATTCTAGAACTATTATTTTTAAAGACACCTAAAACCAAAAGAAACATAATGCTTAATGAAATAAAAAGCTCAGGGATTATATAATATAAGTTATTCATTCAATATTCTCTGCTAAATTTAAATTGGTTGATAAATTTAAGTTATTTATAAAATTATCTATTGATGTAGCATATGTTTTGATTAAAGGCTCTGGATAAAATCCAAAAAGTATTACTAAAATGGCTAGTAAGGACAAGATTAACATCTCATGTTTATTTAAATCTACCATTTTGTTTACATCAATTGTTTTTATTAAATTCCCAAAAACTACTCTTTTATATAGCCAAAGCATGTAGGCAGCACCGAGAACTACTCCAATGCTTGCGATGGTAGCTGTTATAATACTTTTTTTAAAGGTTCCCATCAAAACTAAGAATTCGCCAATAAATCCACTAGTTCCTGGTAAACCTAGAGCTCCTAATGTAAATATCATCATCAGTATTGCATATTTAGGCATTATATTTACAAGCCCAGAAAAATCTTTTATCTGTCTAGTTTTTAATCTGTCGTAAACAACTCCAACAGATAAAAACAATGCAGCCGAAATTAAACCGTGGCTTATCATCTGAAAAATACTTCCTTCGATACCTTGTTGAGTAAATGTGAAAATACCAAGAGTTACAAATCCCATATGAGCAACAGAAGAGTAAGCTATAAGTTTTTTCATGTCTTCTTGCATCAAAGCAACCAGTGATGTGTAAATTATTGCAATCACACTTAGTGAGTAAACTAAAGGTACAAAATATACTGATGCTATAGGAAATAAACCAACTGAAAATCTTATAAAGCCATAACCTGCCATTTTTAATAAAACAGCAGCAAGTAAAACTGAGCCAACCGTAGGTGCCTCAACATGTGCATCTGGCAACCAAGTGTGTAAAGGCCACATTGGAGTCTTTACAGCAAATGATGAAAAGAATGCAAGCCATAACAATTTTTGATAATTTTCTGGAATTCCTAATTCGTACAGTTTTTCAACATCGGTTGTCCCTGATATCCAATAAATCGCAATAATTGCAACTAACATAAGAACAGATCCAACCAATGTAAAAAGAAAAAATTTAAAAGCTGAGTAAACTCTTCTGTCACCACCCCAAATACCAATAATTAAAAACATTGGAATAAGTCCACCTTCAAAAAATAAATAAAAAATTACCAAATCCAGTGAGCAAAAAACTCCAATCATTAAAGTCTCCATAATCAAAATAGCTATTAAAAATTCTTTTAGTCTATAATTAATTGTTGAATTTACAGAAACAATACAAAGCGGTGTTATAAAGGTAGTAAGAATTACAAATAAAATAGATATACCATCTATGCCAACTTTATAATTTATAAATCCTTCAATCCAAACTCTATTTTCAACAAACTGAAAATTTGATATTAATGGATCAAAAATTTTCCAAAGATAAAGTGAAAGAAAAAAATTTGCGACTGTAATAAATAACGCTACATATTTAAGACTAGTATTTTTTTCTGAAGATTTAATAAATACTAAAAATATAGACCCAACTAATGGTAATATTATTAAAGATGAAAGAATTGGAAACATGTTTATTTAATAATTAAAAATGTTAATAAAAGAGAAAAACCCAAAAGCATTATAAAAGCATACTGATAAATAAATCCACTTTGAAATTTGACCGCATATAAAGAACATTTTTTTACAATATTTGATATGCCGTCTGGACCAAATCTATCAATAACTAAATTATCTATTTTTCTCCAAAAAAAATTACCTAAGTTTTTAAGAGATTTTACAAATATGAAATCATATAGATCATCAAAATACCATTTTTTTTTTAAAAAAATATATACTGGGTAATGGGTTTTAACAATTTGATCGATAATGAAGTGGTTTTTTAAAAATAAGAAATAGGAAATTGGAATAGAAATAGTTATTAGACAAGGTGTTAATATTAAAAACCATATAGGTGGATGATTAGTGCTTAGTGGCTCAAGAAATATTATTGAGTCTTTCCAAAATAATTTACTACTTTCACTACCTATAAATAATTCTTTAAAGAACATTCCAGAAAATATTGCCCCTACAGATAATAAAATTAATGGTATTAACATAACTAATGATGAGTCATGTAGATCATTTATATTTAATTTTTTATTATTAAAATTACCGTGAAAAGTTAAAAATATTAATCTCCATGAATAAATTGATGTTAGAATCGCAGTAATTATACCTATAGCAGCTGCGTAATTACTTAAACTACCTTTTTCAAGATATGCAAATTCAATAATCGCATCCTTGGAATAAAAACCAGATAAAAAAGGGAAACCCGTTAACGCCAGCGTACCAATAATCATCATTAGATAAGTAAGTGGTAATTTTTTCCAAACACCCCCCATATTTTTAATATCTTGCTCATCTTTAAATGAATGAATTACAGAACCTGCCCCTAGAAATAATAAAGCTTTAAAAAAAGCGTGTGTAAATAGATGAAACATTGCAACATTGTATGCGCCAACTCCTACAGCAAAAAACATATAACCGAGCTGGCTACAAGTTGAATAGGCAATTATTTTTTTTATATCATTTTGGACTAGTGCTACGGTGGCTGCAAAAAATGCTGTTGACATTCCTATAAAAGTTACAATTTCTAAGCCAAGTGGCGATAATTCATAAATTGGGGAACATCTTACGATTAAAAAAACACCAGCAGTTACCATAGTTGCGGCGTGTATTAAGGCAGAAACAGGTGTTGGACCCTCCATTGCATCTGGTAACCATGTATGAAGAAAAATTTGTGCTGATTTACCCATTGCACCAATAAATAAAAGGATACAAATTAAATCTATAGCAATTAAATTAAACCCAAGAAAATTTATTTTTTCTGAAACCAGATTTGGAATTAAATTAAAAACTTCGTCATAATTTATCGTACCAAAGTAATAAAATATTAGGAATATACCTAATGCTAATCCAAAGTCTCCAACTCTGTTTAAAATAAAAGCTTTAATTGCAGCGTTATTAGCACTTTGTTTTTTAAACCAAAATCCAATTAAAAAATAAGAGCAAACTCCAACTCCTTCCCAACCAAAGAAAAGTTGCAAAAAATTATCTGACGTAACCAATACTAACATTGAAAAAGTAAATAATGATAAATATGACATAAATCTTGGTTTGTGAGGGTCGTTGTGCATATATCCGATTGAATAAATATGAACAAGTGAAGATATAAAGGTAACTACAACTAACATTACAGATGACAGTGGGTCGATTTTAATTGACCAATTAACATCCAATGTTCCAGAACTTATCCATGATGAAATAATTATGTTGGAATTATAATTGTTGATTATTACATTATAAAATATGTAGATTGAAAGAATTGCAGAAATCGAGACAAATAAACTAGTTAAAATTTCTGAAAATTTGTTACCTATTTTATTTCCAAAAAAAGCAGAAACAATTGCTGCTAACAGCGGAAGAAAAACAATTAATATTTCCATTTTATCCTTTAAGATTATCTATTTCCTCAACTCTAATTGTGCCTGAATTTCTATAGTAAACAACTATTATGGCCAAACCTATTGCGGCTTCTGCAGCAGCAACTGTTAATATAAATAAAGTAAAAATTTGGCCACTTATGTCATTTAAAAAAATTGAGAAGGATACTAGATTTATATTTACTGCTAATAATATCAATTCTATGCTCATTAGTATTACGATTACATTTTTTCTGTTAAGAAAAATTCCAACAACTCCAATTGTAAAAATTATTGCACCAAGTGTTAGATAATGTCCTATTCCAATATCAAACATCAATTTTTACCCCTTCTTTATTCTTTACATCTACTAATTCTACTCCGTCATACTTTTCTCTTGAAATTTGTCGAATATAACTTTGTCTTTTAAGACCAGAGCGCTGTCTAAATGTTAAAACTATAGCTCCGATCATCGCAACTAATAAAATCATTCCAGATAGTTGAAACAAATGTATATAATCCGTGTATAAAACATTACCTATAGAATGAGTATTTGTGACAGTATTGGTATAAATATTAGAAAATTCACTTTTTAAATCAGGTTTTAATTTCCATCCTCCTATTACAATAATTAATTCAAAAAAAATTATCATACTTACAATCATGCCTACTGGAATATGCTTGCTTCCCGAAGTAGCACCAAACCATTGATTTTTTTGTTGGGCAACATTCAACATCATCACTACAAATAAAAATAAAACAGCAACTGCTCCAACATAAACAATCAACATTATCATACCAAGAAATTCTGCACCTATCAGAATAAATAAACAAGAAATACTAATAAAATCTAAAATTAAGAAAAAAACTGAGTGAACTGTATTTTTTGAAGCTGTTACCATAATTGCCGATATAATTGCAATTAATGAAAAAATATAAAAAAAAAATGCGTGGGCTGGCATGTAAATAATTATCTATGTGGATTGTCTGCTTTAATATTCGCAGCTAAAATACTTTCCCACCTATCTCCATTTTCAAGGAGTTTTTCTTTTGTGTAATACAATTCTTCCCTTGTTTCTGTTGCAAACTCAAAATTTGGGCCTTGTACAATTGCATCAACTGGACAAGACTCTTCGCATAAACCACAGTATATGCATTTTAACATGTCAATGTCATATCTAGTAGTTTTTCTGCTTCCGTCTTTTCTTTCACTTGATTCTATTGTAATTGCTTGAGCTGGACAAACGGCTTCACATAACTTACATGCAATACATCTTTCCTCTCCGTTTGGATATCTTCTTAAAGCATGTTCACCTCTAAATCTTGGACTTATTTTGCCCTTTTCAAATGGGTAATTAATAGTTTTTTTTGCTTTAAACATTTCTTTTATTGCGATCATTAAACCTCTTAAAAAGTCAAACATAAAAACAGTTTTTATAAATCTTGATATTTTCATAATTAGCTTTTTGGCAATAAATCAAAATACAATAG
>MDTB01149174.1_pt1 | contig 28020 bp, 28 predicted proteins | sample 811161 | NCBI WGS metagenome assembly MDTB01 (sample SAMN05326650, study PRJNA326480) | marine metagenome | isolation source: seawater | place: Mediterranean Sea | collected 2009
AAGATAACCCTGCGCCTGCTGGTGGTGGTATGCCAGATATGGGCGGTATGGGCGGCATGGGCGGTATGGGCGGCATGATGTAGAAACTGCTCCGTTAAAAAAACCCCGCATTCAGCGGGGTTTTTTTTGCCTGGAATATGGTCTAAAGCGCAGCCAACGGTTAAATTTGTTGAGATGAAGAACCGGTTTACTCTGCGCATTTCAGCCGAAGAGATGCAGCGTTATTATAAAGGGCATGCCAAAACCGTGGTTGTGCGAGCAGACAGCGGGCAAACCCTCCAGTTTTCAGCAGATCATTTACGGACGTTCGTTCAGCGCGATGGGGTAGCGGGCTGGTTCGAAATTGAATATGACGCCGCTGGGAAATTTGTCAGTCTAAACTGTTTAAAACGGTTGTAAGCTTCCAGCCATGAAGGCTTAAGTTTTAGGTAAATTTTGTTATAGTAAGGGTTAAGGGCAAGGGGAATTCGCAAGGGTTCGTATTAACGCCTGGCTACCAAAAATCTGAGAGGAAAGCTATGGATATTCCACTATTTACTGAGTATGGACTGAACTACCTGTTTCGTTGGGGCCACATGTTATTCGGCGTCGTCTGGATTGGATTGCTCTATTATTTTAATTTTGTTCAAACAGAATACTTTAAGGAAGCAGAAGCTGATCATCGCTCCGGAGCGATCCAGAAGCTGGTTCCCCGCGCGTTGTGGTGGTTCCGTTGGGGTGCCGCGTTGACTTTCATTACCGGACTGTATTTGCTTTGGAGACTCCACGGGGCGATGACCTACGACATCACTGTTGGCGCGACCCTGGGTACGCTGATGGCGATCAACGTGTGGTTTATCATTTGGCCCAATCAGAAAATTGTAATCGCTTCGGCGACGCAGGTTGCTGGCGGTGGTGAAGCGCTTCCAGAGGCCGCAGCGGCGGCTCCGAAAGCTGCTCTAGCGTCGCGAACCAATACGCTGTTCTCCATACCCATGCTATTCTTTATGGGTTCATCTGCCCATTTGCCGAGTGGCATGGTGACGGATGCGGCGGCTACCACCACAGCAAGTCTGGTGGTTGTGTTTGCGATTATTCTGTTGTTACAAGTGAATGGAATGCGGGGCAAACAAGGTCCTCTGACTTCAGTTGTTGGCGTGATTCACTGTGGATTGGCTTTGACCGCTGTGCTTTATGGATGTATGCATCTGCTGTAAAAATTTTGCCAAATTGGCTTAGAATACGGGGCCTGATGGGCCCCGTTTTTTTTGGAAACCGCCAACATGACTGATGACAACAAAAATCTAGACGACCTGCCTTCGATTACTCCGGATGCTGAAGATGTCTCCTCTTATCGTCGCGGGTCTCGCACTGAGGCCCCAAAGCAGAGCAATTTCAATGGTATCTTGATGTTTGTCATTGTGATTATGGTGCTTGTGATGGGGTTTGGTGGCTACGTTCTTTTTCAGGTGCAAAATAAGCTGGACGAAGCCAATGCCCAGTTAGTGCAAAGCGGCGCGAGTATTGATGAGCTGGAGAGCCGGCTCGCAGCGACAGGGTCGGATGTCTCAAAGACCTTTGAGACGATGCAAGCGCAATCGAATAAGAACGTCAGCGAAATCGACAAGCTCTGGGCGGTGGCTTACCGTCAAAATCGTCCAAAGATTGATCAAGTTGCTCTTGATCTGGAAACGGCAATCACAGGTTTTAAGGCTGAACTTGATCCAATTGCAGGTGCAGTATCGGGCGTCGGTGATCAATTTGATGCTTTAAACAAAGAGATGATTGGGCTCAAGCAGCTTGTGACGATGGACACCGAGGATCGAGCCACAGAACTGGCCCTGATTCGCCAGCAACTCCAAGACCAGACCGATACGCTAGAAACTTTGCGGCGAGAACTGGGAGTGGTGAAAAAGCAGTTGAGCGAGGCGAAAGAGGATATCCGGTCTAATCTAGAATATCGCGCCCGACATAATGGGGAAGTTCTAGAAATGAAAAAGCAGATCCAGAGGCTGGGCGACCTCCCGACGATGCCTCCATCCTAAACGCATTAATCATCTGCCCACCGACTCAAGACGTTGATCGCTACGGTTTGTCTTTGATAGCGCAAAATGACGCCATCTTCAGTGATCTGTTGCAGGGTTAATCCAGAACCAAAACGATTGCCCTCTTTCAGGGGTTGGCCGTTGAGAACCACCCGACGAAGGCTCGCATCGTCGGCAAAGATATGGCTCGAAAATCGAATAGCAGCAATTTCTCGGGAGATAAGTTGTGGGATCGCATTTGTACCAACCGGGTTTTGAATCGATTCAGAAGGCGAAGTCAGTCGCGACTGACTTTCCCTGCGCAGCGCTGTCTCGGCATTAATAGGCTTTGGATTGTTTGTGCTGGTATTGCTCTGTCTTTGACTGTCAACGCGTGGTGGGGGCTTAGAGGTGATCGGTTGCATAGAGATTGAGCCAGTATCGCGAGCCTCAGGTGCAACACTAAAAAAAATCCACCAGATCAGCAAAGCGATTAGATTGATCATCAACAATCCTATTCCGATCAATAGCAGAGGCCCTCGTCGAGTTTTTCGACCTTCGGAAGACTGATGGATTGTATTCAGCCCTGGCGTTCGGTGCTGCTTTTTTTCTTCTTCAGACTTATTGAGCGCATCAAGGATATAAGACATTACAAGCGTGCTCCGTCAAGACGGGGCGTACTAATGTCATCAGCGTCGTTGATTTTAATCCATGTCTTTACGCCGGCGATACCATCCGGCGTGAGTCCAGTTGTGAGCTGGAACTGTCTGACTTGCGCTTCGAGCTCTCCGTCGAAGATGTAACCCGGACTTGTCGGACTAGTTCGGTCATTGATGATGGCTAAGCGGTTAACGAGCCAGTCGACTGCTGGTCCTCGGTCACCTTTTGAAAGTGGTGCTTTGTAACCCGGAGGTGCTCGCCACAGCAAGGTAAAGTTTCCGCTCCAGGCGTCGAGCAGCTCGGTGATACGGACCCGATAAACCGTATTCCCCACTTTCAGTTCAGCATGTGTCCGATTGAGTTGTTCAAGCGCAAACCACTGGTTGGCAAGATTAATGACGACGGGCCGATCGAAGTCATTCATTTCATTGAGACCCACAATGCTCGAGAAACAGAAGAGGCCAATGGTTTCGGCGAGATCGCAGGTGGCTGAATCTGGATCAGCAAAATCAACCCCCCAAAGCTGCAATAGGTCGTTTAGAGCGGCCCCTGCGCGATCGTGTCCTCGGATCAAGGCCAGCGCTGTGTAATCATCAAAAGCAGTTTGGGTTAGAGATGCTGGAGGGGTAATCAGCAACTCTTCAGGCTGAGGGATGCTCCGGGGAGGGTCAATCCGAATTTCCTGCTGTATCTGTGTTGCTTGAACACTCGGAGATATGGCGGGGGCCGGTTGAACGACGATCTCAGTTTTGGGCTGAAGGTTTGAAGTTTGAGCGGTCGGGCGTGTTTCGACGCCTGGTCTAGCTTTTGCCGCAGGGGTTTCCTCGGTTGAGATGAAGAAGGTGAATCCAACGGTGACTACCACCAGAACGACCATTGCTGCAATTGCAAGGCTCCGCCAATCAATGACGGGGCTTGGTTCCGTGCCTAATATTTCTTTGGCTGCTTTGGTCACGATCTTTGGGCTTACCTGAAGCTCCCCTTCAGAGTAAGTGCCCAGCAGGGATCGATCGCAAATAAGGTTGATGATTCTTGGGATGCCTTGACTGATCTTATAGATACGGTCGATCGCTGGCTTTGGAAAGAATGTGCCCTTGGCGCCTGCAACAACAAGTCGATGCTTGATATAAGCAGATATCTCATCACGGTTGAGTGCATCGAGATAAAATCGCGCGGTAATCCTTTGTGAGAGTTGGCGCAACTCGGGTCGACTTAAAAGTCCGAGGAGCTCGGGTTGGCCGAGCAAAATGATTTGAAGCAGTTTTCGTTGGTTAGTCTCAAGGTTGGTGAGGAGTCTTAACTGCTCAAGAACCTCAATGGAAAGATTCTGCGCTTCATCGATAATCAGCACCGTTCGTCGATCCCTGGCGTGGGCCTCAAGCAGATAGGCATTGATTTGGTCTGTCAGCACTTTAATGCTGGCATTCTCGGGGTAATCAATCTTTAGATCGTCGCACGCCGCGGCCAACAGCTCTGCTGCAGTGAGTTTCGGATTTAGGATAAAAGCAGTATCAACCTGATTGGGAATCTGCTCTAGGAGACAGCGGCAGATCGTCGTTTTTCCGGTCCCGACTTCACCCGATAACAGGATAAATGCGCCATCACCCTGAATGCCGTACATCAGATGTGCCAAAGCCTCTCGATGACGATCACTCATATACAAGTACTGAGGATTGGGTGCGATTGAGAACGGCGACTCTTTTAGCCCAAAATAATCGTTATAAAGCGATGTCAAAGAAAACCCTCCAAGAATCAAGCATAGCAGGACACTCAGTTAGGCTCTAGGGATTGCTGAAGGTAAGCATCTTTGAGAGCCCACCGATCCGTAATCACTTGCTGCATCGCTCGTCCGACTGACTTGGGCGGGGTTTGCTCGGATTTTTTCTGGGCCTTGGGAACAGCAATCTGCTCTATTTTGATACTAATCGGATGGGAGTGGCCCGAAAGGAAATCAAAGAAATTGGGTGTCTTTTGATGATAGACAATGGTGACATCTAAAATTGCGGTCAAGTGCTGTTCAAGTGCCTCGACGACCATGGCAGCACCGGCGGTTTTCGGTTTGAGCAGTCGTTGATAAGGGCTGTTGGATTGCCGCTGTTTTTCGACTGTAAATCGGGTTCCCTCGAGAAAATTAAGAACCGCAACCGGGGTGAGTTTGAAGCGCTCGCAAGATTTCCGAGTGGTTTCCAAATCCTTGCCTTTGAGCTGAGGCTTGCGAATCAAGGTTTGCCTGCTGTAGCGTTTCATGATCGGAAAATCCAAGGCCCACCAGCAGGTACCGAGGATGGGAACGTAGATCAGTGCCTGCTTAATGAAGAATTTAAGCATTGGAATCTTTCGGTTGAGCGCCCTCTGGAGTAATAAAATATCGGTCCAACTTTGATGGTTACAAATGACGAGGTACCACTGGTCATTTTGCAAGTCGGCATCAATATTCAGGGTAACATCGAGGGTTTGAAACGCATCAAGGATCAAGTTGTTGTGCGTAATCCACTGCTCAGCACAGCGCATCGAGAGCCTGGTCCAAGTTGGCTCTAGGGTTGCGGGTGTTAACACTCTGAGAAGAGCAGCCAGGCACAAGGGGGCACCCAGCGCTAAAGTGTTCAAGAACATTAGCGTTAGACTGATCATTGCTCGGATTGAACGAACCATAGGCCTTTCAATGTGAAGTTTAGAAGTCTGTTAAGGATAGTCACAGTTGGAAGCTGCGTCACCTGTTTGTTGACCGGTTGTCAGTCAATCTATTTTCCCTACCAAGCGGCCAAAGGTCAGCTTGAACTGATGACTGGGTCCCGAAACATCGATGATGTCTTGGTCGACAAAATTGTCGACCCCCAGACCCGTAGCCGTCTGCTGCTGGCAGCGGCTGCGCTTGAGTTTGCAGAAGACCATCTAGGGTTAGATGCCAAGGGCAACTATGAGCGGTATACCGTGCTCAATCGTCCTTATGTCGTGTGGAACGTCTTTGTCGCGCCAGAATTCTCGACTGATTTGAACCGACACTGTTTTCCTGTCGCTGGATGCGTGACCTATCGAGGCTATTTTAAGGAGCACGACGCAAAAAAGGTTGCAGAAAAAATACGGGGAAAAGGTGATGACGTTGCCGTTGTTGGGGTTGCAGCTTACACCACTTTAGGTTGGTTTAAGGATCCGCTGCTGGACACCTTTTTGCTGGGATCTGAGCCAGGGTTAATTCGGACCTTGTATCATGAGCTAGCACACCTGCACTTGTATGTCCTGGGTGATACCGATTGGAATGAGAGTTACGCTTCGGCGGTTGCAGAACTCGGTATTCAGGCGTTGAGTAAATCTCAGCTTTTGAGCCTGCCACCAATGGCAGACGATGCTCAGTGGGTGACCAAGAAGCGCCGGGTCGAAAGATTGATTTTAACGGCTCGCGCTGATTTAGCGGTGCTTTACGATAGGGCTCACAGTGATCAGGTAATGCGGGTAAAAAAATCTGAGAGAGTGGCGATGCTCAAAGCGGCGTATCAAAATTTGGTCGCGGATTGGCCGAGGCCTCCATACCAGAGACTGATGTCGGGTCCGCTCAATAACGCGAGCCTTGCCTTGGTGCAGAGTTATTCCGGACTCACCCCCCGCTTCATTCAACTGCATGAGGCGCTGGGTGGGAATTACGAGCGGTTTTTCGAGGCAGTCCGAAGGTTATCACTGTTTGACGCTTCCCAGCGCCGAGATCCAGATCTTTGGGCCCGAGTGATCGATGCCCTAAATCAGGAGTCGACAGGCACTGGTGATCAGTAAAGCGCCAATCAGGTTGAGCGCTAGGCCCTCTTTGACCATGGTTCTGATCGGAAAGGCGCCAGTGCTGAACATGATGGTGTTGGGAGCGGTTGCTACCGGTAACATAAATGCGCAACTTGCACTCATGGCAGCAGGCACCATAAGGATCTCTGGCGGAATTTCTGCCGCCAAGGCAGCCGCCGCCAGAATGGGTAACATCAAAGTCGTCGTTGCCGTGTTGCTGGTAATCTCAGTCATAAATGTGATGGTGAGGCAGATCGCGAGTATCAGAAGGAAAAGATCTAGGGTCGCAAGTTGGGTCAGCCAAATGCCCAGCTGCTGAGATAATCCAGACGCTACAAAAGCTTTCGCGATGGCGATACCACCGCCAAATAAAATGAGCATGCCCCATGGGATTTTGGCTGCCGATTCCCAGTTCAGCAGTCGTTCACCTCGACCATCGGGAACAAGAAACATCACCACGACGGCGAGCATGGCAACACCTGCATCGTTGATGCCGGGGACGTTCAAAAAAGTACTCCAGCCGCCGAAAGGTTGCGAACGCGTCACCCAAGCCAGTGCAGTCAATGCAAAGACAATCAGCACACGTCGTTCTGCAGACTGCCAGGTGCCGACAGCTGGTAGGATAAAGCTGCCCTGATAATCAAGGCCCCGGGTCAGCCAAAGCGCTGTGATTGGAACAAATATAAGGACCACCGGCACGCCCCAGCTCATCCAAGTGAGGAACCCAATTTCGCTGCCCAGGGTTTCCGCATAGACCTGCTGAAAGACAAGGTTGGGCGGTGTGCCGATCGGGGTTCCAATGCCACCGATACTGGATGCGTAGGCGATGCCCAATAGCAGCGGGATCGCGAGCTTTTTGTCAGGCGCCTTTTCTAATACTGCCATAGCGACGGGTAGCAGCATTAAGGTGGTTGCGGTGTTAGAAATCCACATCGAGAGCAGCGCCGCTGCGGCCATAAAACCAAACACCAAACGCTTGCTGCTACTGCCGCCAAATAAATTAACCATTGTCAGTGCCACCCGTCGATGGGCGCCACTTCGCTCCATCGCAGTTGACAAGATGAAGCCTCCCATGAGCAGCAGCACCAGTGGGCTACCATACGCAGCACCGACCTCGGTTGGGGTCAAAACCCCGACCGCTGGAAACAAAGCGAGGGGTAAGAGCGAGGTCGCCGGAATTGGGATGGGTTCAAAGATCCACCAAACCGCAGTCCAGATGGTGATCGCTGCTGTAAAAGCGATCGCGGAATCTTGCTCCGGCGTATTCAAAAGCCAGAACACGAGAAGGGCTAGTGCAGGTCCTAGCGCCGTTGTAATGTGGATTGGGCGAATCATTCGTGGGACCTGATAGCAATAGGGATAGTATAAGATACAGCAAAAATAAAAGAGAAGGCCTGCAGGGATGGATCAATCTTTTTTTTGGTATGACCTTGAGACCACGGGAACCGATCCCGTGCTTGATCGAGTCATCCAATTTGCAGGCCAACGAACTGACTCTGAATTGAATCCCATTGATGCGCCCATCAACTTTTATGTCAAACCGAGTGAAGACACGCTATTCCACCCGGATGCAAGTAGGGTCACAGGAATAGATCCTGCGCAACTCGAGACAGAAGGTTTGAGCGAGCTTGCAGGGATCGAAAAGATTCAGGCCATTTTTATGGTGCCTGGAACCTGCGGAGTTGGGTTCAATAGTTTAAAATTTGACGATGAGTTCCTGCGGCACTCACTGTATCGCAGTTTTTTTGACCCCTATGCTCGTGAATGGATGAACGGAAATTCTCGGTGGGATCTTATCGATTTGGCACGGTTGTGCTTTAGCTTGCGCCCGGAGGGGATACAATGGCCGACCCGACCCGATGGTAGGCCTTCGTTCAAGCTCGTGGACTTGTCAGAAGCCAACGGGCTGAGTCACATTAAAGCCCATGATGCGCTGTCGGACATTGAAGCAACCCTAGGGCTGGCTCGCCTGCTAAAGCGTGCCCAACCAAGACTGTTTGATTATTACTTTAAGCTTCGTCAAAAGACGGCAGTGAAGGCGTTGTTGTATCCCCTAGGAAAACAGCCGATCCTGCAGGTTGCCCCTTACTTTGATCCAAAAAAACGGTTCATTTCACCCTTGTTGCCGTTTATGGCTCATCCCAGCAACGCCAATAGCATCATTTGTTTGAATCTCGATATTGAGCCGGATGAATATGTCTCCTTATCCAGCGCTGATTTACGACAGTTTTTTTCTTTTGAGGGCGACACCGGGCAAAAGCGCTCTAGACCGCTCCAGACAATTGCCTTAAATCGCTCGCCCGCCATCGCACCAATCTCAACGATCGAGCCTGATTGGGCTTCAACCTGGGGCTGGTCCAAGTTTCAGTTGACTGATCGGATTAAAAAAATACAAAGTTGTGCGCCGCTGCACAGCGTATTGCTCGAGTTGTACGCGTCGAAGTCTCAGGCGCCTTTAAAAGATGCGGAGTACCAGCTGTACTCTGGCGGTTTCATCTCAGATGCGGACCGGAGTCGATTTGAGCAGGTTCGTGATGAAGCCGGGGTGGCCGGTGGGATTGATATTTTTGACGATCAGCGCTTGAACGATCTTTATTTCAACTATAAGGCTCGGCATTATCCAGAAGCGCTGTCCCTGGATCAGCGCCAAAGGTGGCAGCAGTTTCTCCAGCATCGTTGGATGAGTGGAGGCCGACTCGAAAAATTGTATGCACGGACGCTGGAGCTGAGTGCAGAGCATCCCTTTGACCCGTTGCTGCAGCATCTGACTGAGCGAATGAAGGATCAGGCTAAGGCGGTTGGACTGGATTTGGGTTAGTGCTCTATCTGAACTTGGATTCCACCGTCAAACTTGAAAAAAGCAGTCAGGGCTTTTTTCAAATAAGCGGAATCCGCGGCCCCTGCCACTTCCCGGATCGAATGCATGCCAAAGGTCGGTAAACCGACATCGAGGGTTTTTACCCCGAGTTTACTGGCGGTTATCGGTCCTATTGTGCTGCCGCAGCCCATGTCTGAGCGAGTCACAAAAACCTGATGCGGGATGTTCTGAGTTTGACACAACGCTTTGAAGAGCCCGTGGGTGTCGCCATCGGTGGCATAACGCTGGTTGGCGTTCACTTTGATCACCGGGCCTTGATTGAGCAACGGCCCATGCAATGGATCATGCTTGGAAGTAAAATTCGGATGTACGCCGTGGGCATTGTCGGTTGATATCAGCATTGACGAAGCAAGGGTTCTAATTCTTGTCTCAGATCGATCGAACAATCGTTCAAGGACATCGGTTAAAAATGAGCCGTCGGCACCGGCCGCTGATGCGCTGCCGACTTCTTCATGATCGTTTAGCACGACGAGGGTGTTTTCGGCGCTCGCTGCCATTAGGGCTTCAACAGCCAGGTAGCACGACAACAAATTATCTAATCTGGCACTGGCAATGAATTCCTGATTGATGCCGATGCACGCAGGCGGATTGACATCATAGAAGCTAAGGTCAAAAGCGAGGATTTGATCAGCTAATGCATTGGGGTGCTGTTGCCCAATGCCTCGCTTTAGCAGAGCGTCAAAGTCCCCTAAGCTTTGGCCAACAATGGGAGGCAGGTCAGTTTGAGCGTTAATAGACCGTTTTGTATTGGCCTCTCTGTCGAGGTGAATCGCCAAGCTCGGAATGATAGCGACGGCAGATTCTAAATTAATCAGTGTGCTTCTGAGTTCGCCCGCTTGATTGAGATAGGTCACTTTTCCAGCGAGGCTGAGGTCCCGATCGAACCAAGGGTTCAACAGAACACCGCCGTAGACCTCAACACCGACCTGATGATAACTCGATTCCTCAATCAAGGGGTTTGGTTTGACTTTGAGGCACGGACTATCGGTGTGGGCACCGACCATTTTTAGGCCTGTATCTGTCAGTGTTTTGGGATTAATGTTCAGGGCGATAATAGAGGCGCCTCTGGTTACAAAATAGCATCCTCGACCAAGATCCCAGGCGTTTTCTTCATTCAGAGTTTGAAAGCCAGCAGTCGCTAATTTTTGTGCGATGTTCTGGGTCGCGTGATAGGGCGTCGGTGAAGCTTTTAAGAAATCCAAAAGGCCTTGGTTGAGCTCAGAAGACATACGATTGTTTCAGTTTCAGTGTCTGCAAGAGTATAGCAGTTCAAATAAAACTTGCTGCAGGCGGAGCGCTCATCCCCTCAGGTTTGATTCAATAAGGTCGAAGGTTTAAACTTCTTTTCGCGCCGATTTGATAGTAGCTTGCGGGCGCATAAAAAATACGGCTAAAGCATTAAAGCCCGCCGTTTGTTGCGGGTTTTTTTTTGGAGAAAATAGATGGGATTCACAACGACCCTTGTTCATTCAGATCGCGAATTTGGTGTGGAACATGGAAATTTGCTTAAGCCTATTCATCCTGGCGTGACCTATGGCTATGACGATGCGCAAACTTTGGCTCGGGTCTTCCAAGGCAAAGAAAAAGGGTATACCTATGGGCGGCAGGTTAACCCAACGGTCGAGGCACTAGAGCAAAAAGTGACGCGCATGGAGGGCGGGCTAGCATCCATTGGTTTTGGGACAGGTATGGCAGCGATCGGAACACTGATTTTCGCGCTTTTACGTCGCGGCGATCACTTGATTGCATCGCAGTTTCTCTTTGGTAATTCAGCGAGTCTGCTTGAATCCTTCAGCGCGCATGGGATTGATGTCAGCTTTGTTGACGCGACGGACGCTGGGAACGTGGCCGGGGTCGTTCGAGCCGAGACTAAGATGGTCTTTGTTGAAACCATCGCGAACCCCAGAACACAAATCGCAGACCTTGAGGGAATTGGAGTCGTGTGCCGGGAGGCGGGTTTGCTTTACGTCGTGGATAACACCCTGACAAGCCCCTATCTTTTTAAGCCTAGAGGGGTTGGCGCGGGATTGGTTGTCAATTCATTAACAAAATATATTGGCGGCCATGGCAATGCCCTGGGCGGTAGTATTACTGAAATGGGTGAGTTTGATTGGTCTAAATTCGAGAATATTTATGATCAGTATCGATCTGGACCGGCGGCGATGTGGGGGATCAGTCAGATCAAGAAAAAAGGCTTACGAGATTTCGGTGCCAGTTTGGCAGCTGATGCGGCCCACCGACTCTCAACCGGCTGCGACACCCTTGCGCTTCGGCTTGATCGCGCCTGTGCGAATGCGGCGGCGTTGGCGAAGTTTTTCGATGAGCATGAATCCATAGAGACCGTGTACTATCCGGGGCTACCGGGTCATCCTCAGTTTGAGCGCGCCCGGGAGCAATTCCTGTATCCCGGTGCAATCCTTAGTTTTGAGCTTGCTGATGGACTGGATTGTTTTGAGATGCTGAATCGTTTGCAAACCGTGGTGAAAGCAACGCATCTTGGTGATATTCGAACTCTTGCATTGCCCGTTGCCCATTCGATCTTTTACGAGATTGGGGCCGAGCGTCGAGCGGCGATGGGCATTCGAGATAATTTGATCCGCGTGTCGGTGGGTATTGAGGATTCTGATGATTTACTTCAAGATTTTGGGCAAGTGCTCAGTAGCGATTTATCAACAGACAGAAAAAGGTGACAACGTGCAAGCATTGCTTAAGACAGATCTCTCTCTCCCCAATAAACGGACGGGTAAGGTTCGGGATCTGTATGATCTGACCCTGCCCAATGGTGATGAAGGGCTCTTGATTATCGCGACCGACCGGGTGAGTGTTTTTGATGTTGTGTTAGAAAATGGGATTCCCGGTAAGGGCGCCATGCTGACAAAAATTTCCAAGTTCTGGTTTGACTATTTCTCCGGGCGCTACAAACACCATTTGGTAAGTACCAACCCAAGAGACATCGCAGGATTAAGTGAACAAGATTATGCGATGCTTGATGGTCGAATTATGATCTGTCGAAAGAGCAAGGTGGTGCCCGTTGAGTGTATCGTCCGGGGTTATCTCACAGGCAGTGGTTTCAAAGACTATCTTAAAACCGGGGAGGTCTGCGGTATTGCCCTACCCAAGGGTATGGTCAATAGCGACCGAATCGATGAGCCAGTGTTTACGCCCAGTACGAAAGCCGAGTCGGGACACGATGAGAACATTAGTTTTGACGAGAGTTGCCGGGTTGCGGGAACCGAGCTGATGGAAGCCATCAGAGATCGTTCGATTGCCATTTATAACGAGGGTCGAACTTACGCTGGCGAGCGGGGAATCCTGATCGCGGACACCAAATTTGAATTCGGGTTAGAGCCGGGTTCTGATGAGCCGGTATTGATCGATGAAGTATTGACGCCCGACAGTTCTCGCTTCTGGCCTGCTGATGATTGGCGTCCCGGAGAAGAGCAGAATAGTTTCGACAAACAATTCGTCAGAAATTTTACCGAGGGATTGGTTGCGAAAGGACTGTGGGATAAAGAAGCGCCGGGTCCGGCGTTGCCAGCCGATGTAATCGAACAGACACTGGTGCGCTACGACCAAGCCTATCAAAAGCTAATGGCTTAGTAACAGACGCCAGTGCCACCAAGCCCACAGTAGCCGTTGGGCACCTTGGCAAGGTATTGCTGATGGTAGTGCTCGGCGTAGTAAAACGTTGGACCAACTTTGAGCTCTGTCGTGATAGGAGGAAAGCCCTCCGCTTGCAGTTTATTTTGAAAATGATGGAGGCTGGTTTGAGCGGTCGCAAGCTGCTCGGGGGATTCAGTATAAATACAGGATCGATATTGGGTGCCCATATCGTTGCCCTGGCGCATGCCTTGAGTTGGATTGTGACTCTCCCAGAACTTCGCCAGGAGGGCGTCGAGGGTTACGGCAGTGGGGTCCCAAACCACCAAAACAACTTCGGTGTGGCCGGTTTGTCCGGAGCAGACTTCCTCATAGGTTGGGTTGGGTGAGTGACCGCCGGCATAGCCTGCTGCGGTTGTATAAACGCCCGGCAGTTCCCAAAATTTTCGCTCTGCGCCCCAAAAACAGCCCATGCCGAATTGGATTTGTTGGAAGCCACTCGGAAAAGGGCCGACGAGAGGCTGGCCGCTAACGAAATGGGCGCTAGGGATCGGCATGGACTCGGCCCTTCCAGGTAGAGCCTCTTCTGATGTCGGTATTGCAAGGTTCCGAGAAAATAGGCCCATGATGTTAGTCTCCTGAGGTTGGGGGGTGCTTTGTTGAAAAGGTCAGTATAGGGAAGTTATAACGAACCTCAAAGGTCGCGTCATCCCTTCTGTCCTGGCCTTTCGTGTAAACTGATTCTGGAAAACACAAAACGAGCACAATACATTGAGCGCGTGTAACTTTGATACGGTAATTGATCGTCGACAGACCTCAAGTTCGAAATGGGATAAATATCAAGGTCAAGATATTCTGCCCATGTGGGTCGCAGATATGGATTTTTCCTTGGCGGAGCCGATTTTAGCAGCCTTAGCCGATCGACTCCGGCACCCAATATTCGGGTATACCCTACCACCGGACTCGTTGCTCCAGGTGATTGTGGATCGCTTTCGGTCACGCTATGGATGGAAAGTTGAGATCGAGGATCTCGAACTTGTTCCTGGCGTCGTGCCGGCTTTAAACCAGGCCATTCGAGGATTGGTTCGGCCGGGAGGCGGCGTTGCGACTGCGGTTCCTGTGTACCATCCCATTTTAGAAGCACCCGAGAATATGGGGCGAACGCTGCACCGATTGCCCATGAATGAAGCCGATGGCTGGCAGTTCCCAGTCAAGGCCTTTGAGACGTTAGCGATGATGAATCCAGAGGTTGATGTGCTGCTGCTGTGTCATCCGATGAATCCCGTGGGGAAAGTGATTGCACCAAATGTGCTCGCTGAGATCGTCCGGATCTGTACTCAGCATGACATCGTCATTTGCTCCGATGAAATTCACTGTGAGTTGTTACTCGATGGTCGCACTCACACGCCAACCGCCTCTCTGGGTCCTGCAGCGGCGTCGCAAACGCTGACTTTTCAAGCCGCTTCCAAGAGTTTCAATCTGGCTGGATTAGGCTGCGCGGTGGTCATTGGGCAAAACCCTGAACTCTTGGCGCGATTTAAGGCGGGTGGCGAAGGTATTATGGCGAACGTCAATACGCTGGGTTACGTTGCTACTGAGGCAGCTTGGTCCCTCTGCGACGAGTGGCACCGAGATTTGCTTGACTATTTGGCCGGGAACAGAGACCTTTTGTTGGAACGGATCAGAGGCATCGAAGGCCTGAGTATGGGGCCGATTGAAGCCACTTACTTAGGATGGATCAATGTGAAGGATTTGATGCTGGAGAATCCGTTGCAATTTTTTGAGGATGCCGGAGTGGGCCTTTCCCCAGGAGCGCAGTTTGAAGGTTCGGGTTATATGCGATTAAATTTTGGCTGTCCTCGAAGTGAGCTTGCGCTGGCTTTAGATCGGATAGAGCGGGCGTGCGCGGCGCGCTGATAACAGTCTAGAGTCCGATTATTTGGGGCAGCGCTTCGATAGCCAGTCGCGTGCCGAATCGAAGAGCTTGCGAGATTAGATAGCTTGCGAGATTAGATAGCTTGCGAGATTAAATCGTTTACGAAATGAATAGAGTCTAGGAGAATCCCATGGGAGAGTTTTGCAGCGTAGTGAAAGAAGAACGGTTGACCATCGTTACGATAGAACGGCCGGATGTGATGAATGCGCTTCATCCCCCTGGCAACTTTGAGCTTGCCGAAGCCTTTGATGACTTTGCCTCAGACCCAGAGCAGTGGGTTGCAATTATTACCGGCGCTGGCGATCGAGCGTTTAGCGCGGGCAACGACTTGAAATACCAAGCATCCGGCGGAAAGATGGGTGGGCCGGCAAGTGGGTTTGCGGGCTTGACGTCGAGATTTGACAATGCCAAGCCTGTAATCGCTGCGGTCAATGGCCTCGCCATGGGTGGGGGTTTTGAAATTGCGTTGGCCTGCGACCTGATCGTTGCATCAAGGAACGCAATATTTGCTTTGCCCGAACCTCGCGTCGGCCTCGCTGCGCTTGCTGGTGGCATCCATCGCCTGCCACGAGAGATTGGGATGAAGCAAGCCATGGGCATGCTGTTGACCGGCCGCAGAGTCGATGCCGAAGAGGGTAAGGCACTTGGGTTTGTGAATGACGTGGTTCCGGAAGGAGAGGCGCTGACTGCTGCCAAACGCTGGGCGGCGCAAATATTGGAATGCGCCCCTTTGTCTGTTCGAGGGAGCAAAGAAGCTGCGATGCAAGGACTTGCTGCGGATTCTCTCGAGGCTGCGATCAAGGGTCGCTACAGTCAGATCAAAGCAATGTATGATAGCGAGGATTTTATTGAGGGTCCCCAGGCTTTTTCAGAAAAACGAGCACCACAGTGGAAAGGTCAGTAGAGGGCATGGGTAAGGCTATCTTGGAAGGTAAGGTTAGGGGGCGCTAGCGTTGGCTGAAGCATTGAATATCGTGGTTTTGACGGTCTCCGATACTCGGACTGCGGAAAATGACACTTCGGGAGACTATTTGGTTGAGGCCTTGACGCAAAAAGGCCATCAACTGCTCGGTCGGTCGATTGTGATTGACGATATTTATCGGCTTCGACTTGCCGTTTCAGAATCGATCGCTGACCCAGATGCACAGGTGATATTGCTGACAGGAGGCACCGGTTTTACCGGCAGAGACTCTACCCCGGAGGCCATTGGTCCTTTACTCGACACTCGAATAGATGGATTTGGAGAGCTTTTTCGCCAGTTGTCTTATTCTGAAATTGGGACCTCTACCCTTCAGTCTAGGGCCTTGGGTGGTATTGCGAACAATACCTTGATTTTTTGTATGCCGGGTTCCACAGGCGCGTGCAAAACGGCCTGGACCGGGATCCTTGAAACTCAGCTCGACAGCACGCACCGGCCCTGCAACTTTGCGGAGTTAATCCTCCGGGGTCACCACTGATCAAGAGGTCGAACGAATGACTTTGTCGACCGTTGAGGAAGTTCGCGAGAGGCTGCTGAAAGAAGCTCAGCCCATCCAAGGAGTTGAATCGGTTTCGATCTCGTCAGCCTTTGGTCGTACTTTGGCCAATGACCTCGTCTCTAGTATTGCGGTGCCTCCAGCGGATAACAGTGCCATGGACGGGTTTGCTGTGCGTGCAGCGGAGATCGTCCCCGGAGTGCAGCTTTCCATTAGCCAAATCATTCCTGCAGGATCGCCCGGCGAGGGTTTGCGCAAAGGCACCGCCGCGAGAATCTTTACTGGCGGGCAGATGCCTGTCGGTGCCGATGCTGTGCTGATTCAAGAAGATGCCGACTTTACGCCTGACCATTTACTACCAAAAACCCCGGTCAGCATTGGCGAGAATGTTCGGCCGGCCGGTCAAGATATTGAGCAGGGTGCTGTGATCGCACGGTCCGGGCAGGTTTTAAAACCCGCAGACTTGAGTTTGATCGCAAGCGTAGGTATATCTGAGCTCCGTGTGGTTAGAAGGCTCAAAGTCGCGATTTTGGCAACGGGTGATGAGTTGGTGGAGCCTTCCAAGCCATTGAGGCCAGGTCAAATCTACAATTCAAATCAAAAAGGATTGGCAGCAACGCTTGAACAAATGGGCTTGTCGGTGATTGATTTGGGTATCGTGAAAGATTCTCTTGAAGAGACCGTCGCAGCTTTTCGGACCGCAGCAGAGCAGGCGGACGTCATATTGAGCTCTGGGGGCGTCTCGGTTGGTGACCGAGATCATGTCAAAGCCGCTGTCGGTGAATTGGGCGAACTCTCAGTTTGGAAGCTTGCCATTAAACCAGGAAAACCGCTGGCTTTTGGACAGGTTTGTGGCAAACCGTTTTTTGGTTTACCTGGCAACCCGGTCTCGACGTTTGTGACGTTCCAAGTTCTAGCGCGACCTTTTTTAGACAGGATGCAAGGTCGTACAGTGGGCGGTCAGATTACTTGGCCGGGTCAATCGACATTCGAGTTTGAGGCCGGAGCCCGGCAAGAATATCTTCGTGTTCGAGCATGTCCAGGCCCGACGACAGTGGCGCTGGAACGGTTCAAGGAGCAGGGGTCTGGCGTTATGACGAGCCTTGCTTGGGCCAACGCGCTGGCTGTTGTTTCGCCCCATCAGCGGGTGAATGTGGGTGATACGCTGCCGTATCTTTTGATTGATGGTTAAATTGAGGTCATTGCGATGGGATTGTTGATCATTAGTTTGGTGTTTGGAGGGTTGACAGGCTGCCTTATCTGGCTGGCCTTTGGATCTCAATTGCCGTTGAAACAGCCCGAAAAATGGTCGGTGATCAAAAATATTGCGAGTTACGCGCTGCTCTCTGGCGTGGTGATCTACGCGACCATTTTTTCGGTTGTTTAGTTGATGCAGTTTCCCATCGATATCAACTCGGTCAAAGGCTTCCTCGCACCGAAGGAGGGTGAGGCCTTGTTTAATCGGGGGATGGAGACGGCGGGGCTGGGTCCCTGTTTGGAAATTGGCAGTTATTGCGGAAAGTCTACGGTTTACCTAGGTGCCGCCTGCAAGGCCACCGACAACACCTTGTATGCCATCGACCACCATCGAGGCTCTGAAGAACACCAGAAGGGTGAGGCCTATCACGATCCGGCCCTGGTCGATGAACGGCTTGGGGTTTTCGACACGTTTGGCGCCTTTCGATTGACCCTTGCCCGCGCAGAGCTTGAGCGGAACGTCGTTCCCATTGTTGCCCCTTCAGAGGTTGCGGGCCGACACTGGAAAACGCCCCTTGGACTGGTCTTCATCGATGGTAGCCACAGTATGGAAGCGGCCATCACCGACTACGAGATTTGGTGTCCGCACTTGCTTAAAGGGGGCTTGCTGCTCATACATGACGTTTTCCCAGACCCCAGAGATGGGGGGCGACCGCCTTTTGAAATCTATCAACGCGCGCTCGCGAGCCGGAATTATGAAGACCTTGAGATGGTTGAAACTCTGGCAATTTTAAGAAAGTGTTAAACCATCCAGAGGCATTCAGGATCTGGCGATGTGCTCAATCATTCGATGTTAGTTGTTGGAGAAAAGGCCGTGAGCAGGGGTTTTTTGGGCCAAGGCATCGGCTGCCATTAAAACAACGCCTGCTGTCCAGGTGGTTCGTTCTTCAGGCCAAATGGCCTGATCTGGATAGACGTAGCCTGTCCAATAAGCGCCTTGATCATCTCTGAACTGGTGTATCCAACTGAAGACTTCAATGGCTCTGCTGTAATCCCCTACGGCGTTGAGGGCCATAACGAGTTCACAAGTTTCCGCAATGGTTACCCAAGGCTCATCATTGACACATCGGCAGCCGAGTTGATCGACAACAAATTGATCCCAGCGCTGATTAAGACGATGGATGGCTGCGTCGCCCTTGATAGCGCCAGAAAGAACCGGGTAGAACCAATCCATTGAAAAGCGTGCTTTACTTTCCCAGGTGCGATCAAATGCTTCAGGGTGTTCTCTAAGCGCAATCCCAAGATTATCCCGGGTCAGCTGCAGTGCGTCCGAGGGATGGCCCAGTGCATCGCTGATTTTGATTGCGCTTCCTAGGCTATGGTAGATGGAGCTGCAACCGGTCACCAAGGCATCACGTTGAATGCCTTTTTCCGGGTCGATCGACCAAAAAATTTCGCCATGGTCGCCGCGCAGACTGAGGATTAAGTTCATCGCCCTTGAGATCATAGGCCAGTACTGCTCGAGCATCGCTCGATCCTCAGTGATCAGGTACAGGTGCCAAATTCCGGTTGCTGCATAGGCGACAAAATTCGTCTCGGTTCTTAAGTCGTTTTTCGAAGCATCAAAATGGTAGGAAGCATACCAACCCCCATCAGGATTTTGATGGCGTCTCAACCAATCATAGGCGTTCCGAGCGGCATCAATGTGGCCGCACACTGCAAGTCCCATGGCCGCCTCGATATGATCCCAAGGATCAATCATGCCCCCTTTGAACCATGGAATACTTCCGTCTTCTGCCTGTGTGTTTAGGATAAAGTCAGCGGTCCTATCTAAATAATCCGTTGGAAACTGCCCCTTTCCGGTGTAGACCTGATTCATTGGGAGGGCTCGGTTGGTTTCGGGTCTGGATCCGTAACGGTGTAATACATGACGATAGATTTTCCTAAAATGGGGTTGAGCAGACGCTCTAACCCACGTGAAATCCAAGGTTTTTGCATGAGATCCCAAACTAGAAAGCGATGATAGAGTTGGACGATGGGGTGCTGTGGGTCTGAACGCCAAAGCAGACATTTGAGCCACCAATAAGGTACATGCAAGGCGTGTGCTCGGTGGGTTTTGTAGCGCTTGAAATTCAAGCCTTCGATGGCCTGATTGAGTTCTGAGGCTGAAAATATCCGAACATGCCCCCCTTCAACCTCATGATAGGCGTCGGATAACTTCCAGCAGACCCATTCGGGGAAGGCAGCTGGAACACTGACAGCTAAAACCCCGCCGGGCCGGATCACGCGCTTGATTTCTCTCAAAAACGCGACGTAGTCCGGGATGTGCTCAAGAACCTCGGAACAGACGACTTTACTAAAGGTGTTGTCACGGAAAGGCAGTCGATCGCCTGTACCTTGGGTAAAACAAACGGGCAGGTGATCATCAGCATCTGCAAACGCAAAATCGGCCAGTCGTAAACTTGCGGTCAGCAAATCTCTTGCAGACAAGTCAAGTCCAACCGCTGTAATTGACTCGCCTAGGCCGAGGCTAATAGTGTGCCGTCCCTCACCGCAGCCCAAATCGAGCAATAGGTCCTGAGGCTGAAGACCCAAATACTGTTGATCGATGGTTTCAAGCGACATGGTTGAGCTCAACAACGTGTTGGTAGTGTTGGACAAACTGTTTAGCCGCAGTTTGCCACTGGAACTTTTCTTCGATTCTGGATCGTCCTAGCGCACCTTGGCGTACCATTCTGACAGGATCAGCGAGGAGCGCCAGGATAGCCTTTGCGAGCGCCCCAGCATCTGCCGGCGGCACCAAATCTCCCGCTCCGCCAATGACCTCTGGTAATGCGCCACCCGTGGTTGAAATCACGGGCACACCGCAGGCCATCGCTTCCCCTGCAGGAAAACCAAAACCTTCATAGATCGAGGGTACCACCGCGATGCTCGCTTGGGCGTACAAGGAGACCATTTCTTGATCAGAGACATCGGCGTGAAATTCGATGAAGTCCCGAAGCGCAAGCGCATCGATTAACTGCTCGGTCTCCCCCCCGGGCTTTAACCGGCCCAAAAGACATAGCTTGATCGTCGGAATTTCTTTAGCGACCAGCGCTAAAGCCTTTAATAAATAATGAACGCCTTTGAGCGGCGCATCCGCGCTGGCGGTGGTCATCAATCGATTGGGTTCTCGCGGGATGCTGGGTAAAGGTTTGAACCGATCTAGGTCGATCCCGTTATGCACTACTTTCAGGCTTTGGGCCGAGATCTCAAATGCGGCCGCAATGTCTTGGCGGGCAGCTTCGGACACTGTCACGAGATGTTCAAGTTCACGAATGACTTTCTTTTGCATTCTAAGAAATGAGTGCCAGCGCTTAATCAATAACCGCATCCCCCAGTGTCCTTCGGCAGACAGCGCTATTTCTAGATCCCTAGTAATTGGATGATGGATGGTTGTGATGACGGGATAACCTAGTTTTTGAAGGGTTAAAACCCCATAACTCAGGCTTTGGTTGTCATGAATAATGTCGTAATTGGGTTGATGGTCTTTAAAATATCGGACGAGTCGACGACCAAAGGTGTAGGGTTCGGGAAATCCACCGAATAAGGTATCGAAGTATTCGATGAGGTCGGTGAGTGAACCCAGGTAGCCGCGTCTGAAAGCCCTGGCTTGATTGGCCTCGCCGTAGAGGTCTAAGCTCTCGATTTTAATCAGTCGGACGCTGGGGTCTAGCTGGGGATAGGGAGGGCCTGAAATGACGTCGACGCGATGGCCTTCTCGGACCAATGCGCGACTGAGGTGGCGCAGATAGACACCCTGGCCGCCACTGTAGGGGTTACTGCGATAACCCAGCAAGCAGATCTTCATGTTTTTTACCATCCTGCCTGAGTCTTTCCAGCGCGTTTATCTGTGTTCTGCATCAACTCAAACACATCATTGACGCGTTAAGCGGCTTTCTTTTGAGTCAATGTTGACTCAAATCCTCTTGTTTGGAGACGGGCAGAGGCAGTGAGTGATTGAGCTTTATCCTGCCTGCTGCTTAAGACCTCAAAAAGCGGGAGATATAGTATAAATTTCGAACTGGAAAAGCGACTCTCCAGGCCGGCCCTGGTGAGGGGGATCGAGTCGGCCTGAGTGCTGTTTGAACTAAAATACTGAATAGGTATTATGTACATGAAATTTATTCAATTTAGAGCTTATGCTAGAACTAAGGCATCTCAAAACATTGTTGGCACTGCGCGAGACCGGTAGTTTGGTTGAAGCCGCCGAGCGGCTGTTTTTAACCCAGTCGGCTTTGTCCCATCAACTTAAAGATCTCGAGGATCGGCTAAATTGCACGCTGTTTGTCCGTAAAACCAAACCCCCAAGATTTACCAGTGCCGGGCGACGTTTGCTGGCGCTAGCTGATGAAGTCGTTCCAGAATTTAAGGCTGCGGAGAGAGATATCGCTAGGCTTTCTGATGGCGAAGCGGGCCGTCTTCATCTTTGCATTGAGTGTCACTCCTGTTTTCAGTGGTTGATCCCCTGTATTGAAACCTACCGAGCAAACTGGCCTGAAGTCGAGTTAGACCTCATGGGCGGATTTAGTTTCGCGCCTTTACCTGCGCTTGCCCGGGGAGATTTGGATCTTGTGATCACGTCAGACCCAGTGGATTTGCCTGGTGTTCACTATGAACCTCTGTTTCATTACGAGGCAATGCTTGCGGTCTCTAATCGTCATGCTTTGAGTCAAAAGTCCTTTATTGAACCAGAAGAACTCAGCGATCAAACCTTGATTACTTATCCCGTGACGCGTGATCGGTTGGACATTTTTACCCAGTTTTTAGATCCCGCTGAAGTTGAGCCTCAAGCGATTCGGACGGCTGAATTGACACCGATGATGGTGCAACTGGTGGCAAGCGGAAGAGGCGTTGCTTGTCTGCCAAACTGGGCCCTCACCGAGTATTTGGCGAGTGAGTTGTTGTCAGCTAAAAAGCTCTCATCGAAAGGTCTGTGGTGTCAGCTCTACGCGGCAGTCCGAACCGAGCAACTTGATGCGCCGTACGTTGAAGACTTTTTGCAGACAGCGGTCAGCACCTGTTTTAAGCACCTCACCGGTATCAAGCGAATACGTGACAAAGAGACGAGCACAATCCAGAACTAGATGTCCCCCTAGCGTGAGGAGTGCTCTTTTGCTTGTGAACGCTGTGCTTGATTTCAAAAACCGATCGCCGAATTGCTCCCGAACGGCCGAGTTCAGTTTTTCGACCCTACCCACCGGAGAGTCCTCGAAGACCAAGGTGAGCCAGAGATGTGTCCTCGAGGATCATTTTCTATTCGTGTGCTGCAAGCAGGTCTCAGATCGGGTTGTCTGAACCAAAAAGCCATCAGAATCATGCTAAATATTAGGCTTAGAGCCGCGGCACTGAGGTCGTGGTTTAAGGAAACCCGCTCTGGTTCCAGAACCTAATTTTAGTTCCAGATACTCGTGACGAGGTTTTAATTCGTTAACAATAAAAAAGCCCCAAAATGCCAAGGCACTTTGGGGCTCTGTCTTAACGTATGGGAGCGGACTCCGAGTTAATTTAACTCGGAGGCTCCCCTGATAGACTGACTATTGATGGGATCACCTCCTTTGCGGTCAGGGTATTTAAAGGAGCGCTGGAGGTTCCCCCTGGTCAGAACGTCTGCGCATCAATGTTCATCGCCAAATGTAGGTGGAAAGCGTTGAGCTGTCAAAGAAAATTTTTCGGAAATGATGGGTTAGGGAACCAAAGTGGTTTCAGACCATCCTTCATCACTGAAATCGAACCGTTGGCGCAGGTGCGGCAATCCATCTTCGGTTAAATCAAGTCGCTCGATTTGCTCGAGTAGAATACGGATTCCGAGTGCGGCCGGGCTGGGTTGCAGTTCCTCGGGGGAGAGTTTCCGATTGATCTCGCCAAAGCGTTCTAGCAGGGCGTCCCGGGATGCCATCGTCGAGCTCTGTGGGGCTACCGTGTCATAAAAATAATCCAGCACTTTTGCTCGATGAGGTCGCTTGTGCCAATTATCTGTGATCGCGCTCGTGGGTAACAGCTCAGCTTTGCCCGTGATGCGGTATTGAATGTTCAAAGTGGCGTACCAAAGTAAGACTTGGCATTGCGGGTTACTTTGCAGCTGTTCCCATTTTGGGCTGCTTGCATTGATAAACAGGGTAAGATCGGTGTCGTTAATCTCTCGGAGCACGAGCGTGCGCACTTGAGGTTGGCCCTGGGCATCGTTGGTTGCTAAAAAACAGACCGGCGCATTGTTGTCTTTTGACTCAAAGGCTTCAATGCGATGTGCGCGGATTTCATCAATAATCGGGGTCACTCGACTGCTCCCCGCGGAAAATCCTTCGACGCGATCAACAGTGTTGACATATAAAGTGCGAGATTGATCCCGGTGGAGGCCAGAACACAATGGCCTGCAACCTGTTCGTGCCATTCGTAGTCGGTTTGAACCACGCTTTCAAGGATCAGATCATCCCGGCCATTGGCCTGAGCTCTCAGCAGACCATTGATGTACAGTTTTGCTTCGCCCGACGCCTCGTAATGGAGCGCGATGTGAGCGCCGCGATGCTCAACTTGGAGGATGGCGTTGGTCATGTTTGATGCTCTAAATACTGTGCGTTAAGCCTTAGGGTGGCGGTCTCGAGATGAATGCAGGTGATAAGTGCGTTATCATTCGCGCCTTCGGCAATATACAGGGTGAAACAGATGAGTCAAATTGGACAAGCGAAAGCAGAGGTTGCTGAGATTGCGGCGGGGCTCAAAAAGTTGGGCCCGGATCGGGTAGTCGCTTTATCGACACACAAAGTGAAAGAACTGGTGGTCGAGCTCGAATCAAAAACGGCGCGTTTGATGGCGATCCTCGAAGGCGTGCCGGAATAATCTAGCGCTCAATCTTGTGAGACGGGCTAACTGACTTAAAAAGGATTTTTAGCGCTGCCGTTGAAGTTTCCAGGCGCGTGGCGTTGGCCAATCCGGTCTGCATCAAGGAATTCGTAAGGCAGGCTCGACGGTCTTTTACCTCTTTTGGGCATCTGTATTGCGTTACTCGCGATGATTCTTCTGGTCGTTGCTTTTTGCCAGCGCTGTGAGGCGTGTGGTTCGCTATTATTTGGTTTTTCGGCGAACAAAGGCTTTAATCAAACATTGGCTGAGGCTTATCGGGTTTGTAAGATTTGTGGTCACCAAAAGGTCACGGGAACTGTTGCAGCGGAGTTCGGTGCTTTGGTTTGCCGGTGGGGTTGATAGCGGCGGAGGGGGCGGCGAATAATAAGTTGGCTCAATTGAAGCACAATGGTGCCCATTTGAGATCTAAAGCCCCCAATATCGAGCACTCTAAAGAAAAGTCGCCCCTGGCATTAGCCTGTTGGACCCAGCAGAAACACTAAAAGAGTTGCATAAAAGTTTTAGGCCTAGAACTCATTGAGGGGTCCTAAGACTTGTCTTTAAACATGATCCATAACAAAGGGAAGGGGTTGCATGGAGGTCAAAAGCGTCTCAGGTGCGATTGGGGGGGTGGTCTCAAATATTGATTTATCCCAGTCACTGACTTCAGCTGACTTAAGGTCGCTGCGTCAGGCGCTGCTTGATTATCAAGTACTTTTCTTTAGAGAACAGCCCATGATGCCTGCGCACCATTTGGCGCTCGCAACTGCTTTTGGCAAGCCGCAGCTACACGAGGCCTACCCCCATGTCAGCGGTTTCCCGGCGTTGACAGTCTTGGACAATGACCGTGAGAACCCTTCAAAAATCGAGGCCTGGCACACGGATATGACCTTCAGGGCTTGCCCGCCCCTGGGATCTATTTTGCATGGTATTAAGATCCCGGACCGGGGTGGCGACACGTTATTCGCCAGTTTATCCGCTGCTTATGAAAGCTTGTCCAGTCCGATGCAATCTTTTTTAAGTGAACTCACTGCGATCCATGATTTTCGTTTTGGTTTTAAGGAGTCCTTGGCAGAGCCGGGCGGGGAGGAGCGGCTTTCGCAGATGGTGGCTGATAACCCCCCTGTTGAGCACCCTGTCGTTGTGAAACACCCCGAGTCCGGCGTTAAAGGCCTTTATGTGAACGCGTTGTTCACACAACGGATCAAAGGATTGGCAGCAAGAGAGAGCCAGGAGTTGCTCGCATTTTTGTATGAACACATTGTGTTACCAGAACACACCTGCCGGTTTTCATGGGAACCTCATTCCGTTGCTTTTTGGGATAATCGGATTACCCAACATAAGCCCGTCAACGATTATTGGCCTGCGCATCGAAAAATGCAGAGAATTACAGTCGATAACGGAGTACGCCCCACGAACGAATAGCTTTTGGCTGCTTGTAGGCGCTGATAGGATGATCAGATCAGTGCTAAGCCTCGTTTAACCGGGCTTTGAACCACTCATGGATCAGAAGAAGGTCAACCATGAAAAAACTTAAGCGAATTTTGATCCTGGTGTTTTGTTTTGTTGCTGCGACGGGTTGCTATCTTATTGGTATCCCTGCGGGTGGCGCTGCCTTCTTGGTTTTGGGTCTGGTCTTTGAAGCATTGTTTTGGCTGGGCTTGGTTGGCACTCGGGGCAAGGAGTAACGTTTGAGCGCGAGTGTCAGCTAAACGGATTATCTGGAATCAAGGTTTGGCTCAAAAGCACCGGTCAAGACTCAATCATCATCCCAAAACATCGAGCCTGTTGAAGAAATGCTGAACACTGTTTTGTTTCCGCGCCTCGGTTTGATCGGCGTGGGCTCTAATGCCTCCGGCCTTCCCCAGCCAATGAGAACCGGTTTACGGTAGTCTGGTAGGGCTGAATCCAGATTCAATGAGCTCAAGGATTGGAGATTGAGTCAGGTCATCCGACCGCCGGCTCTTCTGATTTTGAAGTGGACCGTTTGAAGGACATCGTTTGAAGGACGTCGTTTGGAGTGCACCGTTTGAACTGTTGGGTCAAGGACGCCAATCACTCGGATGAGCTAGGTCCTTTATTCTAGGCACTTAGAAGTAGTGATTGAGAGCGGGACTGGTTTTTTTGCTTGCAGGGTTATCGATTGCTATCGCGACGCTAACCTCAATAGTGCCTCAATCGTGGCATTAGGTTGATCCAAAAAAACGTGATGCGCGGCATCTTCGATTGCAATGATCCTGTCTGGCGCAATCAAATCTGTGATCGTCTCGAGGTTCTGGCGACCCATCAAGGTCTCGGAGGTAAAAAATTGGCTGCGTTGGCCATAGATAAAACAAATATTGGCCTCGATGCCTTGGATCATCTCAGAGCCGCGGGGCAAGCCTGGGGTGGCCAAAAATTTTGTAAGGAGGTCCCGGTCGAATTTGAACTGATAGTCGTCGCCAATGCGCTTGATGGAATGTCGAGCGACGTGGCGCTCAATGTGCCCGTGCTCGATCGACTGCCTGGGCCGAACACGAAAACGCCTGAGCGCCGCTTCGGGACTTTTATAGCGTCGCTGAAGTTTTCTTAATGTGCGGTCGGAGTCTGCTGATCTTTTATCATTGGGTGGTTTGCTTAGGATTGGTTTCTTTGAACTGGACGGGGCACTGGAAATCACTGAATCGATAAGAATGAGTTTCTGCGCCCATCCGGGATTCAAATAACAAGCCATTCTCGCCAATGTCCCGCCAAAACTATGTGCAATAACAATAGGTGCTGCGTATCCAGCTTCGAGACTGACTTGCATCATTTCTGTTGCAAAGAGCGAACTCGAGTAAAAGTCGCGGTGATCACTATCGCCGCTCCCAGATAGATCAATGGCGGAGACGTCGAATACTGTGTTCAGTGCAGGCGCTAAATGGTCCCACCAACGTGCGTGGGCTGCATGACCGTGGATGAGCAGAACACCTTGAGCTCCGACTTTTGGCCACCGACGAAAGGCCACCCGCGCACCAGCAACAGAAGTCTGAAATGGCGCACCCTCATTGGCCAGTGCGTGTTTAAATTCGTCCGGTGTCATAGGAGGCAAGGCTTAGCAAACGCTGTAGTATAGAATAGGAGTGACTGGATCTAGGAGTGTTGGTGATAAAAAATCCTTGGACAAATCGAACAGCATTGGTTGCTGTTTTGATGGCTTTTACGGTGGGGGTTGTGGGCGCCTTGAGTCTTCGCTCGAACGAGGCCGTGAATCCGTCGGTTGAAGGTCAGTCTCGGCCGCAAATCAATTGGCGTACGCCGGTGGCATTTGGCACGCACCTCCCTGCTTTGGGCGACAATATTGTGTTTGTTTCCGAGCAATTAAAGCGGTCAAGTCAAGGTCGAGTGAATCTTGAGATCTACGAGCCAGGTTTATTGGTTCCAGCCTTTAGCATTACCGAAAGCGTAAAAGCAGGAAAACTCGAGGCAGGCTATACCTGGCTCGGCTACGATCAAGGTCGCATCCCTGCGACCCCTCTGATCGCGGCGGTGCCGTTTGGTCTTGAGCCATGGGAGTTCACGGCTTGGTATTTTGAAGCCGGCGGCAAATCTTTGGCGGAGAAGCTTTATGCACCGCACAATGTGCATCCTATTCTCTGTGGGATT